>Ga0299912_10001479_pt1 | contig 18936 bp, 15 predicted proteins | sample RVTome_2_FD_207667 | JGI IMG/M metagenome (GOLD analysis project Ga0299912, IMG submission 207667) | Soil microbial communities from uranium-contaminated site in the Upper Colorado River Basin, Wyoming, United States - RVT95D214 (version 2) ... | reverse complement strand
AAGTGGTTTGTGCTCGTCACCTGATCCTTTTATTTTTTTAATCCTACTTGTGTTATCAGCAATCTGCCATCATCTAATGGCCGCAATAGATCATCCCTTGTATCAGAGAGAAACTTGTGTTAAAGGTGGAAAAAAGAAAAGATTTATTAGGAGGATAAAACCATGCGATCCGATAAGATGAAAAAGGGTCTTGAAAGGGCACCCCATCGTTCTCTTTTTAAGGCCCTGGGATTGACGGACGAAGAGATTGAGCGGCCCATGATCGGAATTGCTAACTCGGCCAATGAAGTAATTCCAGGTCATCTCCACCTTCATCAAATCTCAGATGCTGTCAAAACCGGAATCCGAATGGCAGGAGGAACCCCGCTTGAGTTCTTCACCATAGGGGTTTGTGATGGTATTGTCATGGGACATGAGGGGATGAAATATTCTCTCAGCTCGAGGGAATTGATCGCAGACTCAATCGAATCCATGGCCATGGCTTACCCATTTGATGGTCTGGTTCTCATCCCGAACTGTGACAAAATCATTCCTGGAATGATGATGGCGGCTGCACGGCTTAACATTCCAACCATCCTCATCAGCGGTGGCCCTATGCTCGCTGGAGAGTTTCAAGGAGGAGAGATCGATTATATAACAGTTTATGAGTCAATAGGAAAAGTAAGAACTGGGGCGATAACCGAAAGGACACTCAAAGAGATTGAGGGCTGTGCCTGTCCGGGCGTGGGCTCCTGTGCAGGGATGTTTACGGCAAATTCTATGAACTGTCTTTCAGAGGTTCTCGGTCTGGCACTTCCCTATAACGGTACCATTCCTGCCGTCTTTGCTGACCGGATCCGCCTTGCAAAAAAAACGGGGATCCAAATGATGGATCTGGTCAAAAAGAATTTGACACCTTCTAAAATCCTTACAGAGAAGGCATTTGAAAATGCGGTTACGGTGGATATGGCTTTTGGAGGCTCTACCAATACCTCCCTGCACCTTCCTGCGATTGCCAAAGAAGCAGGAATTAAACTTTCTCTAAAAACCTTCAATAAAATCGGCGGAAAGACCCCTCACCTTTGTAATCTGTCGCCAGGCGGCCCCCATCATCTTCAGGATCTTCATCAGGCTGGGGGAATTCCAGCCCTGATGAGGGAATTGAGTCGCAAGGGATTGATTCATCAAGACCTGTTGACGGTGACTGGAAAATCGATCGGAGAAAATTTTAAGGGAAAGAGAATCCTTAATCCAGAAGTCATTCGTCCTATTGTAAGACCTTATCACCCCACAGGTGGTTTAACCGTTCTCTTCGGTAATTTAGCTCCCGAGGGTGCCGTAGTAAAACAATCGGCCGTTGAAGAAGCCATACTCAAGCATCGAGGACCAGCGAGAGTCTTCAATTCTGAGGAAGAGGCCATCAAGGTTATTCTCGATAATAAAATCAAGAAAGGTGAGGTCGTTGTCATCCGATACGAAGGTCCAAAAGGCGGGCCGGGAATGAGGGAAATGTTAGCTCCAACCTCTGCAATCGTTGGCGTTGGAAGAGTCCGCGATGTGGCCTTACTGACAGATGGACGCTTCTCAGGGGGAAGTCGGGGAGCAGCCATCGGTCACATCTCACCAGAGGCTGCAGAGGGAGGCCCCATTGCTGTGGTGAGGAATGGGGATCAGATTGAGATCGATATCCCAAGAAAGAGACTCAATCTTCTCATCTCCAATGAAGAATTGAAAAAGAGATTATCTAAATGGAAGCCGCCAAAAAGAGAACTGAGGGGCTATCTCAAACGGTATGCAAAACTTGTTACTTCTGCCAATACGGGTGCTACCTTCGTGGACTAATTTCAGATTTCAGATTGCAGATTTCAGATTTGAGAGTCACACGACCTATTGCGGGAATGGAATCAAGCGGTCTTTAGGTTATGGTTAGGAAGCCGGCATCCTTTCCGTCACCTTTACACCTGAACCTGCTATTTTCTTATGACTATCCCGATTTTCTTCGAAGAATAGGCACGGCGTAGGGACCCTCCCGTATGAAGGCTATAGTGGGTTCGATCCCTTTCACTCGATATCGATTCACCGCGAATAGAATAGCTTTCTGAACCATCTCCTGAGCCTTTTCAAGAGAAGCTTTTATCCTTTTTCCCTTTATAAAATCGAGGCCGCAGACGCCAGGAAGGACACAGTAGTTTTCTCTCTCAATTTCGAGGGAACAGTAGATCAACCCATTTTCCCCCACCTTTCTCAATACCTTTCCCCAAACCTCGGGCTCCCATTGATCTTTTGTAAATCTCCAGCTGGGAGTCTTGAGTAAATCCAGGTAGCCGTCGGGTCCTTGCATTTTTAGCAAGTGGATCAGACTTCTATATTCCGGAGACCCGATGGGGTTGATGAAATCACGGTTATTCGCAACAATGATAATGATGCCCCCTTCCTTAACGGCCGGGAGAGCACCTACTCCTGCTTTTGCAGTCTGGTAATGATCTCTTCCCACATATCCACTGTGAGTGAGAACAATATCGAACTCCCGATCCAGGGAGACCTCGGCATAACCCTTGATCATCTCATAAGCTTTCATGTGGGCCTTCACCAGATCACCCGTAAAGATTTGAGTAAGGCGCAAATCCCTATCGAGATTGACATTAACAATAAAATCGACTCCAACCGTTTCTGCCACCTCCAATGCCTCTTCGTGGCAAGGGTTGCCTTCGAGAATGAGGTTTGTTGCATAGGAATTTTCAAGATATTGGGGACCATGAAATTTCTGAATTGTCTTGACATCAACCAATCCCGGGCAGATAGATTTCCTCCCCCCAGAGATCCCGGTCATAAAATGGCTTTCAACAAGGCCGGTGGCAATCTTCAAATCGGAAAAATAGAATTCACGATTGACATAGACATTGGTTCCCTTTTGGGTCTTTCCAATACCCTCTAAAAGATCGTTGTTCTCACAATCGTGGTCTGAGATTTTGAACTGTTCGACAACCTCCATTCCGTACATTTGCACCTTTTCTTCAAATGTACTCGCCCGGTGCATCCCTGTTGCTATAACGATCCTGATATTTTGCTTTGGTATGCCCGAAGACTCTAAGCGCTTCAATAGGGGGAGAAGGATTCCGTTCTCCCCTTTGTAGGGGACAGGCCGGGTGATATCCGAGACGGCAATCGCTACCGACAATTCTTTAGGGAATTTACCTTTTTTTCTAATGATCTCTTCTAAGGGAGGACTTCCGATAGGATTTAAAAAAGCTTTCTCAATTGCGGCATTGGGATCGGGAAGAGATGAGACTTCTTTTATGCCCAATTCAACACAGTTTGGAGGAACAAGAGTCTTTAAAACATTCCGACCAAACTCCACCTGGATTCTTTTCCAATCCTTCGTATCAATTTTTTTAATAACCTTTTTTATATCGGATCGCATAAGACCATTTTTTTTTTGCCCTTAACTCTCAACCCTTAATTCATAACTCTAAACTTATCATTCATTAGGGAATCAAACTCAGATCCCCCGTAAAAGCAGCTTCTAATACCGGCTTCATCAACCGATCCACATCTCCCTTTTCAGCATCCATAGGGGTTGGCATATTCTGCAGTTTCATCTTCAGTTGGGGATTCTTTGCCGCGCTAAGCATTCGATTAAGATGTTCTCGAGTAGCACCGGCCTCTCTCAAAGTGGTTGGAAAATCTAAATCCTTTGCAAAGGCAATCATCCCATTTGCTACAACCAATCCAAGAGCCCTCCCACTCAAATTCTTAATTTCTTCTTTAATATAACCTGCCTCCCTAAAGATTGTACCCATGACCTTAAGCTGATTCTGGATAACTGGTGCGAAGAGAACTGAATAATAGGGATTCAGCAGAGCACAAGCCCTCCCATGGCTGAGGATATCGACCAGAGAGAAACTTCCCAGATGAGGACCGCTTGTCCCCCCAAGCATAATTGAATATCCACCTAAATCGGTCCCAAGTCCAAGGGCAATTCTTCCCTCCAAATCCCCCCTATCCTTCTTAATCCTCCGGAGACCTTCGACTACTAATCGAATGCTTAATTCTGCAACCTCTTTCACTTTATCATAAGAGGGTCCACTTGTACTCATAAAAACTTCCCAGGAGTGGGCAATTCCATCGAGACCTCCATCCAAGGTCAAGCTGATAGGACAGTCGAGAGTCACCTTATAATCGAAGACTGATGCGGGAGGGATAATGGCTTCATCCACAATCAATTTTTTCTGCCTGGTGATGGGATCTGTGATATTTGAATATTTAGTGAGATGGGCTGCCGAGCTGGCTGCTGTCTGGACCGCAACTACTGGCATGATTGTTCTGCCAGTTCCTTCCTTCATCTTGGTAACATTCCCAACTCCAAAATATGGCTCGATCGAATCAACATCTCCATCTCTATCACTAAGAATCTTTGCCACTTCTTCAGGAGAGTAAGTATTTAGAACAGCAGCAGCTTTGCTTGCATCGATGGTACTCCCCCCTCCCAACACAACAATGACATCAGACTTTGATTTAGTTACTTGGAGGCTGATTCGATACACATCCTCCTGCGGCGCATTGGGTCGAGCTCCGTTGACTGTCTCAAATGTAATCCCATTTGATTCAAGACTTACCTTAATTAAATTATATGGTCTTTCATTCCAGGGATGTCCATGCAGAGTAACAATCACCATAGCCTTCTTCCCAAATTGAGCGACATGTTTACCTGTAGCATCAAGGACATCTTCACCAAAAGTGTAGGATTCACCTCTCCATTCCCTTAAAATCTTCCCTGCCTTTGCAAAATATTCTTTCATTTCATCTCTTTGTGCTGAAGAATTACCCCTATCCCTCTCCCCATTGGGGAGAGGGATAGGGTGTGAGGGGGTAAAATTTATTTTGGTCTCGTTTCAGTAATTTACGGTATCAAAATGGCAGGATTATTGTCAAGGCTCTTAAGTTTGAAATACGAAAGAGTTAAAATACTGACTGTCAGTTAGTATTGTTTTCAAAATAGTATCAAGATGGAAGCGTTTTTTTATTAAACCAAAATAGGTAAATTCCAGATAACTCATTCTCTAATTTTTCAGCTTTCTTTTTAATTGTATATAAATCTGAGTAGAAGATCTCTAAACACTTTGTAATTTTGGCCAGGTTTTCTTTACAGGCAGTTGAATTCTCTATTAGTCGCCTCTCTCTTTCCCGGCATTCTTCAATAAGATCTTTCAATTCCTCTTTTTCTTCTTCAGTCCATTCTGAAATAAGTCCGTCCACTGTTTTCATCATCAATCCTCGATTTTAGAACCTTCTCTTTCCTTTTTTAATATATTTTAAATAGCAAGATTTATACCTCTCTCTTAGCCTATCCAAAAATCACATCAAATCATTTTTTACTTCAACGGGTTAGATGATCCAAATTCTATTTAATCAAGAAAGAGAATACTAAAGAATGTGAAACGCTTTACTCTTTTTGTAAAAAATATTTCCTTTTTCTCCCAATAACAATTTTTTATTATGACCTTAGTATCTGGAAGTAATCTTCATATTTTAAACGCTTACCCATTGAAGTCTGAGAATTTATCTCTAACATTTAAGTCCCCCCTCACCCCCTCCCTCTCCCCTGAGGGGAGAGGGAGGGGTTATTTCAAATATTTTTGGATAGATTTGCTTCCACACCATGTTCCTACGGTTAATCAAAGGAGAGCTTTGTATTTTAATTCCAATTGAGCAGTACGTTGTGGCGGCAAAATGATTCTGTTAATATGATACGGTTGATTCAGTAAAATTGAATGACTTGAAAAAAGGAGGAGCCAAACAATGAAGACCGAAAAGTTGCTTACCCCGGTAATAAGCGTTTTTGTGTTTCTATGCCTCACTCTATTTGCGGCTTTATCGAGCCTTCACGCTGCCGCACCCATTCCCAATGTAACAGGGCCTATCCCGATGACCGGTGATTCGTATCCTTTTAATGCAGCGAATCATTCCATCGTCCCGCAAGATCTCTCCAAGTTTAATTATGTCGAGGAAGAATACTTTGTGAGTGGATTGGCAAATATATACGATTTTGATAGTGATGGCAAAATCATGGTGAAGTCGGCCGACGCCCCTTATACCACGAGAATATTGGTGCGACGACCAGCTTCTCCGCATGAATTTAGCGGTACCATCATTGTGGAACTTTTGAACCCTACTGCAAGGTATGATTTAGACGTCCAGTGGCAATTTTCTTGTGACTACTTCCTTACCCACAAAGACGTCTGGGTAGGGGTGACCGCTAAGCCTGTTACAATGGAGGCCCTGAAGACCTTTGATTCAAAGCGGTACGCTCCCCTGTCCATGGCAAACCCGCTCCCGCCTGACAAAACGTGTCCCAATCCCGTCTCCCTACTCCCAGACTCAACACCTGCCACTGAAAACGGACTGGTATGGGATATCCTGAGCCAGGCAGGTGCGTTACTAAAGTCCACCTCTCCAAAGAATCCACTGCATGGATTTGATGTAAAGAGAGTTTTTGCCACAGGGTATTCCCAAACTGCCGGCTATCTCGTCCCTTACATCAACTTTATCCGTCCCCTTCCTACCGCTGCCTTGGGCAACGGTAACCCAGTATATGATGGCTACCTCATCGGCGATGGAGATGGATTAACGATCCCCATCAACCAATGCTCCGCCCCGATAAAACCGGGCGACCCGCGCTTTGCCATTCAACTTCGACCTGAGCCTGTCATCAGTGTTGGAACACAGACCCTTTTGGGTTTTGGTGCACTGGCTCGCAGAGGAGATAGCGATTCGCCCACGGATCTGTATCGCCGGTACGAGGTCCCGGGTGCAAGTCATGTCTCTAAAAGGGGAACGGCTTACTTTCCATCGCCCGCAGACGTTGCGAGAGCCGGTGTTCCGCAGCCGCCACTGGCTTGCACCGGAATCGATATTTTCGGCCTCTCCGATTTCCCATTAGAATATTTTATGAACGGTGCTTTTGCAAACCTCGATGCATGGGTTCGGTCCGGTACTGTACCGCCAAAGATGCCGTGGATCAAGGTGAAGAATGTTCCAGGAGTTCCATTTCCAGTGGCTGATCTGGATCAATACGGCAACGCTGTAGGTGGTGTCCCGGTTCCTTATATTGAAGTGCCCATTGCTACTTACTATGCTCACAGCAATTCTGCGGATCCGAGGGGCGCCCTCTTCTGTTTCCTCTCGGGCTATAAAGTCCCTTTGAAAAAGGAGACCCTTGCACAGCTTTATCCCACGCATGATGCCTATGTGAAGAAGGTCAAAGAATCGGTTGAGGCATTGGTGAAAGAGAGGTTGATAACCCAGGATGATGGACTGAAGATCATAAAAGAAGCCGAACAGGCAGCAGTGCCGTAAGGGGCCTGGGAACCAGGATAACCCATTAACCCAACACCTTCTCGGCTGCGGCGCTCAACCCGGCCAGACGACCGGTCGTCCATGCCATGCCGTGGCTGAGACCCACACACATCGTGGGATAGCCGACCGCGAACCGGTTACCAATGGTGTTCCCAGCTAAGTACAATCCTGGAATGATTTTCCTATCTCTGTCCAGCGGCTGTAATCTGGTGTTCGTGTTAAGGCCGCCAAGAACGACCAGGAATTCCTGAATGATTAAGCCTGCGTAGAATGGGGGTTTTTCTACGATTGTCAGGCGGTCAGGGCGCTTGCCATAATCCAGATCCTTCCCCAGCATAGCCAATTCGTTGTATCTGTCCACCGTAGCCTTGAATGTCTCGAAGGGTATCGTCTGTCAATAAAAATATCCTACCACGTTCAACTCCATCTGTATATCAAGATCGAATCATTGTCAGAATCATTTTGAATCTCGTTATTGCTCTCAATGCATGCGGATCGTTGGCTGGCATTATCACCATTTCACCCCCCTTCAAACGAGATGATTTACCTGAAATAATAACTTCTGCTTCACCGTCAAGAAGATAAACCAAGGCATCAAATGGTGCTGTATGTTCGCTCAGCCCTTGTCCTTCATCAAAAGCGAAAAAGGTAACTGTCCCTGTCTTTTTGTCAACAATCGTTCGACTCACAATAGAACCTTCTTGATAATCTGCTAAATCAATTAGCTTTATTGCCTGTGTCCCAGTTTTTTCCATAGCCTCCTTCTCCTTTTCTCATCGTTCAATCTCTATTATAAGCTTCTTCCCATATTCCTGGCATCTCTTTTCGACTTCTTTATCACTTTCACCATCCACCCGCAGGATGCCCTCAATCACCTTCATTCCGTGGTGATATCCCAAGGCTATCTCAAGCATTTTCAGACAATCTCTTCCATCTTTCATTGTTCCAGCAGATGTGAAGATTCCCGCCACTTTACCCTTCAATTTTCCACTACCATAATGAACGATGGATTCATCAATCACTTTCTTTACCTGCCATGCTACATTGGAAAAATATGTAGGTGAACCAAGAACGATCCCCTCATAATTTGGCAGAAGAGAAATGTCAAATTTCACAACATTTTCTACTGTCACCTTCATATCACCTGACTTCATAGCCTCAGCTATCGCTCTTGCCATCTTCTGAGTATTTCCACTCCCGCTATAATAAAGAATCAAAACCTTCTTCGCAGCCATCTTTCACCTCCAAAATTTTAATTTTTGATTCTAATTTATTCGATTAGGAACAAGGTGTCAATGAGAATGCGTGGAAAGCAGCGATTCACAATGAAGAATAAAAAAATAAGTCCAATAACATAAAAAGGGATAAGGTGATCACCTTATCCCTTTATTTTCTGGAGGCGGCAACCGGATTTGAAACGGTGAATTGCGATATACCGAATAATCTGTCCGGTCATCAAAAAAGCTAAGCATTAGAACACAGGCCTTTACTTTCAAAAATAAATGATTTACCCTATTGCCCTTCTCTTGATTCCCAATTAAATTCGAGGAGGGACGGGCCTTAAGCTGCCCCACGGGGTTGATCAAAAATACTTACGGACAAACTATGATAATCGATGAAGGAGGCTTACGAATGGCTTTCGACAATCGGGGAATATTTGGCCGAAGAAAGATTCTTGAAAGTATAACCATCCTAGTTGTCGTCACCTGTTTGACTCTCTTGTTCTGCTCCTTTTCGTCAGCTCAGACCGATCAAATAGAAAAACATCACACTTTTTTTCTCTATTTTGAGAATGATTCCTTCGGTGGAACCGATAGACATTATACGAATGCATTCCGGCTCACATGGCTCTCACCGGACCTGACGGAATACGACGAAGATACGAGGCTTCCCCGCTGGGGATTGCCTCTCATCCGTAAAATTCCTTTGATCAATCGGCCTGGCTTTCAGCGTAATGTCGGTCTGTCTGTGGGTCAGAACATCTATACTCCTGAAGATATCTCTAGAAGGAGCCTTATCAAAGACGACCGTCCTTATGCAGGGTGGAGCTATCTCTCCCTTACCTTTCATGTCAAAAACGTGGCTCAGCTGGATGTCTTCGAATTTACGGCTGGAATCGTCGGACCATCATCGTTGGCAGAAGAAACGCAGAGAATCGTCCATAGATGGCTTGAGAATGAAGATCCGAAAGGATGGGACAATCAACTGAGGAATGAATTGGGCCTCATCATTGGTTGGCAACGTAACTGGCGGTTGTTCAGTGCAGGCATGGGTAGAGGCATTGGCTTCGATTTCATTCCCCATATCGGCGGGGTTGTTGGCAACGTGGCGATCTTTGCCAACATTGGTGGAGAAATACGCATCGGCTACAATCTCCCTTTCGACTTTGGCACCTCCTTCATCCGATCAGGAAGCGGCATCGAAGCGCCTGTGGATAAAAATGATCCGCGGCTTCGTCGTCATAAAAACTTTGGTTTCCATCTATTCGCTGACGTCGAAGGCCGGGCAGTGGCACGGAACATTTTCTTAGACGGTAATACCTGGAAAGAGAGCCACAGCGTTCATAGAAAACCATTGGTCTCTGACATGGCTGCAGGCTTGGCAATTGTGTACAAACGTTTGAAGCTCAGTTATGCTCATGTTTATCGGACGAAAGAATTTGATGGGCAGGAAAGGGGCGAAGTATTCGGCTCCATTACATTGGCGATTACTTTTTGATCAATCGCAAAGGTCCTTCTTTACAAAAATCAGAGCCAAATACCTCAACTGAACCTCTCTTCAACCTCCCGATTCATCAAGAATTAGCAAAAATTAAAAAGGGTTAAGCCTTGTTGCTTAACCCTTTAATCTTTATTGGAGGCGGCAACCGGATTTGAACCGGTGAATAACGGTTTTGCAGACCGTCGCCTTACCGCTTGGCTATGCCGCCCTCTGGAGCGGGAAACGGGATTTGAACCCGCGACTTCAACCTTGGCAAGGTTGCACTCTACCGCTGAGTTATTCCCGCATTTTGTTTCTTCGATGATAAAAAATTACAAGATTTGTCTTTCGATGTCAATAGGCAATCTTAAAGAAGAGTTCGGAGTGATGAGTTCGGAGTTCGGAGATTTAAGATAGCTGAAATGCAAAGATTAATGAGAAAATAGGAATTCAAATAATAATGGATTTTAGAAATTTTTTAAAATAATCCACTGCGGAGATGACGGCAATGCCTAAGGCAACCCATAGAAGAGCCAATCCAATCGATCTAAAATTAATGGAAAAATAGCTCCCATTGAGGATAAGGAAAAAGATGGAAGCCACCTCGAAAACCGTTTTGTACTTTCCCAAAGTGCTTGCAGAGATAACAATACCCTGAGAAACGGCAATCCCCCTTAGACCTGTAATGGCAATCTCTCTTCCCACAATGATAATGACCATCCAGACAGAGATTTCTCTTGCCGGAATGAGAGCAATGAGAGCAGTAACGATCAGGAGTTTGTCAGCCAGGGGATCCAAAAACTTCCCCAAAGTAGTCACCATTCCCCGGCGTCTTGCAATATACCCGTCGATTGTATCAGTGACTGCAGCTCCAAGAAAGAGCAGTGCGGTGAGAAGCTGATATCCCCGACCCATATAAAAAAGGAGAACAAGAATGAGAGGAATGGCCAGAATTCTAAGGATCGTTATTCCATTAGGCAAGCTTAGTATCTGTTGGGGATTAAGTTTTTCCATCGGGTGGTCATTTGATTTCAAATTGCAGATTGTAGAATGCACATTAAAATATAAAAACTAAAAATTTAAAATACGAAATTAAATAGCTAAGGTCTATAAGATTGGTAATAATTCAACACTTTTCTAACATAGTCCACTGTTTCCCGATAAGGTGGGATCGAACGCAAATCGGCAACAAGGTTCTCACCCGCATTATAGGCAGCTAAGGAGAGTCGGAGATCATCATTAAAAAGGGAAAGGAGATACTTAAAATGACGCACCCCTCCCTCAATATTTTCTCTGGGATTAAAGATGTTCGAAACATTCATCCGGGATGCAGTTTCCGGCATTAATTGCATCAATCCTTTCGCCCCTTTTCTTGAAATGGCAAAGGGATTGAAAGCCGACTCCACTCGAATGATCGCCTTGATCAATGCAAAATCCACTTTATATTTTTGGGAAAACTCAGAGATCAGCGAGTCGTATTGATTAGTATCTTTTGTGTATGAAATGGAAGAGGAGTTGTTTTCTTCTCCAACATCTTCTTTGCTCTCCCGGATGTAGAGTTTAAATTTTGGGTCTCTCGGGCAATTGGTAAAATGAATGGTTCCATTTTCATCTTCATACCGATAAATCCCTGCCGAGGAAGGGGAGTTTAGAAAAAATATACAAAAAAATATTACAAAAGTGAAAATATATTTCATTATATTTCAATCCTTTGTATAAATAATGATAAAAAAATTACCATAACTTGTCACTTCTGTCAATGAATTTAAACTAACAGGTAGTTTTGAAAATCTATTAACTTCTTGAAATTGAAAGGCTTTATTAATTAATAGTGAATTAATAGATCAATTAATTCCTGCAAACTTTATGCCGGATATTACTTTTTCTAAAATGAGAAGCTAAATTTAAGAACCCCACTCCCATGGTGAGGCTTTAAAACCCAAATGGTTAAAACCAAAACCGAGATCCCGAAACAATTTCGGGATGACAAGAATGGGGGATTTCTTATTTTACTGTCTTCAGTAGATACACTTTTCATCACTGTCCGCAGGATTGGGTTTTCAAGTATGTTCTAAATAAAATTTATACCGATCGGTAAATAACTCTTGACAATCCTCCTCCGGTATGTTAATTACCGGTAAGTAAACCCCGTAAGAAATTCCAGCGAGGCATTAAACCCTGCCAGAATTATTTAAAATGTAACCTCGCCATAGAGCAGCAGGGCCTTATTTCTAACGGGGTAACTGATGGTTCAGAATAAATGATAAACTCCTTTACGCTTCTCTCTAAGGAAAAGGTGGGCTTCTGGTCCCCTTTCCAAATAATAGAAAAAAGGAGAAAAAATTGAAAGTGGCAAGGAAAAAACAGGTGTCACCAGATATTTCCGTTCGCAATCGTTTGTTATCCGCAGCAACCGAACTATTTTCAAGTAAAGGGTATTCTGCGACGACGACTCGTGAAATCGTTACAGCTGCCGGGGTCACCAAACCTGTTCTCTATTATTACTTCCGAAACAAAGAAGGAATTTACCTCGAACTGATGCACGAGGCCTTCACAAAACTTGATACTCTCCTCGATGCCTCCCGAAGTCAACGAGGAAGTGCGCCTTTAAGATTACTTCGCCTCTTGGATCAGGTTTTCACCCTTTTCTTGGAAAACATATCCAGCGCAACATTGATGTTTAACATCTATTATGGGCCTCCACAGGGAGCACCCTTCTTTGACTTTGACGCCTACTTCCTCAAGTTTGAGGATACCATCAGACGTTTGATTAAAATAGGAATTCAACAACGAGAGTTCAAAAAGGGGAGCATTGAGGACATGCTGTGGCTGATCTTCGGAGCGTTGAACGTGGCCACAAATGTTCAGCTTTTCCACACGAAGAAAGGGATGGATCGTGGAAGACTGACTCGGATGTTGAAACTCATTTTTCAAGGATTTCTAACCCAACGGCTAAGGTAGAAGGGAGAATGAGAATGATCGATCGATATGGCATTGGGATTTTGTTACTCACTCTTTGGATGAGCTGTTCAGGTTGTTCCGTTAAGGAAGACAGTAAAGACCCAGAGGATAAGACTGCAGGAAAACCTCCTGTTGCCGTGGAAGTTACTAAGGTTACGGTCACGGACCTCACAGAAGGCATCGAGGTTATAGGGTCACTCTCTCCCAAGTTCAGTGCAGATGTCAAATCAGAATATGCTGGAATCGCCACGGAGGTGTACGTTACGGAATGGGTTCGAGTGAAGAAAGGAAACCCATTGGTGAGAATCGATGCACGGGAACTGGAGATTATTTTGCAGAAGGCTAAGGCTGCTGTGGAGATGGCTAAGGCAAATCTCCTTCAGGCGGAGGTAGCTGGAAATCGGGCAGAACGGGAATATGAGCGCCTCCTGAAACTCAAAGAGGATGGCCTTGTGACTCAACAAAACCTCGACGATATCCATACGGAGAAAGAGGCGAGCGCTGCGAGAATCTCCGCTGCCAAGGCTCAATTAAAGGCAGCGGAGGGGGATCTGCAACACACCCAGACACGCCTTTCAAAGGCAATCATCTATTCACCCATAGATGGCGTGGTTTCATTCCGAGGAGTCAATGTAGGGGACCTTGTAGGAGAAATGGGCTCCCCAAAGATCATGTTTCGAATCATCGATCCCCGAATCTTGGATCTCACTGTGGCTGTCCCATCAAAAGAAATGTCCAGAGTCAAGGTCGGCCAACCGCTCACCTTTTCCACGGATGTCCACCCGGAAAAAACCTTTACAGGAAAGGTGATGTATATTAATCCTGTGGTGAACGAGTCAGACCGCTCTGTGAAGGTAACCGCCGAGGTGGAGAATATACAGGAACAATTGAAAGGCGGCCTCTTTGTCAAAGGCCGGATCATTACAGGAAAGCGAAGCGGCATCCTCGAGGCACCGCGGGTCGCGCTTCTTGCCTGGGATGTTGCGGCAAAGAAGGCAGATTTGTTTGTGGTCAATGGAGAGATTGCTAAACGACGAACCGTTCAAACAGGAGCATTAATGGAAGACTTTGTGGAAATCACGTCGGGACTTTCCCCCGGTGAACAGGTCGTCATCCGAGGTGGATTTAACCTCAAAGATGGTGATCGGGTAGCCGTCATCCTTTCCAACGGAGGTTAATTCAATGTTTATTTCTGATCTTTCTATTAAACGCCCAATCTTTGCCTCTGTATTGATGCTGGCATTGATCACCCTGGGGATCTTTTCTTACCGTCGTTTGGCCATTGACATGTTTCCAGATGCGGAGATTCCAGTCCTTTCCATTGTTACGGTATATCCTGGGGCCTCTCCTGAGACGGTGGAGCGGGAGGTATCGAAGCGGATCGAGGAGGCCGTCAATCCCATCCCAGGTATCAAACACGTGACCTCCATTTCTCGTGAAAGCGTCTCAACGGTCGTGGTCGAATTCAATCTGGAGATTAAAATCAATGATGCCTCTCAGGAGGCACGGGCAAAGGTGAACACCATTCGAAGAGATTTGCCCCAAGGGATCGAAGAGCCTATTATTCAGAAGCTCGATTTCTCCATGACACCCATCGTCTCTCTTGCCGTCCGTTCAGATGTCCTCTCTCCTAAAGACCTGACCACTCTGGTCGAGAAGAAGGTTCAGAGGCGTTTGGAAAATATTTCTGGTGTGGGGAAAGTGGATCTGGTTGGCGAATCGAAGCGTGAGGTGAATGTCAATATTCATCCAGCCCGACTGGAAGCTCTTGGAATGGGCGTGGATGAGGTGATCATGGGCCTTCAATCAGAAAACATCAATGTTCCTCTCGGAAGGCTCAATCGCAATAATTCGGAATACCCTCTTCGGATCTCTGGAAAACCCGACATCGTCGATCGATTCAAAACGATGGTCATCGGGCAGCGCAGTGGCCGCCCCATCATACTCTCAGAGGTGGCAGAGGTCAATGACGGCATTGAGGAGCAGCGTTCTCTGGCTTTTGTAAACGGTGTACAGGCCATCTCACTTGACATCCTTAAACAATCCGGAGCCAACACGGTGGGGGTGGTAGAACTGGTGAAGAAAGAGATTGACACGCTTCAGAAAGAGCTTCCTCCAGAGACGAAAATCGAGATGGTGCGTGACGGTTCGATCATGATCCGTGATTCGGTTCGGGATGTCCAAGAGACGCTCATTCTCGGTGGGATCTTGACGATCTTCATCGTCTTCTTATTCCTTAATTCCTGGCGCTCTACGGTGATTACAGGACTGACGCTCCCCATCTCTGTGATTTCATCCTTCATCATTATGAACTTTTTAGGGATGACACTTAACATGATGACCCTGATGGCCCTCTCTCTCGCCATCGGCTTGCTGATCGATGATGCGATCGTTGTTCGAGAAAACATTGTGCGCCACCTCGAACGAGGGCAGGGGCATTTCCAGGCGGCAAGGGAGGGGACGAGTGAAATCGGGCTCGCGGTATTAGCCACCACCTTTTCGATTGTGGCCGTCTTCGTTCCCGTGGCCTTCATGAAGGGGATTGTCGGCCGGTTTTTCTACCATTTCGGGATCACGGTCACCTTTGCCGTTCTCATCTCTCTCTTAGTGTCCTTTACTCTCGACCCCATGCTCTCTTCCCGCTGGTATGATCCAGATATTGACCGAAAAGGAAAGAGGCATCTCGTGGCCCGCCTCCTCGACCATTTCAATCACTGGTTTGATCGAACCGCAGATCAATACCGCCTCGTCATTGCCTGGACTCTCAAGTATCGTAAAACTGTGCTTTTGATCGCTGTCCTTTCACTTCTGGCCGGCTTAGCGGTCTTCAAATTCTTCCTCCAGACCGAGTTCTTTCCTGGGTATGATGCGGGAGAGTTTCAGATAAACTTTACGACCGCGCCGGATGCCTCCGTCGATGAGACACGGGGAAGAGTTCATGCGATTCTGACTTCACTCAAATCAATTCCCGAGGTGAAACACACTTATGCTACGATTGGAGCAGGCGACCAGGGAACCGTCCGTGATGCAATGGTTTTTGTTAAGCTCGTAGATCGTAGCGAGAGGAAACGCCACCAGAAAAAGATCCAGGAGGATGTCCGTAAACGGCTTCAAAGAATCCCTGGCATTTTGCCATTCATTTCAGAGGCAGGAAGAATGGACGTTCAAAAACCCCTTCTCATTAATGTGAGGGGGGATGATATTTCCCTTCTCAAGAAATATGCTGCTGCATTGAAAGAGAAGATGTACCAGATTCCAGGAATCATCGATATCGAAGTCACTTTGGAACAGGACATTCCGGAGTTCCGTTTAACAGTAGACCAGGACCGGGCTGTGGACGCTGGAATCATGACCGTTCAAATCGCAAGGACGGTAGGGGCACTGGTGGGCGGGCAGGCAGTGACGACCTATGAAGATGAGGATGGAGATGCGGTGAACGTTCGCATCAGACTCCCAAAATCTCTTAGGCAAGACCCCTCCCATATTGAAACGCTCAGATTAGCCGTTCAAAAACCGTTTACCGGTCCAACCCTCATTCCGCTGAACGAACTGGTCTCCTACTCGATGAGAGCCACCCCTTCGGAGATCGACCGTCAAGACCTGAATCGTCAGGTTGTGGTTTCTGCGAATCTTGAAGGTCTTCCCTTGGGAACGGCGATTGAAAAGGTAGGAAAGGCTGCTTCCGAGATCCATATGGCACCGGGGTACAGGGTAGTGCTATCAGGAGAAGCGGAATATATGGCCGAGGCATTTGGATATCTCACAGAGGCTTTCATTCTTGCGATCATCCTTGTCTACCTTATCCTGGCAGCTCAATTCGAGTCTTTCATTCATCCGCTCGCAATAATGTTCTCTCTTCCCCTTTCTCTCATAGGGTTAGCAGGGATGCTCCTGCTCACCGGTGATACCATCAGTATGATGACGCTCATCGGCCTGATCATGCTGATGGGACTTGTGACGAAGAATGCGATCTTACTCGTGGACTTCACCAATGTCCTACGGTCACGAGGAATGCACCGAACAGAGGCACTCATCACAGCGGGCCGGACGAGACTCCGCCCCATCATGATGACTACCCTGGCGATGATCTTTGGAATGCTCCCTCTTGCCCTGGCACTCGGAGCGGGAGCGGAGATGCGGGCTCCCATGGCTCGTGCGGTGATTGGGGGACTGATAACATCGACCTTTCTCACCCTACTGGTCGTCCCGGTGATGTACTCGTTTCTTGACGACTTTGGTAATTGGGTCCGTAGGCATTGGAAAAGTGAAAAGGAGGCTTAAGAAATGAAGCGAACGATTACAATTTCAAGCGGGAGGAAGCACCTCATCCTTGTCACTTCCTTTCTCCTGAGTGTCTTCCTGAGCACCTTGCCCTTCACCGCAGCCCGGGGAGATGAAACAAAGGTGCAAATTCTAACTTTAGGAGAGGCTCTTCAAATTACAGCAGAAAAAAACCGGGACATCCAGAAGGCCCTCGAATACCGAAACCTGGTAAAAGCGATCTATGTGACCGAACGGGCGGCCGCCTTGCCTCAGTTCGTCATCACCGCTTATGCGGTTAATTCAAGAGATGAGAGCCAGAAGGCTTTAGGGTATGGTTTCCCTTTGCGGACCAACACTCGTTCTGCGGAAATAGGGATTTATCAATCCCTTTTCACTTGGGGACAGGTGGGGGCCGCCATTCGCGCGGCAAAGGTTGGGATGGCGACGGCGGATGATCAATTGCGAATCTTCCGCCAGGCCGCGTTCCGTGACGTTTCTGCCTCTTTCTACGACATCCTCCTTGCCAGAGCCTTCAACGCGATTACGATACAGAATCTTGAGCAGAAAACCCGACACTACGATGAAGCAAGGAAAAAGTTCTCTGCTGGAATAGCCACCGATTATGATGTCTTGGCCGGTAAAGTAGCGGTTGAGAATGCACGACCTGAGGTGATTCGGACGGAAAACCTCATTCGGATATTAAAGGAAAACCTCCGGTTTCTTCTGGGCTATGAGGAAGAGGTGGATGTCAAGGGCAGCCTGGAAATAACCATTACTGCCTATCCAAATTATGAGGATGCCGTGAATGTGGCAACGAAAAACAGGCCAGAGATCTCCGATCTTCATCACCGGATTGATGTGGCAAATGAGATGGTTAAAATCGCCAACGCGGGAGACAAACCACGTCTCGATTTTAAAGGAACCTATGGTTTTAGGGACCTTTACTTAGGTGTGGATCAACACGATAATGGTAAAGCTTGGTCGGCCGGCCTTGCGGTCACCTACCCTATCTTTGATGGCTTGCGGACGCAGGGCAGGGTTTCCCAGGCCAAAAGCAATGTAGCCACCCTTAAAATTGAAGAGGCTAAGTTGTTAGACGCCATTAAACTGGAGGTGCGTAATGTATGTAATGCTGTAGGAGAATCAGGGGAGATTGTAAAAGCCCTTTCTGGAACGGTTGCACAAGCCGAACGCATTCTCCAAATGGCCGAAAAGGGGTATGAATACGGCGTCAAAACTCGGCTGGATGTGGAAGATGCGGAGCTCAATCTCGTACAGGCTAAGGGAAATCTGGCCCGCGCAAAACGAGATTATCTCGTGGCCTGTGTCAATCTGGAGAAGGCAGCAGGAATACTCGGAGAAAAAGAATCCAAAAAGGAACTCTAACCTCTCGAATGAATCTTTAGAACTTCAGGTTAAAATCCATCATTATCACTCATGAGGGAGATATTTACCCCGTTAGAAAACCCCGCCATTCATGGCGGGGATGAAGCCCCGTCTGTCCTAATGGGGTTTACCTGATACCTTACGTCTCCCTCTTGTCTTATGGGTACATCCGTCCCATGGATCGTTCCAACTGAGCTTTAGCAATGTTAAAGTCACTGAGAGCACTGTAATAATTGGTCCTCGCCTGGGTTAATAAGGTAACCGCATTCAGCACATCGGTCTGGGTCGCCA
>Ga0299912_10001478_pt1 | contig 18946 bp, 19 predicted proteins | sample RVTome_2_FD_207667 | JGI IMG/M metagenome (GOLD analysis project Ga0299912, IMG submission 207667) | Soil microbial communities from uranium-contaminated site in the Upper Colorado River Basin, Wyoming, United States - RVT95D214 (version 2) ... | reverse complement strand
GCCGGTGTTGGGCTTTTAGGGTCGCTCTCTCTCCTTCTCTCAAAAATCTGTTCATTCTTTGTTTGTAACATAATCTTCAGCTTATTCAAAGGCTTAATCACGAATTTTCATTCATGACGGGTATAAACTTGTAATATTGACAAATAAGTCTTATGTTTGACAGATAAGGCCTATGTTTATTTGAAATAATATAAAATTATGCTATAATATACTTATTAGTAAGTATTTTGATGATACTCCTTTGGTCTAGGAGTTAGTATTGGTGATAGAATGGCAACGGTATCTGAAAGTTTATTACATTTGTTGACAACTGTTTCAACGCTGGTTTTTGGTGGAATCGACTCCCAACCTCGGCAAGTAACTCCTATTGAAATTTCCAAAAGTATAAGCGGAGAAGTCAGAGATCAACATAACAAGAAAAAGGAAAAACTTGATCAACATCAACTTCCCATGGGTAAGGGCGGAGAATTTGCGGGCGTATCTACAAAGGGACCCATTTCTTCAAAAGCAAAAAAAGGTGGCGATGAATTAGAACCTCGGGGGACTGCTGTACCTGCTAGTGCTGGCAAGACTTCTGAAACCGATTCTCCTCAATTTTCCAAACCCTCTGCATATAGAGACGACAGTTCAAGTATCACACCTCTTCCCATTGATTTCCAAACTAACCACCCTCAAAAACGACCTTCTTCTACCGATGCTTCTACAGCCCATTCACAGCATTCAACTGCCCAAGATAAACAAGACGAAGATAAGTCTTCTTCCAAACAAGCAAATCCAGCAGTCGAAACAAGTGAAGGAGTAGCCCCTCACGCCGCCCCTTCTGGTAGTGGCAAAATCAGTAGTCCCTCAGCAGGTAAACGCATAATGCCTACTAGAGGCACACCAGTACCTAGTAGACCAGCAGCTGCACCCATACCCGTTCCTCCAGGACCAGTGGTGGCTCCAGGCGTACAACAGCCTCAGGTTCAACAACCTCAACAGCAACAACCTCAGCAGCCTCCTGTTATAGGAGGAGTTCAACTCCCCCCACCTCCAGATTTATCGCTGTTTGATCAGCAACAGCTTGATCAAGCAGGACAATTTCAGCCTCCACCTGAACCTGTCGATGCATCAGGCCTGCCCATCCTTACGCCAATAGATGCACCTGATCAATTGCCGCCTCCTGACCAATGGTCTCCAGGAACACATCAAACAAATGTAGGACTGCCTGGACAACAACCAACTGCGCAAAAAGGACAACAACTGACCAATAAACCAGTTGGTGCACATGCTCTTTTTGCAGAAATCACAGCCTCTCCTAAAGCATTAAAGCCTGTTCCAGAGGCTCAAAAAAATCTATATCAACAGACAAAGAAAATCCCTGAAGTGGCGACGGCGAAAAGCAGTCTCAAACCCACGCCTCCTAAAATGCCTCCAAGTCAAATGCAAGTTAATAGCGCACCTGATACTGAAGAACAGATCAAGAGTTCAATAAAACAATATGAAAATAGAATCATGAACTTGGAAAAGTTATTATCGAGGGCAGTTACTCAAAGTGAGGGTGTTCAAAATGAGCTTACATCCGTGGTAAACGCCAGCTCTAAAGAGAAGGTTGATAAATTACAAAAAGAACTAAACGATTTGTCAAAAATAACAAAAGGCTACAGGGACTCATTAAAAGCCGAGAAGGCAGCTTTACTTAGAAAACAAGACCAATTAAAAGCTAAAATGAACCTTGGAAACCTTGCGAAAAAAACGGCCTCCAAACCAAAAGGTCCGGAAGCTCCTCTTCTTTCAGAACAAGCTTTGGGCAAGGCAGGTAAGATTCTAAATCTTTTGACTGAGAAAGATAAAAAAAACTTACTAAAAGATGAACCTCTTGTTAAAAAGTTAGCGTCGCTAACTACCGAACAAGTTGAGGAATTGGAAACAAAACTTTCTAATGAAAGACAGCTTCCTTTTCGTTTTAGCCTTATCACTCAAACGATAGGATCTATTTTATTCAAAACTGAAGAAGCCACTCGCATAAAGAATGAAGAAGCTCGCATAAAGCTTGAAGCCGAAGAAGTTCGCCTAAAGAAGGAAGAAGAAGAGAGAAAGCTTGAAGCGCTTAAATTCAAAACTGAAGAAGCTACTCGCATAAAGAATGAAGAAGAGAGAAAGCTTGAAGAGCTTAAACTCAAAGCTGATGAAGATACTCGCATAAAACTTGAAGCAGAGAGAAAGCTTGAAGAACTTAAACTCAAAGCTGATGAAGCTACTCGCCTCAAGAAAGAAGCAGAAGAGCTTACACTCAAAACTGAAGAAGAAACTCGCCTGAAGAAGGAAGAGGAAGATCGTCTTCAGAAAGAGGAAGAAGTTCGTTTAGCGGCTGCTCAAACGGCTGAAGAAGACAAGAAGCGTTTAGAGGAAGAAGCTCGCCTCAAGAAAGAAGCAGAAGAGAGAACGCTTGAAGAGCAGGCAAACGTTTCACCTCCCCCTCCCCCCCCTGAGACCCAGGTTAGTTTTATTCCGGCACCGCCGCCGGGACCTACATTCAAAACCGATGTAAAGGGAACCGAAACAGCTGAGAAAACTGTTCAAAAATGGGCAGATCCGCTTCTTACCACGGAGCCACCAAGCCGTGCTGATCAAAAGAAGCTTAAAGAAGTTTCACATGTAGAAAAATCTCTTGCTAACGCTCTCACGAATCGCAGAGGATCGGTCTACATTGAGGAAGATGACCTCTCAAATTCAGCCCTTGGCGTATCTCAAGAGGAAAATACTCAGCAATCACGAGAGAGTGCTTCTCAGGTAACCAATTTAAAAATGCAAATCGCTGACCTTCAGACCGAACTCAGAACAAACCCTGGCTATTTAAATGATATTGATACACTTGAAACTGCAAATCTAGCAAAGCTAAATTTGGAAATAGAAATAGATAGTATAATAAAAAATAATAATAATGACGACGAATTACAAAAGAAAATAGATCAAAAAACGAATTTAAGTGTGCGGATTGCTAAACTTGAAGAAATAGCTTCCCTCCAGAAACAAGTAGAAGGGTTATTAGAAAAAATGGAAAAAGACTTATTAGAAGAACAAAAGCACCCCGAACTTTATAAAGTGAAAACTCTGGTTCATTCTCAGCAACTTGAACTATCCAAATTGAACGGAGATTTAACTAAAAATAACACAGCAATAAAAGTTATTGAGGATAATATAAGTCAGCTTAACGAAAAAATAAAGCAGTCAAAGAAAGCTCCTCCTCAATCTAAGGATAAAAAAAGTGTTGCCGCGCCTGTCACAGAAAGTGAAAAACAAGCTCCTAAAAAGTCAGTAACATTTGGCAGTTTTGGGAATACAATCAGGGGTCTTGGTAAAAATATTAAGGACGTAGCAAAAGATATTCAAACGTCAGCAAAAAATTTAAAAAACCAAATTGAATCCAACTTGAGTGTGGAAGAACAACAACGAGAAAAGCTCCAGAATGAATTAAAAGGGCTAAACAGTAAGAACATTCCCCTAACAAGGGAGATTGAACAAAAGTCAAAGTCCCTAGCTACTCTCATTGCTAAGAAAGTCGAGCTGGAAGAGAACATAAAACGCCAAACAGCTGTTGCTGAAAAAGAGAAAAAAGAAAAAGAAGAACGCATTAAAGCGGCACAAGAGAAAATAAAAAAAAGGCCAATTGTAGAAATGCGAAGCCTCGCTGATGAGGTAAAAGAGAAAGCTAAAATAATGGAGGATAAGAAAGCCCTTGGCCCAAGCAAGACTTCAGAACCTTCGGCTCCGAGAAAAGAAGAAAAGACTGCTTCCGCATTTGATGTTATGGCCGAACGCATAGCTAAATTTAAACTTCCGCTCGGCAGAGGAGGTGATTCAGTCAAGGATGAGGAATCGGATGAGGATTGGGAATAACAAACTGCGCATTATTCCTTAAGCCCCCCTTCCCGGGACTTTATGAACCCCACCTCTAAAACTTCAGCTCCAACTTTCCATTCTTCAGTTGAAGATCCCAGTTGACTTCAGGAGATACGGGGTTTTTTTGATCATACAAATCCACGGCTTCGTTATAACACGTTTTGCAATCAGGACTTTCACCATTACAAACGTCTCCACAGTGATCTCTAATGAAAGTATCGATGGAGTTTAGCGCATTCGCACTGCCGCCAAGCGCGAGTAAAAAAACCGCACATAAAATATTTTTCTGAAGCATATTCCCCTCTTTTTTGTCTTTCTTCGCTTTTTTTAAAGTATATCAGATATATTAAAAAATAATAAATATGGCCCCACAAGCAAGTCATCTCTTTACTTAGCGGTGAAAAATGGCTTATGGTCCATCACTGAAATTTGTTCCTTACGTTGGTGGAGAGTTGGTGTGAAGAACTTTATTTATCTTTCAATCACAATACTAAGTTTTTTAAATCATTCCGTTTTAGCTGGTAAAATTCCTTTACATATTACAAATGATTATTATGAATTTGATACAATCCTCCAAGGCGAAATCGTATATAAAAAAGAAAAGAAAAAGGATGCTCCCAATACTGACTTAGGAGAGAATAAAGAAGAATTTACGATTCCTATTAAGTCGAAATACTATAAAAAGGATTACCCTATAAATGCCATTGAAATTGAAGGTAAAAATATAGAGAGTTTTGCCTTCGCACTTATGCGGCCTGAGAATATTGATAATGAAGATGCTACACTGCTTGCAGTGGGTACCTTTAAGCCCGCTATTTCTCTTCTTTCTTTGAGCATTAAATTAATTAAGGATTCTATCGAATGTGATCCAAAATATAACCTCCCTCCCGCCACGCAGTGGAGATAGGGTTATTAAACCTAGAAACTTAATGACCACAGTGCATATTTATTCCCTCTTGAAATAAAAGAGAGTCCTTCTTATTTTATAATTATAACGAATGGATTCATAAAGGATAAATTATGAAGCGATGGGGCGATGTTTTGGGTGGAACTGGTACTGTTGTTGTCTCTCTTGTATCATGTGCGGTTTGTCCTCTCTGCCTGCCGATTTATGCAGGCCTCTTTAGCATTGTTGGCATTGAACTGGCCGCCATTCATGAATTTTTCTTTCCCATTATGATGACGTTTGGCGTCATTACCTTGGGATTTATGGCCTATCAAATTTATACCCACCATGGGACGTGGGCTCCTTTTAAACTTGCCCTGGGCGCTGCCCTCGGCATGGGAATGGCTGCCTTCTTTGACTATGACTACCTTCTTTACACCTGTGTTGCTCTTTTTATGGGGAGCACCGTCTGGAATAAAAAAGCACTCATTCATGATGAACATGGCTGTTGTTGACCCCCTCCTTCCCCTCGTTCTTGATTTAGACGGAACGCTCATCCGGACTGACACATTTCATGAAATGATGGTTTACCTTCTGACCCACAAGCCTTGGGTTCTTTTGCTTTTGCCTTTTTGGTTTTTGAAAGGAAGAGCCTTTGCCAAGGCACGCCTTACGGACCTCAGCGATCTTTCTCCCCATCATCTGCCTTATAATCCAGAGCTTTTGGCTTTTGCCCAAGCGGAAGTGCAGAAAGGCCGTCCTTTAATCCTTGCGACCGGAACGGACCAAAGAGTTGCCCAAAAGATTGCCGATCACCTGGGCATTTTTCAAGAAGTGATTGGAAGTGATGGGCATACCAATATGACAGGCCCTCACAAGCAAAAAGCCCTTCTCGAAAGATATGGTGCCCAAGGGTTTGATTATGCAGGCGACTCCCGTATTGATACTCACATTTGGCAAGTTGCGCGCTATGCCCTTGTCGTTCATCCAAAATGGGGAGTTCTCAAGGATGCTCGTGTTTTAAAACAAGCCGATTACATTCACCATTTCCCACGGGGAAAACTACGTTTTTGGGCTTTTTTCCTGGCGTTGCGCCCCTGGTTTTGGCTAGTAAACCTTATGGTTTTTCCAGGCCCCCTCTTTATCTCTTTAAACCTTTTAACATCAGGTCTTTTTATGGCAGGGGATCTTCTATCCCTTTCAAAAGAAAGAACAAGGCAATTACGTAAATCGGTTTTTGCAGAAGGCCATCTTCACCTTATCACGGCTTTCATTCTTATCCTCCTTTTCGTTGTGCTCTCGATCCTCTTTCTCGCATTGTCCCATTATGGGAGTGTTTCCTTCATCTTGATCTATGTTCCCTTATTTATTGGATTCGACGTTTTTACACGTCCCTTCCCCCAAGGCATTCGATGGACCTTATTGGTTATTTTTCAATATCTTGCCTTATGGGCACTCAAGGTATAACTCATTATCTTCTTCATAAAGAACCAGGGGTTGAAGTTTTTTCTCAAGGCGTATGCGATTGATATAAATCAATAATTGAGCTTTTGAGAAATGCTTCCCGTCCTTCCAATAGAAAAACCCACGTTGCCGTAAACCTTCTTTAACGTAATGAAATCCTTTTGAAACAGCCCATTCTTCGACATAATGCAAGGAAACATAGTGTGGGGCCTTGATTGGTTTTTCTTTAGGGGCCTTTTGGGGCGGAGAATCCTGTGAAAGGGTATACGCAAGAGGATTTGCAAGGAAAAAGGGAATTTTTTCTTTTCGCACATACCCAATACATATCCCCCGTGTAAGGCCCTTAGGAAGAGGTTTAGCTGTCCCCCATTGGGCGGATTTCAAAGCCAGTTGCCCTTTTTGAAAGGCCTTTAAGGGTGCATAGGTGTGAAGGATTTCTGTCATTTTGGCAAAATCATTAGGGATTTTTTCACACCATGGCGCACCATTCTTTTTTCCTCTAACCCTTCCCGTCAAGGGAGTTGGGTTTCTAAGACCAAGTTTTTGAATCCTCTTGCTGATAGAACTTACGCTTCTTCCTAAGGCAATAGCCACAACCTTGAGTTGAATTTTTTCCTGAAAACCTATTTTAACACACGTATTCTCCCACATTTTCCAGCGGGCTTTTAGCTGTTCTTTTGTCACAAAGACCTCCTTGTTATTATCGAGCTTACTAATTTGCTCATATCTGACATGAATAAATTAGCTGCCTTATGTTTGGCGAGTGAAAATTCTTTGTCAATAAAATTTTTGAGACATTTTGGCCATATGAAAAAACAGCGCGCACATACTAACTTAATGAGCGAAAGATCTATAAAACACTTAAAAGCTGAAGCACAGCTGGAATTTCGCCTGGCAGATCCTCTGCAATAAGGCCCAGCCCCTTTCGATTTGCAGCTTCGCCTTGAATCCACACAGCGATTGCTGCCGCTTGAAATGGGGGAACACCTTGTGCCAAAAGACCAACCATTATTCCCGCCAGAACATCTCCCGTACCAGCCGTTGCAAGCGTTGCTGGAGCATTTGCATTAATAACAAGTTCCCCTTGGGGAGAAGCAATGACTGTATCGTATCCTTTGAGAACAATTACAGCCCCTGCTTCTGCTGCTGCTTTCAGGGCCTTCTCCGTTTTGTTTTTCAAAAAGGCAAGGTGGGGAAAAAGGCGGCGGAACTCACCTTCATGCGGTGTCAAAATCACATTTTGGTGGAGATGACTTGTGAGTTCTATCGCCTTGCCTTCAAAGCTAGAAAGAGCGCCGCCGTCCAAAACACACGGCTTTTTTGTGGAAAGCAAAAGAAGGGCTTGCTCTCGGGTTGATTCCTTAGGAAGGGCCCCTACGCCCCATAGCAAGGCATTGAAACGATCATCCATTGCCCATTTCAAAAATTCCTTTGCAGAGGTCAGAGGGGTGATCACATCCCCCCAGGTTACGGTTGCAAAAATGGGATATTCTGCTTTCTTACATGTCAGGCGCACAAGCCCTGCCCCAACTCTTCTTGCTGCAAGGGAAGCAAGCCTCACGGCTCCTGGCATACTGCCTGTGCCCACCACAAGACACCCTCCCCGGGAATATTTATGATCATAAGGTTGGGGTCCTTTGAGATAGGCTTTCCATAAAGAGGGCGTATTTAAATGATAGGTCGTAGCAGGAAACAGTTTCTCAGGAATTCCAATATCCTTTACAAAAAGTTTACCCGTATGAATACGCCCTGGCAGAAGATAATGACCAGGACGCGCTCTAAAAGAGGTTACCGTATAAGTCGCATGTATTGCCTCGCCACAACATGCGCCGGAGTTCATCTCAATTCCTGTTGGTATATCAATGGCAACGACTGGCTTTCCTGAAGCATTCATCAATTCCACAAGTTTAAGAAGATCCCCATCCAAGTGACGGGAAAAGCCTGCGCCCAAAAGCCCATCAACAATAAGCTCCACTTGATCTAAGGATTTTTTGATCTCTTCAAAAGAAGGAAGTTTTTTGGGTAAGATCACGTCAACGGGCCAACCCTTTTCTTTTAAAAGACGCGCAACGACTTTGCCATCTCCCCCGTTTTTTCCAGGGCCACAAAAAATAAGGGTGCGACAAGTTGAGAACTGCTGGAGGATGACCTCAGCAACCGCCTGCCCCGCCCGTTCCATAAGAACTTCTTCCGAAATACCTTCCGCAATAGCAGCCGCTTCAGCTGCCCGTATTTCTTCCACTGTTAAGAGCTCGTTTTTCACGTCTCTCTCCTTAAAAAGGGATAAAATTATAAGAATATTATAGGCCTTGAGTCGCTAACATAATATTAAATTGTCCAAAAATTGAAACCGCACTCTTATTTTTCGCAAGGATGGTATGTTAATTCTGCATTTGACGAATTGCAAAAAAAGTGCTACCTGCTTGGCGATTTTAAGGAATCTTCTTTAAAACAACGTTGATGTTAAATTTTATTGTATTTTTTTAGCAACCTCTGTAAAAGTTTTTTGTATTCATTCTGCCACTTTAAAGGCAACACAAAGGGATAAGATCCATGTCTGTAAAAGCTATACCTCAGCAAGAGCCTAAGTTTTCAAAACTTCGTGCTGCGATTTGGCCTATTCAAGGCTCCGAAATGAAGAAATTCCTGCCGATGGGCATGATGATGTTCTTTGTTCTGTTTATCTATACAATTGTACGAGATATAAAAGACGTTCAAGTTGTGGGAGCTTCTGGAGCAGAAGCTATTAACTTCCTCAAGTTCTGGGGTGTCACCCCCTCATCCATTCTTTTCGTTATTTTGTATGCAAAGCTCAGTAATACGCTCTCTAAGGAAAATTTGTTCTATGCATGCATACTTCCGTTTATCCTATTTTTCGGAGCCTTTGCCCTGGTTATTTACCCTAACAAAGATATTCTCCATCCTTCGGCAGAAACGGTTCAGGCTCTCCAGCAATCCATTCCCTCTTTAAGGTTTATTTTCGCTCTTTGGGGAACTTGGGCTTACTCCGTTTTTTATGTGATGGCAGAGCTTTGGGGAAGCGTTGTTGTCTCTCTCTTATTCTGGCAGTTTGCAAACGAAATAACCCGCACAGGAGAAGCCAAGCGGTTTTATACGCTTTTTCCCCTTCTCGGTAACGTAGCCTTAATTTTGTCTGGTCAGACCGTCACATTTTTCTCATCCATTGGTGACCGTTATTCTCCAGAAACTGATGTCTGGGGTATTAGCTTAAATTATATGATGGGGACAGTTGTGTTTGCAGGTCTTTCCATTGTTGCCATCTACTGGTGGATGAATCGCTACGTCTTAACCGATCCTTTCTATTATGATGAGGCAGCGACCGGTACAAAGACAAAAAAGGATAAGCCAAAACTTTCCATTGTTGAGAGTTTTAAGTACCTCATTAGCTCCCGTTACTTAGGATACGTTGCCCTTCTTGTTTTGGGATATGGAATGGCTATCAATCTTGTTGAAGTCACTTGGAAGAGCCAGCTTAAGCTCCAATACACAACCTCAAATGATTATGGCGCCTTTATGGGGAACTTCTCGACCTTCACGGGAATTGCGACCATTATCTTGATTATATTGGGCAAAGGGATTGTTCGCCGTTACGGTTGGTTTACAGGCGCGATTTTAACCCCAATCATTCTTTTAATCACAGGCGTGCTCTTCTTTACCTTCGTAATCTTCCGTGACAACCTTGACTGGTTGACCCTTGCGATGGGGGCGACTCCTCTCTTCATGGCCGTCATGATTGGAGCGACTCAAAACATTTTGAGCAAAGGCACGAAATATTCACTCTTCGACCCAACAAAAGAAATGTCTTACATTCCCTTGGACCAAGAGTTAAAGGTCAAAGGTAAGGCAGCTGTTGACGTCATTGGTGGACGACTGGGTAAATCTGGAGGGGGTGCTATTCAACAATTTCTACTCATCTTCACCTCGACCACCGCTACTCAAATTACGATTGCTCCCTACACCTGTATAATTATGATTGTGATCATCCTTGCTTGGATGTTTGCAGCCGGTGGGTTAAGCAAAATGTACAACCAAAAAATTGCTGAAAAAGAGCGTGAGTTAAAAGCTGCGTAAGTTTTTAGACTTCGTTTTAAATCCTCCATAGGGGTATAAAATGTCATCCTGAACTTGTTTCAGGATGACATTTTTGTTATGCGTATAATATAAAGGGAGAAATTCCATGTTCGAAAACAAGCTTGTTGCTGTCATCAATAAATCTTGTGAGCCTGGCGTTGCGATGAATGCACTCGCTCATATGAGTTTTGGGCTTGGCCAACTCGTTGAAAAGGACAAGGCTCTTTTGTGTGATTATATCGATGCATCCGGTCTCTCTCACCCTGCCATTTCAAACATGCCTTTCATTGTCTTGAGCGCGAATTCCAATAAGATCCGGGCAGCCGTTCAAACGGCTCGCGAAAACAAGATTATTTGTGTCGATTTCACCAATACGATGACAGGGGGAACGTACCTTGAACAACTCGAAAACACCAAAAAAACCGTGGAAGAAAACCTCACCTATTACGGTGCTGTCTTTTTCGGCCCATGGGATGAGGTAACCGAGCTAACGAAGAAATTTTCCCTGTGGCGGTAATTTTTTTCCAAATGAAAAATGGGTAGATAATCCTAGCCCTCACACACCTCACCCATTCTATATTTATTGTCTCAAAGCCCCCCCTCAGGTGTCAAATTTCTTAATTGTCCATTTCATAAAAATTTCTAGATTCTCTCTTTTCCCTTTGATAAAATAGAAAGTGAAGGAGGACCTCCTTTGAGACTAAAGGTAAAAGGGATTGCACCCTGCCGCAGAAGTTCTCTGCCCTTTAACATTGTGAATAAAATGCCAATCAACCCCGGCCTTCCATATCCTCCTAGAGGTGATCATTTTGGGACTTCCATCGATTTTCTCTCCTTAAAACAAGGTCCTGCTCAGGTAAACAAGAGAAGCACATCCCCACTCTTTAAGTATCCTATTGAAATAGCTTGAAAATTTTTCGTTTGTGTTTTGCGTTGCTTCTTGTCTAAACTTCCCCCAGGTTTATAAAACGCACGGATGGTTGAATGACAGTCGCACAAGCAATCTCTCAAAACGTTAGTACAACGCTTGGAAAAATTTTTTATACGGAAAAAGGGAGCTTCACCTATTGGCGGATGCGTATGTTATACGCCACTATCGTTGGATATGCGGCTTATTACCTTGTTCGTCAGAATTTTGCTATGTCCATACCCGGCATTCGCGAAGAGTTTGGATATTCCAAATATGAAGTGGGGTGGATTGTCACGGTTTTTTCCATTACCTACGGAGTCGGGAAGCTTGTCAACGGCTATTTAAGTGACCGATCGGACGCTCGTTATTTCATGTCGGTTGGTCTCTTTCTTTCAGCCATTGTTAGCTTTTTTATGGGGCTTGGATCGAGTTTGTTCTTTTTCGCTCTTCTTTGGGGGTTAAATGGGTGTTTCCAATCCATGGGATGGCCTGCCTGCGCACGATTGATTACCCATTGGTTTAGCCCGAAAGAACTTGGATCTAAATGGGCTCTTTGGGCTTCAGCCCATCAAATTGGAGCGGTCGCCATTTTCGGTCTTGGGGGATTCCTTATTGAACACTTTGGCTGGCGGTCTGCCTTTATTGTCCCCGCTTTCATCTCGATGGGGCTTTCCTTCTTTTTATTCAATCGCTTACGAGATACACCCAAGAAAGTAGGACTTCCTCCCGTTGAAGAATATAAGGGAGATACGGTTCATGTTTCTCATCATTATGATGAACGCATTACAATGAGAGAAGTCATCACAACAGTCCTTGCAAACAAGCTTGTATGGTATATGGCTATTGCCAATATGTGCCTTTACATCCCTCGCATGGGTATTTTTTATTGGGCGCCTACTTTTTTGAAGGAATATAAGGGAGTTACACTGATCATCGCTGGGATGCAACTCGTGTCCTTTGAGGTAGCCAGCCTCATCGGTGGTATTACAGCTGGTTGGATTTCCGATAAAGTTTTTGGTGGCCGTCGCGGCCCTATTGCTACTGTGTTCTTGATTGGCCTTGCCTTCGCCCTGTTCATCGTTTGGAAAATTCCTCCCGGATATCCCTTTTTGGATGCACTCGTCCTTATGATTGCGGGCTTTTTGCTGAATGGTCCTCAAGTTCTCAATGGTGTGGCAACAGCTGACTTTGCTTCAAAACGCGCCGTAGGGGTTGCAACCGGAATTACAGGCGTCTGCGCTTATGTTGGGTCTGCGCTTGCCTCTGGTGCGGGACTTGGGAAAATCGTGGAAATTTACGGTTGGGAAGGTGGGTTTCTTCTCTTTATCTTAGCCGCTCTTATGGGCGCTGCCTTTTTCGCTTTGACCTGGAATCATCGAGCCAAAATCCTTGATAACAAGCCTGAAATTGTTGAAGATTCTCCCTCAAACTGAAAAGGAATTACCGCATCCACAGGATGAACTTGCGTTGGGGTTTTTGATGAGGAAGGAGGCACCGATTAATTCTTCCACATAATCGACCTCAACACCTTCAAGGAAGGGAAGAGAGGCGTCATCCACCACAATAGAAATGCCTTTGTCCTCAAAGACATGGTCGGCATCGTGAGATGCCTTATCCAAGGAAAAGTTATATTGAAACCCGGAACATCCGCCTCCCGAAACCATAATGCGGAACATCAAAGGCGTAGAGCTCAACTCTTCCTTTATAAGGCTTGAAATCTTACGAGCAGCACTTTCAGTTACAGTTAACATCACTCAAAAATCCATTTCATCTTTCTCTAATATAAAAGAGTTCTTCACCCAAAGATAGGCCCTTGGACGAATCCTTCCGCATGTGCTAAAACCTTACCTTATGAAGAATATATGGTGATAGGGATGAATTTTTTCCATACCTTTCGGGATGAGATTTTAAAGGCTCTTGATGGCCTTGTGAAAAAGGGGCTTCTGCCCGAAGGACTTGAATTTGATAAAGTAACGACCGAACCCCCGCGGGATATTTCCCATGGGGATTTGGCAACAAACGCTGCTATGGTCTTAGCAAAACAAGCGAATATAAATCCCCGAGACCTTGCACAATTGATCGCTGATGCGTTGAAAACCATTCCTTTTGTAGAAGAAGTATCTGTGGCTGGGCCTGGTTTTATCAATCTAAGGCTTTCCCCAGAATTTTGGTATCAACAGCTGATCACTATCCTGGAGAAAAAAGAGAACTATGGATCTTCAACGGTGGGTCTTGGAGAAAAAATCAACCTTGAATATGTTTCGGTCAATCCCACCGGCCCCCTCCACGCAGGACATGGGAGAGTGGCTATTGTGGCAGATGTTCTTGGCAATCTCTTGGAAAAGGTTGGGTACCTGGTCTTGCGAGAGTATTATGTGAATGATGCGGGAGGACAGGCTGAAAAACTTGCACAATCCACATACTTGCGGTACCGCGAGGCCCTCGGCGAAAAAATCGGTGATATTCCAGAAGGTTATTACCCCGGGGATTATTTAAAAGAAGTGGGACAGGCGTTGGCCGAGCGAGATGGACCCAAATGGCTTTCTACTCCTGAAGAAGAATGGCTCGAGCCTTTCAGAGAATTTTCAGTGAATGCCATGATGTCAAATATCCGTGAGGATTTAGCTCTTGTGGGTATTTACCATGAGGTTTTTAGTTCTGAAACTGAACTTCATCAGACCGGAGCAATCGAAGCGGTTCTTAAAACCCTCAAAGACCGTGGGCTCATCTATGAAGGCATTCTTGAGCCCCCAAAAGGTAAGGTTATCGACGATTGGGAGCCAAGAACGCAACTTCTTTTCCGCTCCACCAACTTTGGCGACGATGTGGATCGCCCCCTTCAAAAATCCAACGGATCTTGGACTTATTTTGCTGGTGATATTGCATACCACTACGATAAATTTAGGCGAGGATACACTCAAATGATTGATGTGTGGGGAGCTGATCATGGCGGATATGTCAAACGAGTTACATCGGCCGTAAAGGCCGTCACCGAAGGTAAAGGTCACCTTGATATTATCCTTTGTCAAATTGTGAACTTTATGGAGGGGGGGCAGCCTATAAAAATGTCAAAACGGGCCGGAACCTTTATTGAAGTTCGGGATGTGGTTGAAAAGGTGGGGAAAGATGCTTTTCGCTTTATGATGATTAGTCGAAAAAGCGATGCCCATTTGGACTTTGATTATCAAAAAGTTCTGGAACAAACAAAAGACAATCCTGTTTTCTATATTCAGTATGCCCATGCCCGCTGTCATTCCGTCATGCGTATTGCAAGAGAAGTCTTTCCGGGTTGGGAAAATACGCCTGCACGCTCTTTTGACTTGCTCATGGATGAGGATGAACTTCAGCTTCTTAAACTTCTTGCGGGCTGGCCTCGGCAAGTCGAAATTGCAGCCCTTGCGCATGAACCCCATCGTTTATGTTATTATCTTTATGAGATTGCGCAGCAATTTCATATGCTATGGAATAAAGGAAAGGATAATGCCCTTTTGCGATTTATTATCCCCCAAAATCGAGAGCTCACAAGAGCTCGGTTAGCCATGATTCAAGGCGTCACGCACGTAATTGCTTCAGGGCTACATATCTTTGGAGTTACCCCTGTTGAGGAGATGAGAGAATGACATTTTCACCCAACGATGATGACCGTTTATGGAAAGATTCACAGCGTGACGGCTGGTTTCGCTTTTCGAGCCCGTGGCGCTATATCCTTTTTCTGATCATCCTTCTGTGTGTTGTTATAGGGTTGTGGTATTTGTTTTCATCCACCCATCAAGGTTATGATAAGACAGACATCGCGCTGATTCGTGCTGATGAAACGCCTTTTAAAGTCAAGGCCAAAGACCAAGGCGTCCCCGGCATCAATCATCAAGACAAGTTGGTTTACGGACGCATTCGGGCGGACCAAAATGAAGGCTTGGTGGAACATATCCTTCCCGACCCTGAACCCCCTTTAACTCACATCAAAGAAGGGTCAGCTCCCCTGAAAATGGTCGAACAATATACGCCGGAAGATATACAGCTTGAAAAAGGGGAGCGCTCCGTTTCTGAACCTGCTCAAGGAACACCCTCCTCTCTTGCATCCATTGAAGATTTGATTGAGGATCAATTATCTTATGAAAAACCTGTGGCCAAAACAAAAGAGACGCAAGGAAATATCCTCATTCAATTGGGTTCATTAAAAAGTCATGATATGGCTGAATCGGAATGGACACGCATTTCAAACAAACATAAGGATGTTCTAGGTGATCTTAAGCCCATCATTCAAAAGGTTGATTTGAAAGATGATCAAGGAACTTATTACCGTTTGCGGACAGGGCCTTTTGAAAGCGTTGAAAGAGCAAAAGAAGTGTGCTCTAGTCTTAAGGAAAAAAAGGTAGATTGCCTTGTCATTCAGTAGTTCTTCATCTCCCGTCATTTTTGGCTGCTCAGGGACCACCTTAACCCCTGAAGAAAAGGAGTTTTTTACAGAACATCAACCCTTGGGTTTTATTCTCTTTAAACGCAATATCAAGGATAAGATCCAACTTAAGGCGTTGGTGAAAGAGTTAAAATCAACCCTTAACACAACGAATCCTCCTATTTTGATTGATCAAGAGGGAGGACGGGTCGCCCGTCTGACTTCACCACATTGGTTTCACCCTCCTGCAAGTGCCTTACTTGCCCAGGGAAACCTTGATGATGCGAAAAAGCGTGTTTTCGAAACCTATTCTCAAATGGCAGAAGAATTGAAAGAGATGGGGATTACGGTCAATTGTGCCCCTGTCTTGGACCTGAACATTGCTGAAGCCGACCCCATCATGGGGGATCGGACTTTTAGTGATGATCCACACGTTGTGGCTGAGTTAGGAACGATAGCCATAAAAGCTCTTCAAGCAGGCGGCATCACGCCAGTTATGAAACATATCCCCGGACATGGCGCTGCAACATGCGATAGCCACGAGGCCCTCCCTGTTGTGTCTCTCCCCTATAAGGATCTGCAATCCCATTTTGCCCCTTTTAAAGCCAATGCCCATTGCCCTTGGGCAATGACAGCTCACATTGTTTATACGGCGGTTGACCCTGAACATCCTGCAACCCAATCCTCCCTTCTTATTCAAGACGTCATTCGGGAAGAAATAGGGTTTCGAGGTTTTCTCATCAGTGACGATTTGGGCATGAAGGCCCTTACTGGACCTTTTTCAGAACGCGCCCACCGGTCCCTTGAAGCAGGCTGTGATGCGGTTTTGCACTGTTCTGGAAATAGGAAAGAAATGAATGAGGTGATGGAAGGTGTCAAACCCTTCTCAGCCCTTTTCCGAAAGAGGATGATTCAATGAGCACTCTTCTCATCGTTTTAGTCGTTGGTATTCCAATACTTTTAGCGATTACGCTTCATGAAGCTGCCCATGGATATGCAGCCCTTCACTTTGGGGATGACACAGCAAAACGAATGGGGCGCATTTCTTTGAACCCCTTGCGGCATATCGATCCCATTGGAACCATTCTTTTGCCCGGTTTTTTGCTTCTCACTGGCTCCCATATTTTATTTGGCTATGCGAAGCCTGTTCCTGTCGATTTTAGTCGTCTCCGTCATCCTCGCAAGGATAGCGTTTATGTGGCTGGTGCAGGTCCGGCGATGAATATGCTTTTAGCATACATCTCCGCTCTTCTTATGCATCTTCTGGTTTTTTTCCCGCCTGAAGTCAGTATCATTCTGAAGAAAATGTTAGAAATTTCCTTACAAATCAATGTGATTCTTGCTGTCTTTAATATGCTACCCCTTCCCCCTCTTGATGGCGGGCGGGTTGCCGTGGGACTTTTGCCTGATAACATAGCTATTCCTTTGGCACGCCTTGAGCCTTATGGAATTTTCATTCTTTTGGGGATTTTACTCATTCCGCCTCTTTTTGGAGTTAATCTCCTCCTTTGGCTTATACTCCACCCAGTTAAACTGATGATTGAATTTATCTCGCTTTTAGCTGGATTATCGTGAAAATAAAGTTATAGTGTTCTACATCTTTAGAAAGGAGTCACATCCATGGGATTTAGTTTAAGCCATATCCTCCTCGTTCTGGTGGTTGTCCTGATTGTTTTTGGGGCAGGTCGCCTTCCATCCATTATGGCTGATCTGGCAAAAGGTCTTAGAGCTTTTAAAGAGGGTGTTAAGGAGGAGGAAAAAAAACCTAGCCTTCTCGCTGATTCATCAAAGGATAAGAAAAAGTCATGAGTTTAGCAGGCTGGGGGGAAATTCTTTTTATTTCCCTACTGGCGTTTGTTATTATTGGGCCTAAAGACCTTCCCAAGATCCTCTTTATGGTCGGACGCTTCGTTCAAACACTTCGTCGCCTATCGAACGAGTTTATGGTTGAATTCGAAGCCATTCATCATGTAAAAGAAGTAGAAGATAGGAAGCGCCCCAAGAAGAAGGAAAAGCCCTCATCATGAAATATTCTATTCGATTTTTTTCATTATTCTTCCTGATTCTAATGAACCTGGAGGCTTATGGAACAAGATTCTATCTTCTCTCATATCACAATAATAAGGAAGCTCATAACCAAGCTTTGGGAATATTAGCAGCTTTTAAAAAGGTTTCTCATACTGAAAGCCCCGTCGAAGACCTAAACGTAAATTTAGTTACTCCTGAGGAAATCAAGCAAAGAGTAGAACAAGATTTAACTCAAGAGAAAGTCATTGTTGTTGGCGCAGGAGAAGGGGGAATTGAAGGAATTAAAGACTTATCCCCGAATCCTCGACTTACTATCTGCCTCGCATCCCGCATCATTTTAGAAAAATATATGGATCCAAAACTTATAGAAAAAGTTAATTATATTGCCCTCCCTGCTCCTATACCACCTCAAATAAAATCTCAGCTCGGATCAAAACTTATTGAAACTCAAAGTACCACGTCAGAAGTTTCAGAAAATGCTTATACGATGTGGGGCAAAAAAGAATTACCAGATTGTAAAACTTATGTCGGCGTTGTTTTAGGAGAAGATACCCCAACACCTACAAAAGGAATAAAACTCTTTACGGAGGAAGATGCTTCGAAGCTTGCAAATTATGTTTCTCAAAACCACAAAGGAGCCTGTGTTCTCATCTTGAATGTCCCTCAAACTGAAAAACATGATTTCGCTAAACACGAAATTCCATGGGTTCATCAGCAGGGTGTTTCTGACCATATTACCGAAATGTTTAAAAACAAACTTATCGCGAGTGGCCAAAAAAATATAAAGGTTTTTAACTTCCAACATCCCGGTCAAGAACGCAGCGCAGAGGCGCCAGCTTATAACACTTTCAGTCTTGTTACAGGAGCCGTAAAGGCAACGAACGGACATATGATCGTGCCCGGGCAAGCCCTTTCCATTATCTCAAAAACAGCTGACGCCTTGCCTTCTGGGAATGTATTGGTTTACTTGAATAATGCAATGACTAAGGAGCATGAAGCCCAAGTGGCTCGCGAACTGGCTGCCGGCAGAATTTCCGTACTTGAAAACTATAAAAAAATAACACGTCCCTCAATAAACCATAGATCTCTGAGACCTTCTAGCCCTCCCGCTCCCAATTTATCTATGGCCGTTGCACAGAAGCTTTGGGAATCGGTAAGTCATTGAATTTTTCATATAATACTCAAGGGATTTCAAGGCTTGTCCCCTCGAAGGAGGGGAACTGGGCAGGCGACCGAGTGGCGAGCCCGATGAGCGTAGTAAACTACGTGACAGAGGGCGAGTCCCAAA
>Ga0299912_10001477_pt1 | contig 18953 bp, 15 predicted proteins | sample RVTome_2_FD_207667 | JGI IMG/M metagenome (GOLD analysis project Ga0299912, IMG submission 207667) | Soil microbial communities from uranium-contaminated site in the Upper Colorado River Basin, Wyoming, United States - RVT95D214 (version 2) ... | reverse complement strand
TAGCGAAACACCAATACCAAAAATAATATTTCTTAACATGGTCTATTCTTTATCACATCAGCCTAACATAGCGTGCCGTTGCCTTGGATCGCTGGTGTCTTATATTTATCAGCATAAGACACCATGGTAACCTCGTCTCTCGGGCTTCGCACGCCCTTCAGTCCCTGATTCAGCACAAGGGTCCTTGTGCCCGAGCAATCCCTGAATACCAACAAAAACAAAAGCCTCCACTTGGGGATAATATCCCATGCGAGGCTGTACTAGCGGCACCCTCATAAACCCTTTTCCTATTCCCATATCACCCAACCCCCGCTAGGTTAAAGAATGTTATGTTATTAGGTTATTTAGGGCCTAGTTTTTAAAAAATTAGTTGAAAATGTAGCCATAGTCAAGAAAAACCATAAATCCCATAAAGAGAGCACATATTCAAATTACAGCCAGCGCTTGCGCCGCTTATAGGCCTTGACACCCTTATAGCCCTTCAACATACCTGAGGAGGCAACCCCCAGATAGAACTCTTTGATATCCGGGTTCTCCTTCAGATCGTTCGCGTCACCCTCCATCACGATCTTGCCGTTTTCCATGACATACCCGTAGTGGGCCAGCTGCAGTGCCATATTGGCATTCTGCTCCACGAGTACGATCGTGGTCCCCTGCTCTTGATTGATGCGCCCCACGATCTCGAAGATCTCCTTCACCAGCAAGGGCGCCAGTCCCAAAGACGGTTCATCCAAGAGCAAAAGCCTGGGCCGTGCCATCAAGGCCCGTCCGATAGCCAGCATCTGCAATTCGCCGCCGCTGCAATATCCAGCCAGAAACTTTTTGCGTGCCAGCAGGGAAGGGAAATAATGGTACACGAGATCCAGATCCTCCTTTGTGGAGGTGCGTACGGAGCGGGCAGCTGTGCCTACCTTCAGGTTTTCCTCCACGGTCAGGTGTTCGAAAGGCGGACGTCCCTCCAGTACCTGGATAATCCCCAGACGGGTAATGGTCTCAGGGGCTGCATTCTGAATAGATCGACCTTCATACTCAATAGTGCCTTCAGTAACCGCTCCATTCTCCGGCTTCAGCAGGCCGGAAATGGCTCGCAGCGTCGTCGTCTTTCCTGCCCCGTTGCTCCCCAGCAGGGAAACAATCTGTTTCTTCCGGATGGCGAGAGACACGCCTTTCAGGATCTGAATGACGTCCGAGTAAACAACGCTGATATTATTTATTTGTAAGACAATATCATTCATGACTCACCATCTGCTCAATAAGAAAAAGGCCACAGCCTAAAGTTGGAGCGTATAATACGCCACACCTCCGCCAGCCCTCGCGGCTCGAAGATGAGGAACAGCACAATGGTCAATCCGAAGACAAATTCCCGAAGCGGCGCCAGGGTCAAGGCTCCCCCTGCGAAGACCTCCAGGTTCATAATATATTCCGTAGCCGAGCTCAATATCTCATTGAGCATGGTGATGAAGATGGCACCAAACACCGCGCCGGATATGCTCCCGAGGCCCCCGATGATGATCATGGCAATATATTGTATGGAAAGAAAGATGGTAAACGGTTCCGGCGTGATACTGATGGTATAGTACGCCCAAAGCCCGCCCGCGAATCCGGCATAAAAAGAACTGATGCCGAAGGAGAGCAGTTTATATTGGAAGATGGGTATGCCCATCCCCTCGGCAGCCAGATAGTTGTCGCGAATAGCGATGAAGGCGCGACCGTACCTGCTGCGGACGAGGTTGACGGCCACCCAGCACATGATGGCAAAGCTCACAAACACCACCCAGAAAAAGGATCGATCGCTGCTGACATCGAAGCCAAAGAGGGTTGCCGTCGGCAGTACCATTCCTTCCGGTCCGCCTGTGAGGCCCTTCCAGTTCATGAGGACGTATTCGATGATGAACTGGCCGGCCAGCGTAGCGATGCAGAGGTAGAGGTGTTTGAGACGGACAGAGGGGATACCGAAGACCATCCCCGCCATAGCGGTGACTAGCCCGGCGGCGAGGACCGCGAGCCAGAAGGGAAAACCCACCTTGGTGGCGAGGATGGCAGCGGCGTACGCCCCTACCCCAAAAAAGGCCCCGTGGCCCAGTGAGATCTGACCCGTATATCCGATGAGTATATTGAGCCCGATGGCGGCAATGGCGGCGATCCCGATGTTGTTGATGACATAGAGCACGTAGGGACTGGAGATGAAAGGTACAACGCCCAAGAGGAGGGCCAGACCGATCCATACCCACACCCTTCCGAAGTCCGTGCCAAAGATGGCAATCTCTTGTTCGTAGCGCTCTTTAAAATTACCGCATGGTCTGAATATCAGCCTGCGCATCCCATTTACTTCCTCTCACGAAACACTATGATGAACTTGGAACTGCAATCTACACCCGTTCAATCTCCACGGAGCCAAAGAGCCCATAAGGTTTGATCATCAAAATAATTACCAGGATAATGTAGGGGATTACCTCACCTAACGATCCGGAGATATATCCACCGGTGAAGGTTTCAAGCAATCCGATGATGATGCCCCCCACAATGGCCCCGCCGATGCTGTCCAGACCCCCCAGGATGACGACAGGGAAGACCTTCAGGCCGACGGCGCTCAGCTCGTGAACGTTGACGCCATGCATGAACCCCAGCACGATCCCGCTCATAGCAGCAACCACCGCAGCAATGGCCCAGGAGAGGGCAAGGACCCTCCTGACGTGAACGCCGAGGGAAAGCGCGGCGGTCTGGTGATCTGCCACGGATCGCATGTAGATACCTTGCGAGGAATACTTGAAAAAGACGCCAAAAACACCTAAGCATAGTAAGCCGATGATAAAGGATGAGACGTAGGCCGAAGGCACATGGATCATCCCCCAATCGATAGCAAGGGCCTCGGGCAAGAAGCTTGGATATTTGAAAAAATTACCGCCAAAGGCAAAGAGCATCAACCCCTTGAACATGACAGACAGCCCCACGGTCAGCATGATGACCTCAATAAGCGCTTCGCCGATCAGGGGCCGGAGGAAAAACCTTTCGATGATAAAGCCGAGGGCAAAGCATCCCACCAAGGTCAATACAAAACAGACCACGATGGGCAACTTCGCCGAGGTGGCAAGGATCAAGAAGAAAAAGGCGCCGATAGCCAGCAGCTCGCCGTGGGCAAAATTAAGCACACTGCTCGATTTAAAGATCATGACAAAACCCAAGGCGGCAAGGGCGTATAAAAACCCTATGGATAAGCCATTCACCAGGATTTGAATGAAAAATTCCATGGGAAACGATTCCTCCTTATCCGAGCGTTAATATCCGGACCGTTGTCTCAATGGTGCCCACGTGTCCATCCCGATATCGCACCTTTCCCTTGACCGCCAACTGCTTTCGATCTTTATACATCGCCTCGATCAAGTTGTGATAGTGCTCATAGATGTACTTTCTGCGTACCTTGCCGGTCCTCGTCAATTCTTGATCATCGGCATCCAAGAGTTTGTAGAGCAGCAGGAGCTTGCGAATCTTCATGTGCGCTGGCAAATGTTCATTAACCGCCCTCACCTCAGCGCAGATCATCTCCTCCACCGCCGGTTGCTGTGAGAGATCGGTATAGGTCGTATAGGGGATTTGTCGATCCTCAGCCCAATCCCCCACGGTCTCCATGTTGATGTTGATGATCACGGCGATATAGGGCATCGCCTCGCCGAAGATCACCGCCTCCTTGATAAAGGGACTGAATTTGAGACGCGTTTCTATAAAATCCGGGGAAAAGGCCTCCCCCTCCTTGGTGCGCATGATCTCATGCTTGCGGCCGATAATGACCAGGTGGCCGTCGGCATCGAAATAACCGGCATCCCCGGTATGCAAACAACCGTCAATCAACGTCGTCGCCGTCTCCTCGGGATCCGCAAAGTACCCCATGAAGTTCGACGGACTCGAGACCAACACCTCTTGATCATCCGCAATCCTAACCTTGGTGCGGGGCAACGATTTTCCGACCGTCTCCGGCTTCACCTCGCCATCGGGTTGGACCTGAAACACCCCCCCGGCCTCGGTGAGACCGTAGGCATGCTTCAAATTCAAGCCGATAGCCCTGAAAAAGCGGATGACATCGGGGCTAACCGGGTGACCTCCGGTAATGGCAGCCCGAACCCGCGAACATCCCACACGATCAAGCAGCGGTCGGTAGACGACCCAGGAAGCCATTCGATTGAGGAAGCGAAGCCACAAGGGGATAGGCTTCTTAGCGGACTCCCTGTCTACTGCGAGTTCTCCTATGCGCTGACAGAGGTGATACAATCCGCGCTTGATAAAATCGGAGTCGCGCATCTTCACCCGAATCTGGGAGGCCAGGTCTTCCCAGAATCGTGAGGAGGTGATCATGATGGCAGGGCCGATCTCTCGCAGGTCCTCGGCCATCGTCTTCGGGGTCTCGGGGAAGTTCATGACCATACCCCCGCAGAGGGCTACTCCCATTCCCCACATTTGGTCGACGATCCACGCAGGCGGCGTAATGGAGATCCAGTTGTCGCCGACACCGATGGGCGAGGTCTCCAGCCACTTCCTCGCCATATCGATGATGTTCTGATAGCTCAACATGGCAAATTTCGGAAGACCCATGGTACCGGAGGTCATGATCATCAAGGCGAGATCATCGGCCTTGCCTTTTCCTAATTCCTCCTCAAAACGCCCGGGTTCCTTGCGTTCCAACGCCTCACCCAGCTCCAGTAATTGGGTAAAACTCAGCAGCCACGGGTTCTCTCTATACGTCCTCATCCCCGTGCGGTCGATGTAAACAACACGGCGGACATGGGCGAGCTCCTTGCGGGCCTCCAATAGTTTATCAACCTGCTCCTGATCCTGGACCACCACATAGGCGGCTTGGATACGATTGAGCCCAAAGGTCAGTTCCTTGGTCACCGATGAGGTATAGAGATTGAGGGTATGAGCCCCGACGGACTGCGCCCCTAGCTCGCTGAAAAGCCATTCGGCGTGATTGTCTATGATGATGCCCACATGTTCGCCTCGCTTGAGCCCGAAAGATAAAAAGCCCAAGGCTACGTGCTTGACGTACCGCAGATAATCGTGCCACGTATAGGGCTCCCAGATGCCGTAGGCCTTCTCCCGAATAGCAACCCTCTCAGTGCCCCATCGTTTTGCCTGTATGGCCAAGACCTGGGGAAAGGTATGCTTGGAGAAAGCGGACAGGGTGCGCTGGTCGATCTGCTCTTTGATCGCCTTCATGGTACTCACTGAATCTCTCTTACCCATCTCGTTATGCTCTGGCTACAAAATAACCGTATCGCCCAGGTAGGCCCTGATAACATCAGGGTGGTTTTGCACTTCTTTGGGAGCTCCTTCCGTGATTTTTTTCCCGAAGTCGAGTACAATAATCCGTTGTGATATGCTCATGACGACGGACATATCGTGTTCCACGAGGATCATGGTCTGCCCCCATGCCTCATTCAACTCCACCAGAAACCGGACCATGTCCTCCTTCTCCTCCAGGGTCATGCCGGCAAAGGGCTCATCCAGCACGAGGAGCTTTGGCTCCAGGGCCAGGGCGCGGCCGAGGTCCACACGCTTTCGCAACCCATAAGGGAGAGAGCCCACCAGTTTCTTCCTGATGGCCTGTATCTCAAGAAAATCGATGATCTCCTCAACGATCCTGCGGTGGCGGACCTCCTCTCGCTTCACCGAAGGCCAGAAGAGCGCTGCCAATCCCACGTTGTATTTGCAGTGCATGTGGCGGGCAAGGAGCATATTGGCTATGACGCTGGCGCCGGGGAACAGCTCGATATTCTGGAAGGTTCTCCCGATGCCGCGTTTCGTTATTTCATGGGGGTGAAGGCCGGTAATTGCTTCGCCATTGAAGACGATCCGTCCGATCTGGGGACGATAGTACCCGGTCATGCAGTTCAGCAGGCTCGTCTTTCCCGCGCCGTTCGGCCCGATGACGGCCAGCAGCTCGCCTGTTTTGACGATCAGATTGACATTTTGGAGGGCCACCAGCCCTCCAAAATTCAGACATAGATCCGCTACCTCCAGCTCAGCCCGACGGTCGTCGGGCTGAGCTGCGGCAAAGATACTCGGTTGACCTCGAAAGGCCTTCATTACTTTAACGTGAGCTTGAGCTGACCTTTTCCAGGGACGAAGAAATTGGTCATCGGAGTGTAGGTGGCATCCTCATGAATCTGCACGATCCTGGCCACGAATGACCCCTCATGGCTATCCTTGGTGTAGGTAGTAGGAGGAAAGAGCCCGGCAAAATCCTCGTTGCTGAAGGACTCCATGGCCTGATTGATGGTCTTCTTGTTGATCTTGCCGAATTTTTCTTGGGCACGCTGGAAGGCCCGCTCCATGATCATGCCGACCACCACGCCTTCCCAATAGGATGTATCAAATTGTTTAATGCTGCTGTACTGGCCCACCTCCATCATGAGCTTCACCCCCGCTGCGTTATCCGACGGAAGACCTCCCGAGAACTGCATGAAGAGACGATTCCGGATCCTGCCCTTAGCCAACCCGAAGAAATCTGGGTCCGTGGCAGTCCAGGTCCCAAAGAAAGGCACCTTGTAACCGATGAGATCCGCATCCCTGAGTGCATTGGCGATGTGGACCGGCAGGATCTGCATGAAGATATACTCTGCGCCTGCCTTTCTCAGCACGGCCAAAGGGGTCCTGAGATCACCCCCGGCCTTTGGGGGAAATTCCTCTACCGCGGCGATCTCGATATTGTTTTTAGCTGCATACTCCTTGCACGGCTCATGGATGGACTTTCCGTAGGCATTGTTATAGGTCAGCAGGCCGACCTTGGGAGCCCCCTTGCCTTTATGGATGGCCTTGATGTACTCCAGCACTGCCTGGGAATCCAGGATATAGCTCGCAAATGGGAGATACATATAATCAATGGGAGGATTGAGGATCCCTTGATAGGTAGAATAGTTGATGCAGGGTGTCTTGTACTTCTGGATGATCGGCTTTACCGACATGCCTGTGCCGGCGTCCCAGGTGGCAAGCATGTCCATCTTGTCCTGAGTGCAAAATTTCTTAACAAATTTAACACCTTCATCAACCTTATAGGCGTGATCAACGATGGTCAGCTTGATCTGCCTACCTCCAACGCCACCCTTCTTCTCATTGACATAGCGGAAGTAATCCTGTTGACCTTTGGCGTGGAACTGACCCCAGGTGGATGCTGGACCAGTCAAATTGATCACCGCTCCAACCCTGATAGGCGCGGCCTCTTTAGCCCAAACAGCCGCAAGGGCCACGGCACAGACAAACACAGCAATCATCGAGATAATAACCAACCTTCTCATGGTCATGCCCTCCTTCGTTGTAAGTGTTCTACCTCATCTCCTTGAAAATACTGTAATTTTTCTACTCCGCCTTAATGTTAAAGACTACCAATACCACTACACACACCCCTCCCCTTACCTGCGAGGTTTCCTTATACCCCTTTTAACGATTGTAGAAAGATATATTAGAGGGTAACCAGTTGTCAAGTAATAAGAAATCCTGGTAGTGTCCTAATTTGAGGCATTAAAATTTAGGCAGTTGTATATTTCACAGACCCAGGCCCTGAAATCCTGATACTGCAACAAAAAAAGAGGGCAAAAAATACAATAAAAGAAGCTTGAACAACCGTCACCTTTTCTCCTATTGGACAGATTTCCCATAGTATACGAATTGCGCTTTTGGTCCATATTACCGAAAATTACGACGTGACATACCCTCCAAGACTCTATTTTTAAAGGATTTTTTTCTTGACAACGTGCTGCAGGTATAAAATACTTGCCCTAAGAGCAAACAGGAATGTCGTATATTAATTGATGGGGCGAAAATTAATATGATGTCACTGCCCACAATAACAGAAAAACAATGGGCAGTGATAAATAAAAAGAAATGGGGAGTTCGCCCCATCAATGGCGCTGAGCTTGCGCTCACCCCAGCGCTCCGCTGGCCGTCCTCCAACAGAGGCCGCCCATCAAAGCGCTGGAGCGCACCGCTCCCCACGGCTGCTCGCCCTCCGGGCCCTCAGCCTCAGTCGCAGACGCTCAGCGCCATTGATGTGAAGAGGACAATGAACATGGGCGCTATCCTTAATACGCTTATTGGTGCGGTGCTTGCCATTCTTACAACCATCACTGTGGAGTGGTTTCGCAAACCGGCTTTGCGCCTCCACATAGCTCAGCCGCACGACAACGATTACAGCAGTCGGCCTGTCTCCCCGGCACAAAAAGCCCGCTTCCTGTATTTAACCGTTCGCAACCTATCGCTTCCATGGCTAGTGAGATGGATGTCACGCAATCCCGCCACGGATGTGTGGGGTATTATTTCGTTTCACCACATCGACGATGGCCAAGATGTTTTCGGACGCTCCATGCCCATCCGTTGGAGCGGAAGTACTGAGCCACCGATAGCGGCAGCAGGAGGTGTGGCCATAGATTCGGAATGGCTAAGGTCCCTCCACAGGCGAGACATCCAACCGGGGGAAGAAGAACCCATGGATGTTGTGGCCCGGTTCGACGATGATCGCTCGTGCTATGGCTGGAGCAACGAGAACTACTTCAGCAATCCTCAATGGAGAAATCCCCGGTGGGAACTTGACCCTGGTCGATACATCGTACGCGTGGAAATAAGGTCTTCGGGTCAGAAGTTCATAGACTGCTTTCGGCTCTGCAATGAAGGCACGCGAGACAGCTTTCGCCTCGAACCGGTGCAGCCTGAAGATGAGAAGAAAATCCAGACAAAGATCACATAACCAGGCGTTGGACCCGATCGCTAGCGCTCCGGCTCAACTCCACGTTGCGCCTGCCGAGAAACCTACTTCGCCATCTCGTGCTAATTCCATGCTAATTTCCAAATGAGGACACTGCCTCATGCCCTGTCGCACAGCGATCCCCCACCATTTAGATATCTATTGAGGGGATGTCGCATTCCGACACATCCCCTCAATAGCGATATCTATCTAAATGTGTCACTTTTCCCGCTTCGCTGCCCCCTCCCATTCAGATATTTTTATAGATGGGGTGTCGCAGGGCGACAGATCTGGCCAAAGGGCTACCTTCGGGAGAGCGGGAGTGACATCTTGCTTTCCTTGGACTTAAAATTTAAGGAGCAGGGGTGGGGGACTGCCTCAACCCTTTTATTCCCACTTCCTCTCATCTACTATCGTCTGGCGCTCTTGGGGGATAGTCCCCCGGGGCACGTATTCTATCCTATCCAGTCTCACGCGGCATACCTGCGGGAATCTCTCGGAGAGGAGAACCGAGAGCCGGGCCTCGTCTATGGACGCATCCGCCAGCTCGATTTTCGCGACGAGCTCGTCCCTCTCCCCGGTACGGCTGACAATCAATTGAAACTGAACAATCTCCTTGAATTCGGAGAACACCTGCTCTGCCTGCTTGGCAATGGCAAACATACCCCTCCTCCTTCGACCTGATCGGAGATTGAGAGGCCCTGGTTTTCATACACAATCACGACAGCTCGCAACAACATCTTCCATTGACAACAGACCTGAGGTGGTTTATGTCTTTGGGATGGTGCTGCCCCGGCATGACCTGAATATATCCTTGTAAAGGAAAGATGTATCTTATGAAAGGTAGTGCAGATCTTGATTTTGTATTTCATCCCAAAACAATCGCTATCGCCGGCGTATCGGAGAAAGCCCAGCAATTCAATGCCGGCCTGAAATTTCTCGAGGCCCTGATGCGATTCGGATTCAAGGGGAACATATACCCCATGAACCCTTCCGGCGGCGAGGTCATGGGCATGAAAATCTATCAAAGCGTGAAAGAAATTCCCGACCAGATCGATTTCATCATCTCCGCCATCCCCGCCCGCTATACACCGCAGCTCGTGGCGGATGCGGCTGAAAAAGGCGTGAAGGCGATCCATTTTTTCACCTCGGGTTTCGGCGAGATAGAAAATAGCGAAGGCGAACGCCTGCAGGCGGAGATCATGGCCAAGGCAAAGGCCGGCGGCATCCGCGTGATCGGGCCGAATTGCCTGGGTATTTACTGCCCCGCCAGCGGCCTCACCTTCAATGCCGACTTTGAAAGAGTGAGCGGTCCGGTGGGCATGATCTCTCAAAGCGGGGGGAACGCCGCGCACTGTGTTCGGGAAGGCATCAGCCGAGGCATCTTTTTCAGCAAGGTGATCAGCATGGGCAACGGCGCCGATCTGAACGAGTCCGATTACCTGGAATACCTGGCGCAGGATGACGAAACAAAAATCATTACCTCTTATATCGAAGGCGTGAAAGAGGGTCCGCGATTCTTAAAGGCCCTGAAATCAACCGCTCAGGACAAGCCCGTCATCATGTTTAAAGTCGGGACAACAGAATCGGGGGCCGATGCGGCGAAATCACATACCGCCGCCATGGCCGGTTCAGACCGGGTGTGGGAAGGCGCACTGCGCCAGGCAGGAGTCATCCGCGCGGACAGCATTGAAGAGATGATGGATATCACCATGGCGCTGCAACGCCTGCCGGTCCCGGAAGGAAGGAAAACAGTGATCATCGGGATAGGCGGCGGCGCAAGCGTGATTCTGGCAGATGCATTTATGCATGCCGGACTGGTCCTGCCCCGGCTGAGCGATGGATTTCGTAAAAAGCTGATCGACATTTTTCCTTCCGAGGCCGGACGCATTTTCAAAAACCCCGTCGACATCAATAATTTTGAATCGGCCGAGATCTTCATGAATGTGATGAAAACGATCGACCAATGCGACGAAGCGGACCTGCTGGTTATGCACATTGCATTCGACCATTTCGGCCTCATTTCCACGGAAGACAAGAACCTCCTGTTGAAAATCTATGTGCAACTGATCGGCGAGGTCAAGGGGGCGCTCCGGAAGCCTCTGGCCATCATCCTGCACAGCTTCGCTTCCGTCCCGATGAGGCAGTTTGCCTACGAGGCAGAAAAAGAGCTGATTGCGGCGGGATTCGCCGTTTTCTCTTCGATTAGGCGGGCGGCCTCGTCGCTGAGCAAGTTTGTGTCCTATCATGAAAAGCGCAACGCGGCAGGTCGGAAGAGGTAATAGAGAGAGGGTAAGTACTTGTCAAGCAATAAGAAATCCCCGTAACGGGTTGTTTTCACAAGGCTTATGGCAATTTCAGCCGAGGGGTGTTATACTGCAACTTTACGGGCCAAGGGTGTTATAGAGAAACCATATACGCAGTGTTAGGCAATAGGAGGCATTTCAATTGAAAAAGCTAGTTAATTTACTTCATTACTGTTTTTGGATAGGTGTATTCATGGCATTTTCTGGGATTCTCGGTTTTGGAGCAGAAAAGCCAGAAACTGTATCCGTAGATATTGGGATGGGTGCAGGAGATTACATATTTGAACTCCATAAGATTGGCAAAGGAAAATACGAACGGTGGAACGAGGTGGATGCGGAAATCAGGATTAAGAAAAAAGGTTCCACGAAAATCTCTCAACGCCTGCCAGTAATTATTGGAATACCCTCCCCTACTTTTGACATTATTGACATAAATGGTGATGGGTATAAGGACATGCTATTGTACGACGCTTGTGCAGGTTATGCAGGTTGCGCAGGCCCAACTACCGCAGCAGATGTATTTTTGTATATCCCAAAGCTGAAGAAATTCATAAAAAGTAATACACTTTCAGGTCGTGGTGATATTACAGTTTCGAAGAATAAAGGATGCGTAACTGTAAATTATAAGTGTAGTGATCAGGATTACATTGACGAAGAGTGGTGTTTCAATCTTTCAACAGGCAAGTGGAAAATGACCAAATCAACGGACTGTGAACTTCAATAAGGCACGGCCATGTATTGATGAGATGTCCGCATTCCTAACCAAACCGTAGGACCTGCCCAAAACCCCGGCCGGTCAGCGGAGCCCGTGATCTGAGCGGTGAGCGGGGTCGGACCAAGGTAACTACTTGAAATGACAGACTAAAGGGCTGAATTGTGATGTTTACCTAGGCCTTGGAATGATATTTTCGGGGCTAAAAATGAAGGTTTAAGCAATAAAGGGGGGGATTTTGTCGAGGCTGACTCGGCATTATATTCAGTGGCAATTATAAAGTTATCTGAGAGAACACGGTCGGGGGAGTAGTTGGGGGAAACGGAGCGCATTATATTCGAGAGATAACTGAAACCTTATGGGTCCACTTTTCACCTCAAAAATGATGATTTAAGGCTTGGAAACGGGTATTGTGAAAATGATATCGCTTACTTATCATTAGGTTAACATGGTCCGACCCAAAAGCCATTGGACAGGCTAGGGTGATAGAAAGAAACAATATATTCATTTTTAGCAAAGAAAGGATTTCTATGAATACAGGTTTTCCACAGAAGGAATACTTTCTGGATTTCGAGGGGGAAAAACGAGAATTTGAATACTTTGTCCATCAAAATGATATGGGATTTATGGTTTGGGCCAAAGAAACTAAGGATATAGGGTATGAATTCCATGCTTTTTCAGAAGTCAATCCATTTAATGCACTTGGGGAAATAAGACAGAAGATAAGGAAAAGGCTATCAACAAGATATTTGCAGAAAGAACAAGGAAAGTATCATTTATATCATGAGGAGGCTAAAGGTCAAATTAGTCACGGTGGTGTAATACTTGATGGTGTTTTCATTCCATTCGAGCAACTTAATGAAATGATACAAACGTATGAGGGTTTTTATATAGAAATTAAGATCAAAGGCCTAGAAGATGAATAATGCTAACCAGCCGCTAGAGCCGATCGCAGCCCTGTGGGCTGCTCCGGCTCAGCTTTTCGTTATGCAAAAGTAAGTTCATGACCGATCAACTTGAATCCAAAATTTTAAAAGGTAGAGGCATCTTTTCCTCAAACAATTACAGGTTTGAGTCGTACTTCACTGTTCAACGTCAGCTGGCGCACACGGTTATTTTAATTCAACATTTTGAATCAACAAAACATCTTTCCCATCTATTCTTTAATTCAAATCTATGGTCTTTATCAGGACAACTTGAAGATGGTCGGCCCGTAGCCGCCGATCAACTTATGCTATCCAGAATAGATAGCACTGATGAGAATGTAGCAGAGTTCTCACCGTTAGCAGGTTTATCCTTTGGACAATCAAGCTTGTCTCCTCCAGTAGAGGCCCAATATCCACTTATTGGGTTATTTGATGGGAAATTCTCTATTGACGAACATGGATGGACTATTGAAGTTCATGGTGATGAAAGGGTTGCTCTTGTTGCTAAACGACGATCAAAAGCGTGGGGGATTCCACTTGAAGGCCTTAAACTTAAGCTTGTAAATATCCTAAAATCATCTAATGAATATCATGAAAAAGCTCAGGAAATAATGTTGCTCTTATCATTGGCGACAGGTAGCGGCGTTACCTCTTATAGGCACATAGTTAATTGGGATAATCAGGAGGAGATAGAAGTTTGGCGAAAAATGACAGGCGATGAAATAGGCCCTGGTCCTATAATACCTGCTTTTAAGTTGGGGGAATTTCTAAAACAAGCACTCCCAATATGGCGAGAATGGAATTCCAAAAAAAAATCTGATGCACGCCTCGCCATCATTTATATTAATCTTTCTGCTACTGGATACCTTGATACCAGACTCTTTCAGATCAGCCAGGCATGGGAATTTCTGGCTTCTTCTTGGATGCCAGGAGGCGTACTGACCAATCTTGAAAGCGATTTACAAAAAAAAATTAAAGCCGGCTATCGAGAATGGAAAGAGGATAACCCAGAAGCTGACCCTGAGGGATATTGGGGAACTCGTATTACATTCCCTTTTAAATGGCCAAAAGCAAAACGACAGATTGAATCCCTGATTGAGAGCCAAAGAATTGATTTGTCTAAGATTGGACTCGATTTTGAAGCTTTGAAGGAAGTAAGAGATAGTGTGGCTCATACAGGTAAAATGAGAAATCAGGAGAGGCCAAAAAAGAAAGATACATATCAGCTACTTCTATCAGCACAATTTGGCTTACAGCTCCTGTTGTTAACGGAGCTGGGTTATTCCGGTCTAGTTTTCACCTCAAATGAAGACCAGAGGGCTGAGGTGCCGATTGAGAATTACTTTAAGAAATAAATGTATGACATAACCCGTTGCTCGAGGGGACAGCGAAAAAAGCGTGTCGCCCCTGAGCAGCTCGTTAAGTGAATGAGACTAATGCGATTCGGAATATGTGTAAGCTTCAATTTTGATGGTGCATTCTTCGACGAAAGGATCGTAGTGCCTTACGACAAGAGGCCACTCGAAGTAATCATGGGCAAACCCAATAATTCGCATCGGGTTAGGTCACCCTACAACAACGAGCAGGATTACAAAGCTGCGTTTCAAACTATCTCCCATTTTCTTAGTGAGTTGTCGTGGAAACTCCGGCTTAAAATTTACGCTGACTTCTGTATTCACGGAACTGGCCTGCCAGATTGCAGTTCTCCAAATCACTTCCCCCGATCAGAACGGTACTTTATTCACGACTTCAAGCAAGAGGTTTTTACAAACGACCAGCATCTTGCACTCGGATTCTATCGAGAAGGTTTTGGCTCCAAGAGCCCATTTTACCGGTTCCTTAGTTTCTACAAAATCTTCGAAATTCCGTTTAGAGACGGAAGCGACAAGGGGAAATGGGTGGAGTCGCTTATTCCAAGACTTTCAGAGTCGAAGGACAGTCTGCGGTATTTAAGAAGAAACGGCGTCAACGATGTGGCAAGATGGGTGTTCGAAGAAGGCCGTAACGGACTATCGCACGCATACAAGAAAAGGCAAGGGTCAATCGTCGACATAACGGCATTTGACCACTGGCAAAACATAGTATGGGCAAACGAGATCGTACAAGAAATGGCTGAGATGACTATGATTGAGAAGCTATCTGTCCCAGAACGATCATGAGATCACTTAACCATCGGCTCACCGGATCGTGGCAAAAGGCGGCCACTCCCGGTGAACACTGCGTTGCGTCTGCCAGGAAACCTATTTCGCCATCTCCCGCTAATTACGTGCTAATTTCCAAATGAGGACACTGCCTCATGCCCTGTCGCGCGGCGGTCCCCTACCATTTAGATATCTCTAAGGAGGGGATGTCGCATTCCGACACATCCCACCTCACCCTTTATTCCCACCGCCTCTCATCGACTATCGTCTGACGCTCCTGAGGTATAGTTCCCTTGGGTACGTATTCTATCCTATCCAGTCTCACGCGGCATACCTGCGGGAATCTCTCGGAGAGGAGAACCGAGAGCCGGGCCTCGTCTATGGACGCATCCGCCAGCTCGATTTTCGCGACGAGCTCGTCCCGCTCTCCGGCGCGGCTGACAACCAGTTGAAACTGAGCGATCTCCTTGAATTCGGAGAATACCTGCTCTGCCTGCTTGGCGATGACGAACATACCCCGCACCTTGACGGCGTCGGCCGTGCGGCCGACGATGCCGCTGATTCGGCAAGAAGTCCTGCCGCAGGGACAAGGCTCGATCATGTATGAGGATATATCGCCGGTGCCGTAGCGAATCAAGCCCCAAACGGGGTTGTGAATCGGCGTGGCAACGACCTCGCCTGCCTCGCCCGGGCCCAGCTGCTTGCCTGTATCAGGGTCGACGATCTCTATGACGTATTCATCCATGAAGTGCATGCCCGATTTCTCGCTGCATTCGTAGGCCACGCAACCGCCGAGATCGGTCACTGCATAGCATTGGTACGTGTCGATGCCGTATCTCTCTTCAAGCTCCTTCCTGGCGGCAGAAGCAAGCATCTCGCCGGTAAACCAGGCGCGCTTGAGGGCGAAATCCCGGCGAAAATCATGGCCCATCTCCTCGGCCCGCTTGATAACGGCCATCAAGAAACTGGGCATGCCGGTATATCCGGTAACCTTCAAATCGAGCATCGTCTTGATCTGCGCATCGGTATTCCCCACGCCGGTGGGAACCACCGTCGCCCCGCAGGCCCGCGCCCCCTCGTGAAAGAGCATGCCGGCAGGTGACATATGGTAGGTGGGTGTATTGATCACGACATCGCCCTTTCTAAACCCGGCCGCATATATCGTCTTGCCGAACCAGCTGATGCCCTCGGTCTGATGAGGTCCATAGATGGGGCCGGGGGTAATGAAGACCCGGTCGACCTCTTCCTGGGGAACAGCCAAAAAACCACCGTAGGGCGGCTTGGATTGTTGGAGCTCGATAAGATCGCCTTTTCTGGTGATGGGGAGCTGCTCGAGGTCCTTCACCGTCCGGACCTCCGAAGGCATAACCCCCGCTCTATCGAAGATCTCCTTGGCCGAAGGGGCATTGGCATAGGCGTGCTCGATGATCTCTCGCAACCCCTTGCTCTGATATCGCTCCCTTGCCTCAAGGGTCATCCCCTCCAATGTGTCAAAAAAGCCGCCTTTTTTTGCCTTGGGCATGATAAATCCTCCTGCCTGCCAACGTTTTTATTTCAGGAGTAAAGCATTTTGCCCCATTCTAAACCTTCTCTTGCCAAAAGCATAGAGTCCATACCCATATGGCATCACCTTCCGCAAAAACCCATCTGCCAAACCCTTTGGCGGTTGTATGGTATATTGACGACCTGCGCTGGAGGTGCTATGAGGAGGCGATCCTTTGGCTAAAGAGCCACCTCCGGCATGATGGCTACGTCAGCCACAAACCATGAAAATCCCCCTCGATCCCCTGACCAAAGGGTCACCTTCGGCTTTCGCAAAGGGGGATGAACCCCTCTGGCTAAAGAGCCACCTCCGGCCTTTTTTATAAAGGGAGGTGGGGAGGGATTTGGTTGGTCTATTTTCTGAGCAAGGCTAAGGAGAAAAAGCGATGGAGGAGAAGGCACTGATAGAAAATCCCAAGGTTCGCCCTCTCGACGCCTTCCCCATGCAGATTGAGGGGAAGGAAATGATCGGGATCAAAGACCCGGCGGGGATCTGTCCCGAAATCGTCTTCGTCTCTCACGAGACCCTTTTCCTCATCTCCCTCATGGATGGGACCAATACCCTGCGCGATTTGCAGGCGGCCTATCTGCGCAGATATGGCGCCCTCCTCTTCACGGATAAAATTGAGGATCTTATCGAGCAACTGAACTCCCGCCATCTCCTGGAAAACCGCCAATTTCAGGACCACCTGCGCGAGATTCGCGAGGATTTCAAAAACGCGGAAACGAGACAGGCCGCCTTTGCCGGCAAGGGGTATGAGGCGGACCCTGAGCAGCTGAAGGCTACAATCCGGGGGTACTTTACGGAAAAGGGTGGTCCGGGCCTTCCCACAGAGGAAGGCAGAAAGAGCGCAATAAAAGGGATCGTGGCCCCGCACATAGACTTTGCCCGGGGAGGGCAGTGCTATGCCCACGCCTATAAGGCCCTGGGGGAATCCCTGAAGGCATCTCCTGGCGCGGACCTCTATATCATCCTCGGCACCTGCCATACCCCTATGCAGAACCCCTTTGCCTTCACCCTGAAGCGATTCGAGACCCCGATGGGGCCGGTGGAGGTTCAGAAGGATCTCGTCGCGGATATCGCCCGGCGGCTCCCCTTTGATCCCTTGCTCGACGAGTTCTGCCACCGCAACGAGCATACCATCGAGTTCCAAATCATCTTCCTTCAATATATCTTGGGGCAAAGCGGTTTTACGATCTTCCCCATCCTGTGCAACTCCTTTCACGAGCTGATCCGACAGGGGATCTCCCCGCTGCAAGACCCCATCTATAACGAAGCCATTGCCCTCCTGGGCGAGCGATGCGCCCAACTCGACAAGGTATGCCTTGTTGCCAGCGCCGATCTGGCCCACGTCGGGCCCCAGTTCGGCCATCAAGAGACAGTCACCCCCGGGGTTCTGGCGGAGGTCAGGACAAAGGATTTGGAGATGTTACGCCATGTGGGAGACTTGAAAGGGGAGGAGTTCTATCACTTCATCCTCCGCGAGAAGGACAGGAGAAACATCTGCGGCCTGCCGCCCCTGTATGCCCTGATGCATCTGATAAAGGCGCAGACCGCCGCCGAAGGTGACCCTTTGGTCAGAGGTGGCTCTTTAGCCAAAGGGGAACTATTGAGCTATCAACAGTGGCATGATTCCCAGGGCAAGGGGGCAGTTACCTTTGCCAGCATGGCCTTCTCCTGAGCGCCAATGGTACAGAGAGCCCGGGCAAACGCCATGGAGATATCACCTGACCTGTGGAAGGCTGCTGAGGACCTCCGCTACCTCCTGAACCGGGGTTATCCCAGGGATGCCTCCCTGCAATTGGCCGGCAACCGATACAACCTTAATCACGACCACAGGCACCTCTTGCGCCGGGGGGTCTTTCCAGACTCCGTAGCTGGGCAGAGGAGGAACAAAAAGGTCTCCCTGGAGGAGATCAGGGGCAAGGGATTGGCCATCGATGGCTACAACTGCCTTATTACCCTGGAGAGCGCCCTGAAGGCAAAGGCCGTCTTGCTGGCCGATGACGCCTTTATCCGGGACATCTCCGGGGTCTCCGGTGGCTACAAGGCAGCCCCGGAGACGGAGCAGGCCTTGGGCTTGATCATCGATTTGCTGCTCGCCGGGGGATTGGCGGAAGCCCTTTTCCTCCTCGACGCACCCATCAGCGGGAGCGGTGAACTGGCCGTTAGGATCAGGAGGCTGATGAAGGAACGCGGACTTTCGGGAGACGCCTTAGCAGTTAAGGTCCCGGAACGGATGATGGTTGAATATAAGGGGATCGTCGCCACCAGCGACACCGCCCTCATCGATCAGAGCGAACAGGTCTTTGATTTGGCAGGACACCTCATCAGAGAAAAGCTGAGAACCCCCTACATAGATATGACCCGCCGCCCCTAGATCAAGCAATACAACCGCGGCCCAGGCTACGCGTGGTAATGGAATCCTCCTGGGAGATCCTGAAAGCAAATCCATCCTTGCAGCCTCTGCACATCATTGTTATATTCCCCATAGACCAATGTGGCCTTTGTTAGGGATATGCGTCAGCTCATTTCTGGTAGGGCTCTCCGGGGCCTTGATGCCGGGACCGGTGCTCACGGTGACCATTGCCGAGGCC
>Ga0299912_10001476_pt1 | contig 18967 bp, 25 predicted proteins | sample RVTome_2_FD_207667 | JGI IMG/M metagenome (GOLD analysis project Ga0299912, IMG submission 207667) | Soil microbial communities from uranium-contaminated site in the Upper Colorado River Basin, Wyoming, United States - RVT95D214 (version 2) ... | reverse complement strand
CCCTTGAACCTGACTCCAACAACCCCTCATACTCCCCCAACACCCGCTCCCAAGTAAACATCGCCCCATACCGCTCGCGGCTCGCCGCGCGCATGCGTTCGATCTCGGCCGGGTCGGAGAGGATGGCTTCCAACTGATCGGCGCATTGCTGCTCGCCTTCGAAATACCGCGCGCCGGGACCGGCCACCCAGCGGTTGAAATGATTGCCGTGGGCCAGTTCGTAGGAGCGGCCTTGGCCGCGAACATCCGGGCGTTTGGACAGTTCGTCGCGTGTGAGCGGTTCGCGGGCAAGCCCGCTCCTACAATCAAGTCCGCTTGGTAGCGGTCCGAAGACGGTTGAAATGATTGCCGTGGGCCAGCACGGCAGAGCCGGCGCCCATTGCTTCTACTAGCGAAGGATTCGTCCCGCCCACCTGACTCAGGTCAAGCGTATCCGCTCCACCCCTGGCGCCCGGAACAATGGCAAGCGGTACTTTTTCCGAAAAATCGCCAAGCTCTGCAGGTGCATCCGTCCTGCCGAGCTGAATGCCCCCGCCGCACTTGATCGCTGGTGGTCGTGAACCAAGCGTGCCTCCGGCACACAGACCACCCGATAGCCCGCTCCCCACACGCGGGCGCACAAATCCACGTCCTCCATGTAGAGAAAAAACGCTTCATCCATCCGCCCAATTTTCTCGAACAACTCACGGCGAATGACGAAGCCAGTGCCCATCACCCAATCCGCGTCAAACGGGGTGCAGGACTCCCAGGCGGAAATCATCATATGGCGCGCCACACGCCCCTTCAGCGGCCAATAGCGGCCCAACGGCGAGCGACGGCCAACGATATCCAGCATGCTGTAAAAACGTCGCGCCGAAAACTGCCGGCTGCCATCGGGGTAGACGAGATTCAGGCCGACAAGGCCCACGTCCGGCCTTGCGTCGAATTCCGCAATTGCCTGGTCGATGCTCCGATCCACAAAGTACGTATCCGGGTTCAGCACCAGCACAAACTCACGGTTTGCAGCCGCTGCCCCGATATTTATCCCGGCAGAGAAACCGCCATTGCGCTCGGCGCAGATCAACCGCACACCGGCCAACTCGCGGGTCAGCCTTGCGGCCGAATCATCGGGAGACGCGTTTTCCACAACGATGATATCTTCCAGCGGCGCCACGCCCATCCGCATGATCGACTCGACGCATTTCATGGTGAGATCAGGCGTACGGTAATTGACGATTACCGGATTTATTCTACGTTCGGCACTCATGCTCAATCCTTATGCGGTCTCAAGCCGCAACAACATTTTCGCGCCGGCACTCCACAAGTCCAGGCTCCACCTCAAGCAAGTTGCGCTCAAGCGCGTCAACTGCATGGCTCCAGGTAAAGCGCTGCAAGAGCCCGCGCGCACGATTCAATTTTTCGGCCACTTCTGCGGCCGATTGCACCGCCTCGAAAGCAGCAGCCCAACTCGACGTATCGCCTAGCTTCACAAAAAAAGCGGCATCGCCCAACACCTCCCGATGAACGGGAATATCCGACGCGATCACCGGGCTACCGCACGCAAGCGCCTCCAGCGGAGGAATCCCGAACCCCTCCCACTTCGACGGATACACCAGCGCACTGCAACCCTGATAAAGCTTGATCAACTGATCCCGCGAAAGGTAATCGCAAAACCCCACCCGATCACCAATCCCCAAATCGGCAACCTTCTGAAGAAGCCGCGCCTTGTAATCGCCACCGCACGAAGTCACCACCAGCCTGAAACGGCCCGACCACAACCGCGCCTGATCCAGCACCTCGTCCACATTCTTGTGCGAATAGCGCGCGCCGACCATCAGCAAAAAAGGTTCCTCGGGCCGCGCTGCCGGATCGGGGGAAAACGCACTCGCATCCACCCCGTTGGGCACCACAAAAATCCGCTCCAACGGGTAACCGTATGTGCGCGCAACATCCTGCCGCGTCGTCTCGGAAACCGTAAACACCGCACGGCATTTCTTCAGCAACCGCGGCAACCCAAATCGAAAAAACAAATACTGCGGCACATGCTGCGAGGGAAAGCGCAGGCAAATCAAATCATGCACCGTCACGATCTGACCATCCACATTCGGCAGGCCGTGATGCGTCGGCGAATACACCAACCGCCCCGCGCCAACCGAAAGCGAACGCATCCACAACTGCCGACGAATCGCGGCGAGCTTGCCGCCCCCAATGGCTACCGATTCCGGCGCACGAAACAGCACCTCGCCCTTGGGCAAGCGGCCTGCGCCTGCGATGAGCTTCACGTCAAAGCGCGCTGCGATCCCATTAGTACAGTGTTCCGAATAGACACCAAGGCCAGTTGGCGATTTCCCCAACATGGAAACGTTAAGAACTAGGGAACTCTTAGAATTCATAAATGCTTTTTCGGATCAGTGCGCATGGTCTCTAAGCACAAGGCTCTGCGCCTCATCGCTCGGCTAATTTCTGCAATATGCGGCTTGGATATGAGACCAACGGGCCAATAATGCGATTGCGACTCCTGAACGCAGAAACTTCTTGACCTACATCTATTGGTAAGCTCGCCAAGCGCTGGTCGAATGACTCCCTGGCGAATCTATACAGTTCAATGTCGAGCGCATTGTGTTCAGCAATGATGTCGTATCCCTTAACCACCGGTTTAGCTTTCTTGACGCCAGCCTTCCCGACGTTGAAGTTTGAGTAGTACGTGTCCCTCCACCCAAACACCTGTCTAATCAATATTAGGGTTTCGTCAAATCGTTCAGACAAGCCAACGACGTCAATATGCTTGAGCAAGTTTTGCTTCGCTGCGTCCAGCATTTCCTGCTTCGTACAATCCCCCGTTCCAATCAGGTCATCCTTACCAGCAAGCTCATAGTCCCACTTAACGCCCGACAAGAAACGCGTTTGGCTATCCTGCGCTGCCTCATCTATGCCGCTCCGAACATAGTCTTCTATACTCATGCGAGACACTTCGCAATGATTGGGATGGGCCTCACTCCGTTTGATGTGGTTATACATGGATATGACCCGTTCAACCGGCTCGCGCAGCACGGTAAGGTATCTCACTTGCTCCTTTAATTCGCGGTGAATACCCCACCCAATATGCCCCGTGATAAGACCTATTTTCTTTTTCTTCTCCAGCGCACAAACTAGCCGGTCCATTCGCTGCCTATGCTGGCCCTGCTCGTAAAACGTATAAACATGACCCGGCAAGTAATGCCTATAAATTATTGCCTTAAGCGTTGTTCCTGCAGTCTTTGGAATATGAATAAAAACCAATTTTTTGCAGGAGCTCTTCTGTTCTGTCATCGCACAGCTCCTCATCAACCGCCAATAAGACAAGCGCTGTTCTACTTGCATGCGAAGGCGATCGCCTTTGCAGCAAACACATGCACTTGTCCAGCTACCACACCCAGTTCGTCCAGCCGGAAACAATGTTCCACGAGGCATATTCCAGCTTGATTGCCATACCCACATTTCCAAAAGGTCGCCACGATCAGGGCATCACTTTCGCTCTGAATCGTTAGTTGTCGCGTGTCCCCTGGAAATCTGTTGCACCCATGTTCAGGTAGACTCGGCCCTTCTCAATATGACCCATCGTTGACATCGTAAGGTTGACACTCTTCACTTGCCCTACCGCCAGGGCGTTTCCAACCACGCGGAACTCGTACCGCATTCGCTGCCACGGCTTCACCGCAAGCTCCACCTGGCGCGCGCCCAACACTGTGAATCGTGAATCAGGCTCACATGTCACAGTAGCTACCGCGCCGTGATCGGAAAAGTTGTTCACCCAGGCAACTACACCAAACGGCTTTTCCGGCTCCACCAAAACGCCCCGTTCCTTTTCAATGTTGGCTGCACTCCCAAACGCAGGCGTGGAGCCATCACGATTCACCTCAAGTTGAAGCCAAACACGCTTAGATTGCAAATTAGGTACAGGGGAAGCATCCGATTTCCAGATGATCGCTGGCGCAACCGGATGCCAACCACGCTCTGCAACAACAGACTCACGAATTCCATGAACGTATACCGGGTTATCTCCTAGAACTCCTTGCACACCGGACTGCGTCGGATTGGCAGGAACCGTGCGGCCCACTACGTCAAACACAGGCCCGGCGGCCGGCAGTTCAAAATTAACTCCCTTGGCACCCCAGATCACGGCAACGATCTCGCCGTTACCCTTTTGAAAGAACACAGCATAGCCTCCGCTCACCTCCTTCCAACCAATACATACGGCTGACCCGAGCTGCCTCGTTAGGGTGGCGAGGGCGACGTATGCGGGTTTGGGACTCAGGCCATCGCGAAGGATGCCCCAAAGATGGTTGCCTTGCTCCAGGAATTCATTCAGAAAAAAATAGAACACTCTGTCAGCGCCGTTTGCAAAGGCGCTTACATACGCGCGCACCAAATAGGATGCCTGCTGCCTTTCTGCTCTGCGGAAGCTACCATTTTCATCCGGCTGAGCCGACTTTCCCGTCTCTGTTATCCATAGCGGTTTTTTTTCTAGCCCAAAGCGCCTGAGTTGGGTTCCGACGATATCCGGCAAAAAACTAAAAAGCTGTTCTGGGGGACCATAAAAATGTTGGTTGTAGATATCGAAATAGTCTCCGACTCCATTTTCGTATAGTCGCTCATAAAACGCGCCGGGCTTATCCGCTGCAGAACCTATCAGCACGCCAACCGAAGGATCTGCGTCCTTCGCACCAAGGTAGGCCGCCTTGAGAATGGCAGCATAGCTTTCGGGCCGCCCCTCAAAATACTGCATATTGGGTTCATTCCATATCTCGATGTAGGGCACTTTGTGCCCCATCGCTTTCACCAACTTTTTTACAAAGAAGTAAACGTCAAAAGGATCCTGGGGTGGCGTGCGTCCTGATATACGACGAGAGTCATTGGACCAACGCGCCCAGGTTGGCGTATGGATGACTACCGGCAGCACTTTCATACCACTCTTGGCCTGGATATCTGACGCTATTTCGAAACGGCCCCAGACCAATTTCCCTTTCGCTGGCTCCATCTCCTGCCAATCAAAGCGGTCGCGCAGCATGCCAACGCCCGCGAGGCGAGCCATGAAAACAGACTGCTCCACCCGTTCCTTGTCAAATGGAGTAGTGCGACTCAGAGCAGCATCCAGTCCGAAGCGCTGTTGAGTCGGACCAATTGCCCTACCGCCTTCGACAACGGCAAAAGAGAGTTCGACCTCTGCCGGCGCTAGCCCCTGTCCCGATACGCGAGCACTCAATGTGTAGTAGCCCGAAGGTAACGCAGGCAGTTCGAGAGTGAGTTCACGGCCAGTGATATCACCCGTGTTTCCTTCGGTGCCCTTGACGGTGCTGCCATCGAAATCACTGAGCCACCACTGCGTTCGCAAATTGACTGTAGCGTCGACACCAGAAAAACCAAGGGTGACGACGGATTTTTCACCGGGCGCAAGAACATAGCCGAGAGGGTGCATGCCAGTAACGACTTTGATCGTTGGACCAACGCCGATTTTCGAAACATAGATTTTGCCTCGACTCTTAGCGTCATCATGAACCACGACTATCTGTGCTACCGCATGCCTTGAGCCCACTGGCGCAACTGCTGTAACAGAAAAATTTATCGAGTCGTGTTTGTCAAAAATCGGCCGCGACTTGGCCAGTCCAACCTGACGGCCAGAAGCGTCCAAAAAAATCAGTTCAAGCCAGCCGTGTGCGTTGCCTAGAGTTGACTTTACGTTTGCCGACAAGCGATACGCCGCGCCAGGACTGGTGAAAATTGGCTCCGACATCCAGCGGGCATCGCTGTTCGGGGAGGCACCCGCAACTAGCATGGGATTACCTGAAAAACCAGGCTCTACACCCACCGTACCGTCTGCCGTGCTCCCAGCCTCGATATGCCAGCGAAGATCGCCCACGCGAACCGGAGGCATGTCGCCGTCGCTAGCGCGCACAAGGGGAAAACCAAGGATCAGTTGAGCGACCAGCAGAAATAAACCTACACGAACTTGCATACAGCGGCGTAGGCACATGGGTTGCGTTATGCCTTAAGACCAAGCAGGGCGTTGAGAAGAGCGCGAGCCCTACTAAAGTCTCGTGATAGCAATCTCTTCGCGACCTGAAGCACAGTGGCAAGGTAGACAGTGATCAACGCTTCAGGAAAAAACTTTCTTGTTAGGAACAACTTGCTTTTGCATGAATGGAATTCGGCCAGTGCGCTTCTCGTCTCAGAATTTCCAGTCCCAATAGCAGCACCTTCCTTATGATAAACAACAGAAGCAGGAGCGTAATGTAAGCTGAACCGCCCCCGTGCACGCATCGCCCAATCCAATTCCTCGAAGTACAGAAAGTAGTCTTCACACAGTAAGCCGACCGCGGAAAGAAAATGCTTTGAAACCAGCATTGATGCTCCGGCGACATATGCCATTCCCGCCTCGACGGCAGCGGCATCAACTGCACTAGCCCTCGCAGTCTGCTTACCGATTTCCGTTGGCTTCCCCCTCCACTTATTGAATCCCGCTCCGCCTAAGGCCTGGACGGTGTCCGGGGCATGGTAATAGAGCAACGTCGAGCCACAAATTCCACCGCTCTCCTCCTTCGACAAACGTGCGACGAGTTGAGAAAGCGCATCCGGCTCGACCACAGTGTCATTGTTTAGCAACCAGACATAGGCAAAATCATCACGTGTCTCCACGTACCGCAAACCTACGTTGTTTCCGCCGGCGAAGCCGAGATTTTCTCCAGTTTGAATAAGAACAAGGGAAGCATCCGTAGCTTGTAAGGCACTTTTAGGTTGCGATCCTGACAACACATCAAGGTAAGCAACCGGTTTTGGGATGGGCGGATCGGTAAGACGCGCAATAGTGGCCGTCGGCGCCGCTCTAGCTACCTCCTTACCATCTGCCCACGCCCTTATGTGATCAAGCGAGGCATCCGAAGAGCCATTGTCACAAACAATGACTTGGAAGTCGGGGTAGTCACTGCGGAAGACACTCTCAAGACACTCAATCGTGTCCCGCCATCCGTTCCAGTTCAGAAGGAGGATATAAACCTTCAGAGACATTTTTATATACCTCCTTCAGGCTTAGCAATGATGCTTGGCGCATCAGCCTCTTCCCTAAGCACAATAAGCATGGCAAAAGCTGCAAACAATAGACTGAGGCTATGGGGTACCGACAAAATTAGCCGAATAATTGCATACCCGATCAGCGATAAGGCGAGCCCTGCCGCCAGGGCTGACGGTTCTCGACCATGTCGCAAACTGAGTTTAATGGCTAGTAAAACGAAGTAGATGAACGACGACAAATAGAGCAGCAAGGCGGGCAGTCCCGAGTCAAGCGCGAGAGAAAGGTAGTAGTTGTCGACGGTTTGGGTTACTAATCCACCAGCCATAATCCGATCCAATTCCGGGGCAGATTGGTCAACTCCGAAGCCTAACAATGGCTCACTCATCAGTAGGTGGCTGCCTTGCGTCATGATCGCCAATCTGACGGAAGTGCTGCGGGCCTCTATTCCTCGCCCCAATGCGATATCGAACAACGCACCGGTAACTAGCGCCATGCTAACAACCAAGACTGACAAGATCACAAACAGCACCACGAAACTCTTAAGGTCGTAGTTGCGTTGTTTCATGTAACGCAAAACGAAAAATACCACCGCAGAAAAAGCGACTACCGCGAAACCAATGATTGCCGCGCGCGAACCCGTCTTGTACATCGCGACCAAGATTGGCCCTAGCGCAATTGCCCCAAGGATTTTGAAAAGTCTGCGCTTGTCCAGCGCGAAGGTAACTGCGATAGGCAACAAGATCACGAGAAATTCTGCGAAGAGTAGTGGATGCGCGAAGGTGGATTGCACCCGGTAGCCCCCTCCCCTTTCTTTAGAACTCAAAGCGAAATCCATATACTCAGTCATCGCAGGAAAATGGGCCAGGAAAACATTGTGGTGTGTGAAACCCTCGTATATTCCCAATAGGCAAGTTCCTAGACCCGCCAATAGCAACACAACAAGAACACGCTCTATGTCTTTGACTGATCTAAAGAGGGTCAAGCAAATAGGAAACATCAAAAAATAAACGATAGCTTCCGTAAAGAATCCATATAGGGAGCGCACAACATCGGTCGAATTGAAGACACTTAAGAATTTCCAGAACAATAGCCCCAACAGCAAGAGGACGGGCAAAGCGTTTTTCCGCACCCTCTCCATCAACTGAGACGCAAGATTCGCTGACCAAAATAGGGCAGCGAACCACACCACTATCAATAGGCTGTATAGAATCCTGGGCGGGCTAAGTGGGATACCCCCAAGAGGAAGAATGCCATAGCGTGGCCAAAGGATAAAAACCGAAAGGACAAACAGGAAGAAAATATTCAGGAGAACATACGGTGGCTTTCTGGGCTCTGGGGAAGCCCAAACTACCGACAAAAAAAGTGGCGCAAAGATCGGTATGGCGACCAAAAGCCAGTAGCTCTGTAAGGCGGACACTACCCCCAAGATGATCGCCACGACCGTAAGCCCCATCACGGCCAACCAATGCCAGCCAGGCCTAAGAGACAAAAGTATGCTAGCCATAACAGGTAATCATCTCGCAATAGACATAGGAATTGTCAGGATTTTCAGTTTCCACCAAGCAGCCCACGCCATTAGCAAGTTTTCTATGGCGAGTGTTGCCGCCCCAGCTATGGCTGCACCGGTCAGGCCCATTGTAGGAATAAGTGAAACATTCAAAAGCACACAGATGATCGCGCACAGTCCAATGTTGTTCCGGACTAAGCGCTCATGCCCACACATCATAAGTAGGTTTCCTGCTGGTCCCGTCACCATATTAACAAATTGACCGATCGCTAGAATGGACAGCACCGTTGCACCGCTAGCGAATTGAGCACCGAACACCGTGATGATGTGCTCTGGAAGAAGCCAAAAAACAAGAAGGATGGGGCCGGAAACAAGCACAATTAGCTTTGTTGAATCCTTAGCAACGCGTTCAAGGGCTGCAAGATCTCCTTGTTTGTGCAACATGGAAAATTTTGGGGACGTAATACTGTTGACCGCAAAGAGAATGAAACTAGTGAGGAGGACGGTTCGACTGGCGGCAGCAAACACACCCACATCTGCACTGCTCCCCCAAGTTCCCAAGAGAAGTGTTGGAATCCAGACGATCACCATTTGAAAAACTGTAACCCAAAATAGCGGGCCGCTACTTCGCAGGAGCTCTGAAGTTCTAAACTTCGCCTTTACCTTTGCGAGCTGCGGCGTCGCCTTGCGCCACCGCCAGACTCCAATCCCTAGTGTAAGCACGGCCGCAGCATCATACGCCCAAATTGCGCCCTCTACACCCCGAGAAGGTGCAAGCACAAAAATTCCTACCAAGGAAAACAATGGTCCCCAAAGGGATAGGACCGCAATCCCATCGCGTACTTGCCCGATACCCAGCAAGACCTGCCCGTGTAGGGTAAAGAGAGCTACCGGAACGGCAGACAAAGCCATCCAGCGCATGCTATCGGTGAGACTTGGCTCTGAAAAAACCAATTTGGCTAGCCACGGCGCACTAACCTCGACCACAAGCACTGCGATGCTCGCCGCCACAAACGCGAACGCAATCCCTTTTAAATAGACGCCTCTTACACCAGCCCAGTCGTCATTGGCAGCACCAGCGGCCGAAAAACGCAACAAAGTACCATCCAATCCAAAACGGCCCAGAACAGCCGCGATCGTGGTAACTGAAAGTGCCAAGAAATAGAGCCCCATTCCCTCACTTCCGAGTATCCTGGCGAGCGCGATGTTGAATCCGAGCGACAGTCCAGCCCCTGCCACTCGCAGCAGGAATGCCGCTGAAGCCCCGCGCACAATGTCTCGCATGTGCCCATCCATGCCTTGGTAAAACCGTGCAATACGACTAGGCATACGTCTTCCAGGCAGCGGCAACAGAGAGCGCAATCGACCTAGAACTGGTGGCGGAGCACGGTGACGTGGCCGAATGACCCGGCGGTAGAGTTGTACTCACGATCCCAACTTGCCGACCAGCCGAACACGGTCCGCGCTAGGAACGGCTTGCAACATGGACGTAACGAACGCTTGTTGGATACGGTAAGAGTCGTGCTCGTTGCTGGATATGGTGGAAACCCTGAACAAGAGTCCATCCGGCACTTTGCCGGTGAGGCCATATTTTATACGCGCCAGATTCTGCTCAAGCGCGCCGCGCACTACGCTGTCGCCAACCCTGATCCAATAGGTGATGGGCTCGGTTCTCGACCCTTGCGTGGCGACCAGATGCATGACGGGTATCGTGCCAAAAGACGTGTCGAGGAATTCCTTCGCCATGCGCTTGATCTGGAACCCTTGCGCCGGGTAGCAGACTTCCGGCTTGTGCACCTGCGTCGATCGCCCCTGATCGCCACCATAGGCGATCGAGAGCATGACGCGCTCGTCCTGTTTGTTGACGTAGGTGCGCGATAGCGTCTGCGAGTAGATACGGTCCAGATTGGCCTGGACGTCAGGGCTGACGGTTAGGGGAACGACCGTTGTGTCCAGCGTCCAGTCGCCAAATTGCTTCGGGACAAGCTTCTCCAGATCCAGCTTCTGACCTTGGTCGGCAAGCTTGTGGGTCGGCGTGATGGCAAGCGCAAGCCCCGCCGCTGCGACCATCGCGAGGCCAATGATGATGTTGCGTAGGTTGAGTGTTTTCATAGTGAGACAGGATTGTAAGATAGTTTTGTTTCAGTTGTTGGTCTGGCTTTGGTTGTTGGTGCGCCGGAGGTTGTCATTGGGTAAATCTTGCTTGGCTGAATCCGCCCTAACCCGAATGGCACTTACTTAAGCGGTTACAGAGTCAATGTAGGGTGGGATAGGCAGGTGGTTTGTGCCGTAACCCACCAAATGTGCCGCCAGGCACTCATTGAAAAATGTTTTGTGTTGCTACGCAACGCTTGGTGGGTTACGCAAGGGACGCTAACCCACCCTACATTTGGCTAAATCCCCCCTTCACCCGCAAGGGGTACGCCGGCGGGTGCCCCTCTGCTGCGCCGCGCCCCTTCCGCTGGCTAAGGGTGGATGAGAGGTGGGGGGACGAGAGACCTGGCTCGTGGGGCGGGTTCATCAGGTAGACACAGGCGTCGGCCATGTCTTCGCTACGCTGGGTTATTACGCGTTTTATTATGCTCATTTAGGGTTATTTCCCTTTCTTGATCCATCCTCTCCGGGACGAATCCAGTCAGGCGTGGATTGCGGCAGCGGGTTGCCCAATGCGGCAAGAGAATACGGATCGGCCGCTAGCCGGGACGCGGCAGCAGCAAGCGTTTGATAAAGATCGAGTGCAGTTTCGAAGGCCAGGTTGATGTGTGCCGCGTTTTTTTCGGGGTCGTCAGGGTAGTCGTGGGCAAAGCGGTTGCGGATGCTGCGGATTTGCTGCCATTTTTCCACACTTTCGATGAAGCCGAGTTTTTCAAGCCGGTTCAATTTGTCGAGCATGGGCCGGGTATCGTAGGGTTCTTGCAGGTATTGCAGAATGGCGGGTAGAAAACGTTCACCCATGGTGTCTTGCAGCTTGGTGAACCGGAGGATGAATTGATCCATGTCCTGCACCTGCTCGTCGGTGAGCGCGCCGTATTTGTCCGCGGTAAATGGCCACAGCGGTTTGAGTGCGGCCATGGCATAAAACAGGTGATGGACATGCCGCTCGCATTCACGCCAGGCATCCTGTAATCGCAGTTCGGCTGATGTGCTATTCACAGGCGGACTCCGGTCTGACGGGCGATTTCAAAAATGGGTGGATGCGCGGTGCGTGCGGGGTAGTTCACCAGCACGTCGATTTTCTGATCCCCGAGCTGCATTTTGATGGTGGCCAAAAAAGCCATTTCGGCACGGACAATTTTGGCGACATCTGGCTCGTCTGTTTCGATGAAAAGATCGATATCCCCTCCCCGCTTGCTGTCATCCACGCGCGAACCGAACAGCCACACTTGGGTGGCCGGCCCGAAGGCTACTTGGGCGGCTTGGCGGATGATCTCGATCTGGCGGGGTGTGAGTCTCATGCTGCTCTCCCAATATTCGATTTGTTGCCGGGAAAAATCCAGCCCAGCGTGGCATTCAGTGCGAATAGTATCAGCAAGGGCGCATTAGGCTAACCCTCATCCCAACCTTCTCCCAAGGTGAGAAGGGGCGATCGTTCCCTCTCCCGCTTGCGGGATAACCAGCGACTTGGCTGCGGTCTCTTGCAGCCTGGTTGTCCCATCCAGAGGGTAGGGAGAGGGAGGGGTCTGCCGTAGTGCGCCGGATGTGGCGGCTTGCGGTTTGTGAACCGCCATGCCGTCGCTTTGGTCGCCGCCGTAGGCGATGGAGAGCATGATCTTCTCGCCCTGCCCGTTGACGTAGGTGCGGCTCAGAGTTTGGTTGTAAATTCTGTCCAGCGCCGCTTGCGCGTCTGGACTGATAGCGATGGGCACGATGGTTTCATCCAGCTTCCATTCCCCGAACTGCTTGGGGATCATGGTTTCGAGGTCGATCTTGGGGCCTTGGTCGGCGATCTTGCTGGTGGGCGTGATGGCAATGGCGAGGCCGGCAGCGGCGAGCATGGCGAGGCCTGTGAGCAGGTGTTTTAGGGATATTTTCATTGGGCGATCCCGGGGGGTTGTTGGGGCGGGAGATGTTGGGGTTTTAAGTCTGCCATTGTTGAATCCACGCTCGCCAAATCCCCCCTAGCCCCCCTTTTGCAAAGGGGGGAAGAGAGGTGTGGCGCGTAGGGCGGTATGCGGTGGCCGGCGATGTGGATTTTGGCGTGCTTGTCCATTTTCATTTCCTGGCCTTACGGCCAATTATGCTGCCGATTCGAGCAAGGCATGCTTTTCGATCCGGTTTTTGTAGAGGTCCATAATGGGGAAACACAAGTCGTAGTCACCCCAGACCAGTTCCCCGTGCTCAACCCTGAATGCCGCAAAGCGGGCATGATCCAGGTAGGCCCGAATCTCGGGGTGTTGCGACCGCGTCAGGAATGGTCCGAAGTCAACGTCCTGTGTCGTTCCGTCGTCGAAGCACAAACGAATCTGGTATTCCCCAATGAGGGTTGCAGAAACGATGTTAACAATGCTTGGTGTCATTTCAACCTCCTGGTGATGCGTTCCGGCTTAATTGGCTTGTGCAATACGAAGAAGTCAATCCACTTGGCAACGATCTCGTCAGCACGAGCGGTAACAATTTCCTCAAAAAACCGCATTTCGTTCGCATCGAGCGGACCGCGCCCCAATACCGATGCGTAACGTATTTCACTCACCGCACCGTTGAGTACGATGATTTCGGCTCGCGACTCACGCCCCTGAGACTTACCATGCACGTGCACAGGTTCGTGCTCATTGGCATAGAACATGATGATCAGTCCGAAATATTCGTATAGCTTTGGCACCGGGTTTCAACCTTGACAATTATAGGCCGCGAAGCCGCATTTCTTGACCAGCCCGTCCTCGTCGGCGACCTTGCTGGTCGGCGTGATGGCGATGGCGAGGCCGGCGGCGGCGAGCATGGCGAGGCCTGTGAGTAGGTATTTTAGGGATATTTTCATGGGGCGATCTCGGGGTGTTGTTGGGGCGGGAGATGCTGGGGTTTTAAATCCGCCATTGTTGAATCCCCGCTCGCTAAATCCCTACTGGCCATAGCCAAAGGCAAATCCCCCCTAGCTAAATCCCCCCTAGCCCCCCTTTTACAAAGGGGGGATGAAGGGTGTGGTGCTCCGCTTTTCACCCGCAAGGGGTACGCCGGCGGGTGCCCCGCTGCTGCGCAGCGACCCTTCCGCAGGCAAAGGGGGGATGAGAGGCGTGGCGCGTGGGGTGGGTTGTGGCGGTGGAGGGGTTTCATGGTGGGCTGGATTATATGATGGGTTTGTTACGTTTTTGGGTTTTTGGTTGGGGGCGTGATGGCTTGCGGGGAGCGTATGCTGTGATTGCGACCCGCTCCTCAAAGCCTGATTTTGACTGGTCCGTCTAAATGGACGTGTGAATTCACGACGGCTTTGGCCAGGTGTCTTGGCTTGGGCCGGGCTGCTGCGGTGCGAACTCGCGCTGCATGACCTCGACGAATTCGGCGGCTTGCTGGACAGCCCAGGCGGCCTGCTCAGGATCAACGGGGTCTCCTTTGTAGTCGGCAACCAGTCTGATCTCCTCGGCTTTGTTGATCCCCCGGCCAAGTTCGACCGGTACCCGACCAGTCTTGACCAGATGCAGGCTGAACGCAGAGATCAGGCCGCCGTGGGTTCTCACCACTTCGGCTTCGACCGGAGCTCCAGAGACCAGCAGCGCGGCGCGAGCGGCATCAAACATGGCGTAGTAGGCGCGGTTACAGGCGCCGTCCGCATCGCCGCTGTCGAGCAGCAGCTTTGCAGACGCCGCGGCGCGAACCGCCTTCACCATTAGCTCATGTGCATTCACAAGCGGACACCTTCTCGTTCGATGTTGTGCAGGAGGCGCGGATTGGAGTATGCCTCGGGGTGCTCCCATTCGTCTTGCCAGATCGGGAGGGGCTGAATGCGGATTCCTGTGTCGAGTAGCACGTCATAGGCAATGTCGGCCATTGCGAGCTTGGTGGCGAGGAACTTGCCGGGGTGCCCACGCAGCAGCACCGCGATATCCGCATCGCTGTCCGGACGATAACTGCCACGCGCACGGCTACCAAACAGGATTGCGCCAGCGACTTGGTAGCGACTCGATAACAGCCGTAAGAAGCTTCGCGCCGCGCGCTCTGTGTCCGGGTCCAGGTTGATCGTTTGCATGGTAGATACCATTATGAAACACGGGTTTTATTATCCTACAAAAAGCAGGGTAACCGTCTGGATAAGTTTTCGTGCAGCAGCAGCTTCATTCAACCTGAATTATCCATTCAAGCCACAACACCACTGTAGGAGCGGCGCCGCCTCTCTCCAACTCTCTCCCACAGGGAGAGAGGGCGATCGTCCCTTCCCCTTCAAGGGGAAGGTTAGGATGGGGATGGGAGTTGGCCGCGATTTGCGACAGCATTCGCGCCGGGGCGGCGCTCCTACATGCACGGGCATTTAAATGGACAATCTGGGTTCAACAGAGAAAGCAAAGACGTTGTGTTCCCGCTCTGCCGCGAAAGCGAGGGCGGCGCGAATATCGGCTTTTTCAAGCTCGGCAAAGTCTTCGATAATCTCATCTTCGCTCATGCCATCGGAGAGCATGGCGAGGATGTCGTAGACCGTGATCCGTAACCCCCGAATGCAGGGCGTCCGCCTCTCTTGCCTGGCTCCAGCGTAATCCTGTTGGATTTCATCGTACCTCCTTACCTTACATGCATTTCGAGATCGCCGCGCGAGTTTGCATAGGTGCGCGATAGGGTCTGGTTGTAAATCTTGTTGAGCAGCGCTGTCTGCTTGGGGTCGGCCAGCAGGGGCACGATGGTTTCGTCCATCTTCCATTCGCCGAATTGCTTGGGGATCATGGTTTCGAGGTCGATCTTGGGGCCTTGGTCGGCGATCTTGCTGGTCGGCGTGATGGCGATGGCGAGGCCGGCAGCGGCGAGCATGGCGAGGCCAAGGATGAGGTTGCGTAGGTTGATAGTTTTCATGGTGAGACAGGATTGTAAGATAGTTTTGTTTCAGTTGTTGGTCTGGCTTTGCTTGGCCGTGCGCCGGGGGGTGTCATTGAAAAACGTATTGTGTTGCTACGCAACGCTTGGTGGGTTACGCAAAGAACGCTAACCCACCCTACATTTGGCTAAATCCCCCTAGCCCCCTTTTCACCCGCAAGGGGTACGCCGGCGGGTGCCCCGCTGCTGCGCAACGACCCTTCCGCAGGCAAAGGGGGGATGAGAGGCGTGGCGCGTGGGGTGGGTTGTGGAGGTTGAGGGGTTTCATGGTGGGCTGGATTATATGATGGGTTTGTTACGTTTTCTGGTTTTGGGTTGGGGGCGTGCTGAAGGAGTCAGGAGATTTCGATGACGCGCTCACCCCGCTCCAGCGCGGCAAGAACCGATGGCAGCAATTCGGCGAACCATTGCATCAAGGCCGTGCGGCGGGTGTTTCCCGTGCGAATCCAGACCACTTGGGGGCCATCCGCGCTGCGCATGCCTCTTAGGGAAAAGCCTTCATCTTTTGAAATGATGACTGCATCCGTATCCAGCGCTCGGTTCCAGACGTCGTTGTCGGTGGTTCCATCTCCGCCAAAGTCGAAGACATGCTCCGCAGGGTGGCCTTGAGCGGTGAGCCAGCGGGCCAATGCGGGCGGGAGCTGGGCATCGATCAAAAATCGGGTCATGCCACCGCGCGTAACATTGTGTGGTCCAGATATTGAGCGGCGAATTCGAGCGCGGCCGTGATGTCTGCCTGCTCCAGGTAGGGATAGTCCTCTAGGATTTCTTCGTTGGTTGCCCCTGCTGCAAGCAGGTCCAACACATCTTTTACCCTGACGCGGGTTTGCCGAATGCAGGGACGCCCGCCACATACATCTGGTTGGGTCGTGATTCGGTGCAGTTCACTTGCCATGATTTTCACCTGGATGGTTGGTTACTCGTAGTTATCATACGCCGCAAACAAAATCTCGGGGTCCAGCAGCAGCTTCATTCAACCTGAATTATCCATTAAAGCCACAACACCACTGTAGGAGCGGCGCCGCCTCTCTCCAACTCTCTCCCACAGGGAGAGATGGCGATCGTCCCTTCCCCTTCAAGGGGGAGAGCGAAGCGAGGGGGCTTTAGGATGGGGATGGGAGTTGGCCGCGATTTGCGATAGCATTCGCGCCGGGGCGGCGCTCCTACATGCACGGGCATTTAAATGGGCAATCTGGGTTCAACAGAGAAAGCAAAGACGTTTTGTTCCCGGTCTGCCGCGAAAGCGAGGGCGGCGCGAATATCGGCTTTTTCAAGCTCAGGAAAGTCCTCGATGATCTCATCTTCGCTCATGCCATCGGAGAGCATGGCGAGGATGTCGTAGACCGTGATCCGTAACCCCCGAAGCAGGGGCGTCCGCCTCTCTTGCCTGGCTCCAGCGTAATCCTGTTGGATTTCATCGTACCTCCTTACCTTGCATGCATTTCGAGATCGCCGCGCGAGTTTGCATAGGTGCGCGAGAGGGTTTGATTGTAAATCTTGTTGAGCTGCGCTGTCAGTATACGGTGGGCGGTAGCCGCTAGCTTTTGTAGGAGCGGGCTCGCCCGCGAACCATCCGCACGCCAAGATGTTCGCGGCCAAGGCCGCTCCTACAGGGGGATCATGGTTTCCAGATTGAGCTTGGGGCCTTGGTCGGCGATCTTGCTGGTCGGCGTGATGGCGATGGCGAGACCGGCAGCGGCGAGCATGGCGAGGCCAATGATGATGTTGCGTAGGTTGAATGTTTTCATAGTGAGGCCGGATTGTAAGTTGGTTTTGTTTCAGTTGTTGGCATTGCTTGGCTCTGCCCCGGAGGTTGTCCTTGGGTAAATCTTGCTTGGGTGAATCCGCCCTAACCCGAATGGCACTTACTTAAGCGGTTACAGAGTCAATGTAGGGTGGGTTAGGCACGTGGTTTGTGCCGTAACCCACCAAATGTGCCGCCAGGCACTCATTGAAAAATGTTTTGTGTTGCTACGCAACGCTTGGTGGGTTACGCAAGGGACGCTAACCCACCCTACATTTGGCTAAATCCCCTAGGCCCCCTTTTGCGAGGTGGGCGGGAAACCGCCCATCCCTGCGAAACCCATTTGCGAGGTGGGCGGGAAACCGCCCATCCCTGCGAAACCCATTTCACCCGCAAGGGGTACGCCGGCGGGTGCCCCGCTGCTGCGCCGCGCCCCTTCCGCTGGCAAAGGGGGGATGTAAGGTGTTATTGCATTGGCCGGCAAGGCGGGCTTTGGCAGCATCTTTCACGGCAATTTCGAAGTGATTTCCACACACGCCTGATGCTCAGTCAAGAGCGCTTGTTCGATTAACACTCTGTTCTCAAGCAGCACGTTTAGTGTTGACGACCGGGATTGGTTTCTTGTCTTGAGCCAGATTATTTGGGGGGGCTGCCCCCATACCAGTGATAGCTCTTCAAAGTCCGCATCCCGCGTGACGATGACGAATTCATTCGCTTTTGCGTATTCCCACAGTGTCTGGTCAGTGGCGGTTTCAAGGCCGACCAGTGCAACCTGGGTACTCCCCGGATAGTCATGTTGCAGGAACGGTATCAACCGCCTGGATAGGTTCTCGTCTAGCAACAGCTTCATTCGACAGAAAAGGCGAAGACGTTGTGTTCCCGGTCTGCCGCAAAAGCGAGGGCGGCGCGAATATCGGCTTTTTCAAGCTCGGGAAAGTCTTCGATGATTTCATCTTCAGTCATGCCATCGGAGAGCATAGCGAGGATGTCATAGACCGTGATCCGTAGTCCCCGAATGCAGGGGCGTCCGCCTCTTTTGCCAGGCTCCAGCGTAATTCTGTTGGATTTCATCGTAACCTCCTTACCTTGCATTTCGCGATCACCGCGCGGATTTGCGTAGATGCGCGAGAGGATTTGATTGTATATCTTGTTGAGCTGCGCTGTCTGTGTCTGTTCAGGGCAGCTTCCGTGGAGCGGCCTTGACCGTGAACCATCCGCGCGCCAAGATGTTCGCGGCCAAGGCCGCTCCTACAGAGGATCATGGTTTCCATGATTAGCTCCCTGCTTTAGTCGGCGATCTTGTGGGTCGGCGTCATGGCAATGGCGAGACCGGCTGCTGCGAGCATTGCGAGGCCTGTGAGGATGTTGCGGAGGTTGATGGTTTTCATAGTGAGGCCGGATTGTAAGATAGTTTTGTTTCAGTTGTTGGTTGGGCTTTGCTTGGCCCTGCCCCGGAGGGTGTCATTGGGTAAATCTTTCCTGGCTGAATCTGCGGTTTTTAAATCCCCCTAGCCCCCTTTTACAAAGGGAGGAGCACCCTTTTTAACCCCCTAGTCAATGTAGGGTGGGTTAGGCACGTGGTTTGTGCCGTAACCCACCAAATGTGCCGCCAGGCGCTCATTGAAAAATGTTTTGTGTTGCTACGCAACGCTTGGTGGGTTACGCAAGGGACGCTAACCCA
>Ga0299912_10001475_pt1 | contig 18969 bp, 17 predicted proteins | sample RVTome_2_FD_207667 | JGI IMG/M metagenome (GOLD analysis project Ga0299912, IMG submission 207667) | Soil microbial communities from uranium-contaminated site in the Upper Colorado River Basin, Wyoming, United States - RVT95D214 (version 2) ... | reverse complement strand
GAAAATTACAAGTCTGAAGACTTGATTGGCCATTCAATCCCCTTTGCTTCTTTAGAAAAAAGAGGCAGAGGGGATTTTTATTTCGCCCTCCTTCGCAGAAAGGGACGCTTGCGCGCCGAAACGCTTCGGCGTGCAGGCACGGGCCTTTCACATCGTGGATGAATGGGAAGAAGGTACCTCTCGAAGCTCCAAAGGAACGCAGTAGGGTGTGCTTCGGAGGGTTCCGCCCTCCGGAAACATGTGGAGGAGCTACGGGTTTTTACGCTTTGGCTCCACTCCAGGGATCAAGATCTTTTCAACAGGCCCCATTCCCTGGACGACAGCTCTGGCTGCACGCTTTCCGCTCTCCATGGCTGTGGGGATGCCTCCCATGAAAAGGGCAGAGAAGGCCTGATAGCCAGCCATATAGAGGCCTTTAATCGGTGTGCCTATAAGTTCTTTAGGCTGATCATCACGAAAATCTTCATAATCCCATGACCATCCTGCTACCGCCCCCCCACTCCTACCACCTTGATCCTCAAATGTAAGAGGGGTGGCCACATCCATCACGAATATCGCTTTTTCAAGGCCTGGAATTAAATGATCGATCTCCCGAATCAGGGCTTGGGCGAGTCGAGTCTTGTACTTATTATATTCTGGAGATCTTTGTCTCCAACCCAGTCGGTATTTGGCAAAATAGTTATATTCCGCTTCGGCCCGGATCACAATGGGTGCTTTCCCTTCCAAGGAAACCATTTCCCAGTCCTTTCCCCATAGGCTCACTTCCAGTTCTTGGCCGGCGAGTGCGTCGGGGTCAATCTCCTGAACGTTCCAGTCGAGGCCCTCTCTTTCCTGAACATTCCTCCCACTTCTTCTATAAATGAGCCTGCTTGCCTTTTCAAATCCTGATAGATCAAATTTGCCTGTATCCACTCCAAGACAGACCTGGAAAACAGAGCCTGTTTGCCGGGCACTGGATATTGCATCATACCACTCAGGAGGAATCGTTTTGGGTTCCATCAGCTTGAGGAAAACGGCTTTATAGTCAGCATTCGAAATGACAGAAGAGGAGTCAATCTGAGTTCCATCCTTGAGGATCACACCCAAGACTTTCCCCTGCCCCACTCGAATCTTGGCAACCTCTTTGTTCAATCGAATCTCACCACTGTTTTCATTATTTCCAACCACTACCCTGACTAACCTCTCGCAAAAAGACTGCATGCCTTCTTCCGGAAACCATATTCCTTCGTGGCACATGAGATTCCACATGGCTGCCAGGAGGGGAAGGCCACTGTAAGGTTCCCTTGTGCCAATACTTCCTAAAATACGTCGGAGTCTCCAGTCTTTGATCAGGCCATGAAGATACTCTGAGGCGGAAATGTCGTGTTTTTGATCAAGTCTAGAACGATTGGGATCATGGTTCTCTTTGGGTATCAATTCATTCATATCCACAAAAAAACAGTTCACCCCCACGGCATCTGCGGGGAAGAGTTTTGACAGTTCCTTCACCATATCTGCAAAAGGAAGTGATAGTGGAAGGTCGAGGCCAAAGGCTCGTATCCTATAGTGAACCCGTGAGAATTTGAGATCCTCTCCAACCCCAAGGTCCTTGAGTGTCTTTTGTACAAGACCTGGATGGCTGAACCCAAGGGGCCCCATAGGAAAGGTAAATCCCTTCCTGTGATAAACATAGGCGGTCCCACCGATATGAGGGTTTCTCTCCAGGACCAAAACGCGGAGCCCTGCCTTGACCAAATGGGCTGCAGCCGTGAGCCCGCCCATTCCCGCACCAATAACAATCGCATCCCAATTCTCCCTCATATTGAAAGACATATCATAGGATTTCATATTGAGCAACCCTTTGGCCGGAATGTGCCCCGCAAACCCCGGCTTGCTTGCCGGTAGGTAGGCAGGCCGGGTCCCTGCCTACCGGCAGGCAGGAAGGGGCACAATATGAAATGAAATTACCTTGCCGGGAAGCCCCGGCCTGTGGCGGGGGCTTCACTTTTCCCCAAAGTTAGGTTATGTTCCAATTTAAGCTATAAGAAGGAGGAACCCATGGCAGAGAAGAGTTGCAAAGGAGATCACACGGGCCATATTTGTGTTCTGGCGAGTAATGAGAAATTCGAGGAGATCAAAGCAATCACAAAAAGGCCTAAGCATATCTGTTTTAATTGTGGAAGGGTTGCAGATTCAGAGAAGAATCTTTGTAACCCCATGCCATTAAAATAATCGAGAGACAGAATCATCCATCTCTATCAAAAGAGTCCACCCAGACTCCCGGCATATCCGGTGAGTTCAACATAACCCTCACAGGTAATGGGTCTGCCTGCTGATGTCCCCTTTCCGGCTACCGCCCCTTCCCAATAGATGACACCGGTTGATCCCTCTGTCAGGAGCTCCTGAGACGGAACAAGAGAGTTGATTTCCATTTCTATCTTGGCAATTGGGACTTTCATCCTCCAGCGATTCGGATATTTCCCTCCACTTTTTTGGCTTTTCCAGTGATCAATGACTTCAACATTGATATCAGAGAGCTTAAGATGGATAGCGTCTCCCAGTCGAGTGACCAAGGTCCCTGATGAAGAGGGTTCGACTGTCCCATCCTTTCTGCGCAGGAAGTAGATCATGAGGTCCTGACCGTCAGAAAGGTGGAGGCTGAACCAATCCCAACCGGCCTGGTTTGGGGTAAGCTGATTTGAACCGAATTCGTGATCGAACCAGCTGATCCCCTCCGCCCGAATAGGAGTTTGAGATTGAGGCGTTTTGATAACACCTTTTGCTTCAAGATCCGTATAAGAGAAATAGTATGAGGCTTGGCCTGCCATGGGTCCTTTTTGACTGAGACCATTCTTTCCGTGAAAAACAAGAGGTTTTCGGGGGACAAGATCAAGGGAAAGTTCCATACCCTGATGGCGTGCTTCAAGTTTAATTTTGTCACGTTCCATTTTCGCCATCCAGCTGAGAAGCCAGACATGCATGCCTTCTTCAGCTGCTCCGGAAAGCCCCGGACCTTTGCGAGAGGCACGGTCCGCATACCAGAACTGACCTGCAGAGACATCGGTCAGCGTGAAATGGGCGAGATAGACATCGCGGATCGCCCAGGGATGACTCGGGTCCTTCGACTTAAAGAGTATTCCCTGTCGGAAAAAGGTGAGCTGATAGCCAAAGCGTTTTTTTGAAGGATCCGCGAGGTTGCCCGTGAAGTACCACCACTCGGTACGGAATTCTGGATGGGATCCATGGTCCTTTGGAAAGAACCATTTCCATGGCCCAGCGACCTGCTTCCACTCATTCGCGTAAGCCATGAAGGAATGCTCATAATAGAAACATCCTATCACCACTATGAACGATAATAGCTTTAAGAGTGATTTTCTTAAACAGTCCGTCATGACGAGGCATCACCCCCGAACAATGGAAAATCAAACCTCGGCCTGTTCAGTGAATAGGCCCTACATATTCAATACATTATCTGTAGGGTCCGCTTACCAAGCGGACCGTTTGCGGTTTATTCTTTAGGCAATCTTTCATTCAAAACTTCTTAACCCCCCTTTAATCCCCCCTTATTTTAAGGGGGGAATGAGGGGGGTTATTCCTCTCGAATCTGAATCTGAGGATAGGTCCTATAAACCTTCCAAATGGGATAAGCAGCAGCACCGATGCTGGCAAGAATGGCCGTTAGCCCGGTCAAAAGATAAGGTTGCCATGCAGGGTAATAGAAGATCGTCCAGTTGAAACTCCTGATATTAATGACTTTGATGAGGAGGATCGCCAACGTCGTGCCCACGGCGATGCTCAAGAAAAAACTGACGATTCCCATTCCAAGGCCTTCCATCAGGGTCATCTTTGACACCTGTCCCGTCGAAAAACCGAGGGCGCGGTAGATGCCGAATTCACGGCTTCGCTCTATGAAAAGGGTAAGCAAAGCCCCTGCGATACCGAAGAAGGCAACGACGATGGCAATCGCCCGCATCGAACGGGTGATCGCAAAGGTCGTGTCAAACACTTCAAGAATATTCTCATGAAGCTGCGCTCCGGTTAAAACGGGAAGACCTCTTGCCTCCGCCCTCTTTCTTACTTCCTGAAGAAGTTCAGCCCGTCGGGGGTTGTCGGAATCGATAAAGATACCAACATTGTTGAGCGTTCGGTCTCCAAAGGTCGTGAGGAAAGTGGTACGGTCCATCATCACAAGCCCGTGCTCTGTCGTATAATCATAAAAAATGGCTCCCACCTTGAACGTCGTCGGTCCTTGAAGGCCTTCCAATTTGATGATCTCGCCGGGCTTCACCGCAAAACGGCGTGAGAAACTCTCGGAGACGATAATCCCTCCGCGTTTGACCGGTTCCCAGTTTTCATTCCCCCCCTTCAGCCAACCGAATCGTGCGTATTTCTCTAAGACCGAGGCATCGACGGCACTGACGCTGATGGGGGTGTTCCGGTACAACGTTTGAACATTTCGATAGGGATGAACACCACCGAGTCCCTCCATTTTTCGGATCTCTTCATAGAAATCTTCGGGGACTTCGGCCTCCAGAATTTTTCCAACGTAGAGATCCCCACGGATCTGGGTGCCCATCCACCAGATCAGAGATTGCCGAAAACTTCCGATCATGGAACCCAGACCGATGGACATCGACAGCGAGATCATAAAGGCAGCAATCGCCACGCCGGTCCGTCCTAAATTCTGTCGAATATTTCCTGCAGCCACTTTTCCGGGAAGCCCTCCTAGAGCTTGGAGGATCTTTTTTACAATAGGATGGAGATAGACCAACACGACCCCCGTGAGAAGACTGACCCCGAGAACAAACCCGAAAACACCGGCAAAACCAACGTAGATATGAGTCCCCGGTAGGAGAAAAAGCACGAAGCTTATTAAAAGAATCAAGAGGCCTGCAAAGCCCGCTTTTTGAGCTTTTCGAACGCTCTCTCGGCTGGCAACCCGCCCGCTCATTGCTTTCACAGGATCTGTCCGAATGAGTTCCAGGAGTGGAAGCATTCCGCCCAACAGACTGGCACTACATCCCAGAATAACGCCAATGATAAGAATCCAACCGGACCAGGCTACAGGTTCTGGTCGCAGAAAGAAGTAGAGGTTGCTGATGCTGCTGCCGATCAGACCTGTGAGAAAACGGGTCATAAAAAAGCCGATCAACCCTCCGAGGGCGCCCCCGATGACGCCGAGGATAAGAATCTCAGAAAGGAAGGCTGCAACGATTTCCATGCGGTTTGCACCGAGACTTCTCAGAATTCCAGTATCGCGCCGCCGGCTCACCACGGTGAACATCGCGGTGTTGTAAATGAGAAAGACGCCAACAAAAAGAGCCAGAAGAGAGAGGGCCTCGAGGTTGAGGCGAAAAGCCTGGAGCATACCAGAGAATGTCTCGCTCCTCTGGCGGGCCGACTGAATGACGAAACCTTTGCCCCATCGGGAAACGAACCCGGGTTCATCCGATAGAATGAGGTCGACTCGATCGATATATCCCTCAAGATCATAGAGTTTTTGAACATTCCCGATATCCATGATGACCAGAGGTTCTCCGGAGGGATTGGGAAAGCTGCCCTTGACGTGGAGGGAGCCTTTTGCGGTGTCAACCGTTTTTTTTGAAAGGATTCCAAGTTCTGCTTTCAGATCGTTATCGACCAACACTGCCCTCTCGTCGGCCAAAAAGGACAGAAGGTTTTCTGCATCATTCGTTTTAGCATCCAGAAATTCAACCTTTGAAATCTCTGGACGAATGGACCTGTCTAAAAACGGATCGGTCCCAAGGAGATGAACGAGCTCTCCATTGCCGAAGCGTAGGCGACGGTCAATGACCGGAGAAAACCACTCAACAGCTGGATCTCGTCCCAGTTTTACAAGGAGGCCCTCTTCCATGGGGCCGGCGGGCCGCTGAATGGAATGGGTCGCTTTGCCTCTTAAGAATTCCACCGCCTTGGTAAAACTTCTCAGGGCCGCCTGAGCGGACATGGTCATGCCCACCACTGCTGCCACCCCGCAGGCAACCCCCATTAGTTGAAGTAGACTCAAGCTAAGCCGTCTCGGAAGATACCGAAGAAATGATTTGGTGACAATCTTCAACGGCCCATCTCCTCACAGGATGTTTCCTCAACAATCACCCCATCGACCATTCGTAGCATCCGGGTGGCATATCGGCAGGTAAGGGGAGTGTGTGTGGCCATGATCAAGGTGGTCCCAAACTCATGGCACCTCCGGGTTAGCAAGTCAAGGATTTGATTTCCTGTAGTCGTATCAAGATTTCCTGTAGGTTCATCTGCAAGGATGACAGAAGGTCTTTTCACAATGGCCCTGGCAATCGCAACACGCTGTTGCTCTCCCCCCGACAGCTCATTAGGGAATCGTTGCTCCTTTCCCTCTAAGCCAACCTCTTTCAGGGCATTTAGGGCTGCCTCTGGCTGCGATCTATTTGCAAGCTCAAGAGAAAGAAAAACGTTTTCGAAAGCCGTGAGCGTGGGCAGAAGGTTAAAAAATTGAAAAATGAAGCCGATTTTCATACGCCGCAAAGCAGTCCGCCCTTTTTCTCCGAGATCCTGTAAATCTTGGCCCTCCACTTCTATCCGACCCTTCGTGGGGCGGTCGAGCCCTGCGATCAAATTGAAAAGAGTGCTCTTTCCCGATCCGCTCTTCCCAAAAAGGGCGACAATTTCACCTTTTTTAAGCTCGATATTTGTCCCCCGAAGGGCGGGCGCTTCTGATCCATCCCCGCCATAGTTCTTCCATAAATCGATGACCCGAATCACCGCTTCAGACATATTTCCCTCCTTTTCCAGGGCTGACTATATGAAATATATTTTTGAACCCATCGAGGGTGCAGCCTTCAGGCTTATTAACATATTTTTTTGGCTCCCATCAAGGAAACAAGAAAGTAACATCAGGCATTCTATCGAGTCTTTGAGGTCGGTTGCCCCTATTCTTGGAACATCGTGTTCTCATCTCGGGGATTTGACAAAGGCAGGCGCTTTTCTCAGGAAGAATCGGAAATTGGTCTTGAAACGGCGTGAGGGAAGGAGGGTGGAAAATTCAAGGTCATTGATGATTTTTTGACCGTTATTCAAAACGCATTTCTGGGCTTCCAAACTTTCCAAACCTTCCCGGAGATGGAGGGAGTCTCTCCCTCCTCGGCCAAAGTTGGTTTCCCTGGCTCCCAGCCACATGGCATAAATTCGCCTGTGGCCTGGTGGTGTTGCAGGGCCCTCAATTGCCGCAGGATCTCGGCGACGTTGCGTCCAATGGGTGCGGCCAGAATCTCCATGGCCTGAATGATTCCCTGGGGATCAATCAAGAAATGACTGCGAAGATCCAAACCAGTCTTAGCATCATAAACTCCAAAGAGATGGCCGATTTTTCCGTCTGGATCGGAGATCATGGGGTAGAGAGCACCACCCTCCACCATCCGGGACAACTCCTTTTCGTGCCATTCTTTGTGAGTGGTTACAGAGTCCACACTGACGGCTAAAACCTCGGTCCCCAGCTCTTGGAAGGCAGGATACTTGACGGCAACTGCCGCCATCTCCGTCGGTCAGACATAGGTGAAATCGGCCAGATAGAAAAGAAGCACAACCCATTGCCCCCGGTAATAAGAAAGCTGAATTTCCCGGGTCGTTCCACGGTAATAGGCCTCGGCTTTGAAATCAGGTCCCTTGTCTCCGATCTGAATTCCCATTTTGCTTTTTCTCCAGGTTCATTTCCAAACATTCGTTCTTTCGAGAATGAGCTCGTTTCTTTTCATTTCTTGCTTTCTTTCTCGACTGCGGGGACGGGTTGGTCAGGGCGAGGCGCCCGGTCATCGAGATATACATCCATGAGCTGTCCCGGATAAATTGGGAGCTTGCCCCGCTTGAAGCTGTAAACAACCTGCATAACCCGGGTATCCACCCTTTCCGTACTCTCTCCGGTTAGGGAACGCTTCGGTACAACGTAAGCTTCCGCGTATTCAAAAGTTAGGTCCGTCTTGAACTGGGGATTGCCCCGGATGGAGGCAACTGCCGGGGCCTCCGGTTGAAAGCGCCAGGCATCATTCTCGTCGATGTCGACGCGGACATGGAGTCTATCCAGGTTGCCCAGGAGGATTAGAGGGACTGCTGTTGCGCCGCTGGGAGCGAACTCACCGGGACGGACATTGACCTGGAGAATATCACCTTCGACCGGTGCCCGTACTGTGAGACGGCGGATCTCTACTTGCGCCCCCTCCACTTCCGCTTCGGCCGCAGCAACATTAGCTGTGGCTACATCGATGTCCAGCTTCCAGGATCCAGCCTCTAACAGCTTGAGGTCAGCTTTTGCCTGAGTCAACCTTGCTTGGGCAGCTTCGACCGCGTATCGCCACTTATTCACATCTTCGATGGCAATGACCCGGGCATCGCTTAACCTCTCGGTAATCTGAAGTTGGCGCCGCGCGTCTTCGAAATTCGCTTCGGCTTCTTTGACTTTGGCCTGGGCTGGAGGCAGGTCCTCGGCGCGCGGGGCCTGTTTCAGTCTGGCCAACCTTGCCCTGGCTTCTGCTAGGGCAGCTTCTTTTATCACCAAGTCTGCCTGCTGTTTTCGGTCGTCCAGGACAAACAGGGGCTCTCCCGCTTTTACTCTTTTACCCACCGTCACAAAGATCTTGGCCACAATTCCGGGAACATGGGAACCGATGGAAATATTGCGGGTACTTGCCTCGACGATTCCGGATCCCGAGATCTTATTTGCAAAAGGGGAGCGGGGCGGATCCGATACCGGTCTGGCAGGAGGCTGCGTTTTGGCCCCTTGGATCGTTGTCCAGATGGCGAAAGCAAGGCCTGCAATAGCAAGAACCGGGAGCAGGTATTTGCGAATCATGAGACCTCCTTATTGATGGGCCACCTGAGGCTCAACCAAGACAATCCGCCCGTCATCCATGCGCGCGATGCGGTCCGCAAAATTGAAGATGCGATTGTCATGAGTGACAATAATCAAAGATCGGTCCTCGGAAAGGGCCGTTTGGCGAAGAACCTCCATGACCAACCGACCGGTGTCAGCGTCCAGGGCGCTGGTCGGTTCGTCGCAAACGATCAGCTTCGGACTGTGCACCAGAGCCCTGGCAATGGCCACCCGCTGTTGCTGCCCTCCGGAGAGCTGGGAAGGAAGAACATGCAGCTTATCTGTAAGATCCACGAGTTCAAGCATTTCCTTAGCCCGGGCATGGGCCGCCGCTCGGCTTTTTCCTAGGATCAGCAGGGGAACAGCCACATTTTCCATCACCGAGAGGGTTGGGATTAGATTATAAGCTTGAAAAACAAATCCAATATTGGCCCCGCGGTAACGGGTTTTTTGTGTCTGTCCCATAGCCCGGAAATCCTGTTCAAAGACGAGGCACTCCCCCTCGTCATGATCCAGAATGCCGGCGATGACCGAGATGAGGGTCGTCTTGCCACAGCCTGAGGGTCCCACCAGCATGAGCAGTTCTCCTAAACGCACGTCCAGATCAACGCCCCGGAGGGCTAGAACCTTTGTGGGCCCGGTGATGTAGGCTTTCGCAACCGCTTTGCAATAAACAGCAATTCCGTTCTTTGACATCGGTCGTCCCTACGCTTTAAACACGATGGCCGGCTCGAGGCGCATGACCTTATGGATACTGATCAAGGCGGAGAAGATGATAATGATCATAATTGCTCCCGCAGACACATAGAGAAGCTCCTGGGTCAAGCGGAAAGAGAGTTCCGTTCCTCCCAACAAGTATCCAAAAAGAGAAGCCCCTCCGACTCCAAGGCCATAACCCAGAGCGCCGACCATCAGGGCCTGCAATAGAATCATGCGGAGGAGAATTCCATTTGTCGCTCCCATGGCCTTGAGGGTTCCGAAATAACGCAGGTTTTCCAGGGTGAAGTTATAAAAGGTTTGACCCGCGATGGCGGTGCCGATGAGAAATCCCAGCGCAACGGCGATCCCGAAATTGATCGGGATACCCGTGTACTTCATATAATAATTGTAGGTGACGTCTTTGAATTCCTGCGCTGTATACGCCGCCAATCCTGTGGTTCGCTTGATCCGACCGCACAGTGCCTTAAGATCTTCCCCCTGTCTTGCCTTGACCAAGACAAAAGAGAGGAGCTTTCGCTCCCGGGGAGCGAACATGGTCGCCCGGCTGTAGGTGGTGTAAATCACAGGTTGTGACTGAAAAGTTCGCGAAACCCGGCAGATCCCAACCACCACGGCTCGGCGGTCGTTAATCTCCAAAGTGTCGCCGATCTGGAGGGGAATGGGTTTGCCACCCCCTTCCTTGGGTCGTTTGGCCAGCCGGGTTTTGGCTCCGATGTCATTGACGATAATCGCGTCCTGCCGGCGAAGGTCGCTCAGGCTTCCCTGGATCATCTGAGGAGGTCCTCCGACGAGCGTGGCATCATCCAGGCCGAAGATGTTACAAATTTGAAAATTACCGTCTTCCAATCTGGCTTTCAGGAGACCTTTGTAAAGGGGAACCGCCCACTCAACCCCCTCTACGCCGCGGACGCGAAATAGCTCCGTATCCTGGAGGGGCTTGATGTCATCGATGAATAAGACCTTGGGGTCCATGACCCAGATGTCAGGCTGAGAAAGATCGGTGATTGCGCCATAGGTACGGGTCATCAACCCAGTGAAAATGGACGATTGCTGGGTGATGAGTAGAGAAGCGAACGTGAGCCCCATGATGATTCCAAGGTATTTACCACGGTCACCGACCAGCATTTTTAGGGCGATGCGATACACAGCTTAACCCCTGGAGCCCACTATTCGAAACAAATGATCCGAATCGAGCCCATTTCAGTTTAACAATAAAATTAATCGACATGTCTTGAAAAGTCAATCAGACCCATTACACATGGATCTCCGGCAGACGAAACAAAAAGGAAACTGGCAACGGATCAATGAAGTGCCGCTTGCTTGCCAACAGATATTGATCAGGAGAAAGGAGCAGCCTCAAGTTCCTCTCTTTGATTGAATCCAATCAGACAGCTTATTTAGGTCCGGACTTCTTTTGAACAAGGGTTCTTTGCTCTCCTGATAGGGGCTCAATTTTTCTTCAAAGGTGGGCCTGGGATTGAGGTAAAAGACCCCTAGGGGGAGCTTTTCTATCTCCCATGCCCTTCTAAGGGCTTCGAATCGGTCGTGAGGATCATGGGAAGAGTCGAGATAATACGTATTCTCCTTGAACCACTGATAGGTATTTAGCTTGTTATAGGTCACGCAGGGTTGAAGGACGTCAACCAGGGCATACCCTTTATGAGAAATCGCCTTCTTGATGATCTCTTTCGTTTGAGCGACATCACCTGCGAAGGCCCTTGCAACAAAGGAGGCTCCCAGGCTGATGGCAATCGCGACGGGATTAAAGGCCTCGTGGAAAACACCTTCCCTTTGAACCAGCGTCTTGAATCCCTGCAGGCTTGTAGGTGAAGCCTGCCCTTTCGTCAACCCATAGACCATGTTGTTGTGGACGATGTTGGTGACATCAGGATTTCTCCGGATGGCATGGATGAAATGGTTTCCTCCTTCGCCATACATGCAACCGTCTCCGCTCTCATCAATGACGATCAATTCGGGATTTACCGCTTTAATGGCGGTTGCCACTGGCAAGGATCGTCCGTGCAGTCCGTTGAAAAGGTTGCATCTGTAATAGTGTGGTGCCTTGGCCGCCTGACCGATACCGGAAACGACGACGAGCCTCTCGGGTTTGATCTCCAGTTCCGATAGCGCCTGCTTCAGGGCATTGAGGATAGCAAAATTGCCGCAGCCCGGACACCAGGCGATATCGATCTCTCCCATGTCGAACCATTTTGTATCCATCTGCTTTGCCTCCTATTCCAAAACGGACTTCAACTGTCCTTCCAGTTCCTCAACAGAAAAAGGCAAGCCATTGTATTTCAGGATCTTCCGATCCATATTGAATCCTGTCTGCATCCGGATGAGCTGGCCAAATTGACCGGTCCCATTGTTCTCGACAATCACTCTTTTCTTCGCCTTCTGAAGATAGTCAACGGTATTCGAATGCAAAGGATAGACCTGTTTGAAATGGAGAAGGGCAATGTCCTCTCTTCCCAATCTTTCAAGGGCTTCCTTGATGGTGTGATACGTTGATCCCCATCCAATGATCAATGTCCTGTAATTCTCTGACCCAACAAGCTCAGGAGGAATGACATCCTTTTTAAGGAGATCCAATTTCTTAAACCGCTTGTTGACCATCTTGGTCCTCAGATCGAGATCTTCTGTAATATGGCCTTCCTCGTCGTGCTCATCGCTGTCCAGCACCACAAGCCCTTCACCGAAACCGGGAATTCCCCGGGGAGAGAGACCGGATTCAGTAAGCTCGTAACGCTGATAACCTTGCCTCGTTTCGATAAAACGTTTTTGCAGAGGAATTCGTGCTTGATCGAGTGAAGGAATATTGCGGTGGGACTCCAGGAGGTACTGGTCTGTCAGAATGAAAACGGGAACTTGATATTGATCTGCGAGGTCAAAGGCCTTCTGGGCCAAATAAAAACAGTCTTCGATCGTTCCAGGAGCTAGGATGATTCTGGGGAATTCTCCATGACCTGCGTGGAGGGCAAAAAGGAGGTCTCCTTGTTCTGTCCTCGTCGGTAGTCCTGTTGCTGGGCCAGGCCGCTGACCGATGTGGACCACCAAGGGAGACTCGATCATCCCGGCAAGGCTGAGTCCCTCCACCATAAGAGCGAAGCCTCCTCCAGAGGTAGAGGCTAAACCCCTTGCCCCCGCATACCAGGCCCCAATCCCCATGTTCATGGCACTGATTTCGTCTTCTGCTTGTTCAACGATGATTCCAAATTCCTTGGAGTGCTCAGAAAGGAGTGTGGCGACAGCTGTCGAGGGAGACATGGGATAGAAGGAAAGAAAATTACATCCTCCGGCGATGGCACCCATGGCCAGGGCTTCGACGCCATCGATCAGGATATCATCCTTAATCTCATTATGCCTGGCAAGATCGATTCGAAGTTTGCCATTTCTCAACAATTCATCGCTCACCTCGTACCCTCTTCTTGCAGCCTCGAGATTCTTCTGGATAGTAACATCATCCTTCCCTGAAAAATGGTGCCCGAGATAACGATCTAGAACTTCCCTCTCTACCTTAAGTAGCCCGGCGAGCAATGCTACAGCTACAGTGTTTGAATAGATGGGTCCTCCTACCTCTGAAGCGATTTCAGAAAAACGGATATCAATTGATCTCTCCCCCTTATATTCATTCCCATAAACTTTCTTCTCTCCCAAAAGGACAGTCTGGGATGAAATTCTTTTCTGAACGTGACGTACAGCCCCTGGACTGAATGGGATCAGCAAATCGATTCGGTCCACGGGTGCCGAAACTCTGTCAGAGGACACGCGGACCAACGTTGAATTGCTTCCCCCTCGGATCCGGGACATGTATTCATCTAAGGAGAAGACGTGATACCCCGAGAGCTTCAAGGTCTGCGTGAGAATGTGTTCGACGGTCTGAATCCCTTGGCCGGCCTCCCCGCACAGAACGATCGACACCTCGTCTTTAAACCGTGATAAAAGTTTATCGTTCATCTCCTTCCTCCAAGAGAGGTATCATATTGTCGCCTCCGCATCTATGCTACAATTAATGCAATGCGATTGCCAATATGAGACAATCCATGTAAGAATAATATCCAGGCGATTTCCGGGGTGTCAAGGTGAAAAGGATGCTCAAATATAATCGTTTATTTTTCCTCGATCAGCTATGAGGTTAATTCAGATGGAAAGAACAGCGCGATTGAGAGAGTTTCTGAAGGATCTCTTTTCGTCACAACGGCTGGCGGTTTTGGCCACACAGAGCAGAAAGCAACCCTATGGGAACTTGGTCGCTTTTATGGCCACGAATGACTTGAAACATCTTTTGTTTGCCACGACTCGCGCCACTCGGAAATATGCCAATATTTCCAGTAATCCAAGGATCGCAATGGTCGTGGACAATCGATCGAACCGTGAAGCCGATTTCCATCAGGCTGCGGCGGTAACTGCGACAGGAGTCGTCAAGGAGATAGAGGGTCCGGAGAAGAACCGCTTTCAAAAACTCTATCTTGCCAAGCATCCCTATTTGAAGGAGTTCGTTTCCTCCCCCACCTGTGCCTTGCTGAGAATGGATGTGGAGACTTACTATGTGGTCCGCCAGTTTCAAAATGTCGTGGAGCTTCACATAAAAAAATGAGTCTCGTTATTCCACTTGATCAAATTAAGGGAAAAGACAGAGAACAAGTGGGAGGGAAGGCCTTTTCCCTTGCGATGCTCTCTCAGATAGGGATGAATGTCCCTGAGGCACTCTGTGTGAAAGCAGAGGCTTACCATCAGTTTATCGCCTGTGTTGGGTTGCGGGAACGGATTCTACTGGAAATCAATCGCAAGAATTTTAAAGAGATGCGCTGGGAAGAGATGTGGGATGCCGCGCTGCGGATTCGAAACATGTTCCTCCAGACCCCTATCCCATCAGAGATCACGAAGGAATTGCAGTCTCCGATCGAAGACAAATTCAAAGATAAAGCGGTTGTGGTCAGATCGTCGGCGCCCGGCGAGGATTCGTCTCAAGCCTCCTTCGCAGGTCTTCATGAGTCTTATATCAACATCCGAGGGATAGCAGCGATCCTGGAACACGTACGACTCGTTTGGGCATCTCTCTGGTCAGATGCCGCACTGCTTTACCGACAAGAATTGGGCTTGGACATAGAAAAAAGCACGATGGCTGTCTTAATCCAGGAGATTGTGAATGGCGAGAGATCCGGAGTCGCCTTTGGGAAGAATCCGAATGACGGATCTCAGGCTGTGATCGAGGCTGTTTATGGATTGAATTCAGGGCTGGTGGACGGGACGGTGGAGCCGGATAGATGGATTCTCGACCGTCAAACTGGAAAGGTCCTTTCCCAAAGACCAGCGCGCCGGGAGAAGTGGGTCAGACCTTCCGTCGACGGTGTCCGTTTCGAGCCTCTCCCAGCCGACCTATGCCAGAAGCCCCCTCTGACCGATGACGAGATTGGAAGGATTTTCAATCACGTATTAAACGCGGAGGAGCATTTCGGGGCTCCCCAAGATGTGGAATGGACGTTCAGGGAAGACAACCTCTTTATTCTTCAATCCAGGCCCATCACAACAATTTCCTCCGGAACATCTGAGGATAAACGGCCATGGTACCTCAGCCTTCGCAGAAGTTTCGAAAATCTTAAAGCCCTTCGGAAAAAGATTGAAGAGGAGCTCATCCCAGCCATGGTGGAAGAGGCCGAGCGACTCTCCGGACAGGATGTCGCCGCACTTTCCGATATCCAGTTGGCGGACGAGATTGCTCACCGAATGGATATTCACGGACGGTGGGTTGCCATTTATTGGAGCGATTTTATCCCTTTTGCCCACGGAATGCGATTGTTCGGACAGTTTTATAATGACACGGTGAGGCCTGAAGACCCCTATGAGTTTATGGATCTTCTGGGGAGGGGCCAATTGAAAAGCCTGGAGCGCAACCAGAAGCTTGAAGAGATGGCCTCGATGGTTCGAAAGGATCCTTCCCTTGCCTTGAGGTTGAAAGAGTTCAAGACCATTAAGGACGAGGGCTTCAAGAGGAAGTTGGATGAATTTATCCAGCAGTTCGGAGATCTCTCTTGTTCCATCGGGGAACAGACACAGTGTCTTCAGGGTCCCGACGGAATACTCAGGATTCTGCTCAAGATGGCCAAGCATCCCCCCGCTAAAAAAAGGCGGGGTTCTCATCGTCATGAAGACCTCATCTCCCGCTTTCTTTCACGTTTTAAAGAAAAAGAGGAGAAATTTGCCGCTGAACTTCTTGATCTGGGTCGGGCCAGTTATCGGTTGAGGGATGATGACAATATCTATCTGGGCAGAATCGAAAGAGAAGTGGTCGTGGCGATTGAGGAGGGGAGACGTCGAATCGAGAAACGTTGCCGAATGAAACTGGAAGGTGCAGATCCCGCGGAGATCATTAAGGCATTAAGACATTCGGATTATGTCCCGAAGAAACGCTCCTCCACTGAACCGATCAAGCTTTCCTCTGAATTAAAGGCGAGGCAAATCATCGGTCAACCTGCAGGACCTGGAATAGCAAAGGGGAAGGCGAGAGTCATTCTGGGTCCGTCCGATCTTTTCACGTTCGAGTCAGGGGAGATCTTAGTCTGTGATGCCATCGAGCCCAATATGACGTTTGTCGTCCCCCTTTCATCGGGGATCGTAGAACGCAGGGGTGGGATGTTGATTCATGGAGCCATTATCGCAAGAGAGTATGGCCTCCCCTGTGTAACAGGAGTTCCAGAGGCCACATCTCTCATCCAAACAGGAGATTCGGTGACAGTGGATGGTTTTTTAGGGATCGTCATTATTGGATAGATCCTGCTTTGAAATCTCTGCAAATCTCCTATACTTAATGAAAGAAGAATCCAAGCACAGGAGGCGATGAGTGAGCAAACTGAAAGAGTTGCGTACGCCGGTTTTCTGGGCAGAAGGACATCCGGGCAAACTCAACCGGGAGGGTTGGGTCATCGAGGTGAGCGGCTTCTGCGCGAACCCAAGAACATTCACCTGGCAGGAATTGGTTGCATTACCAAAATCGATCGCCGATGCACGCCTAACGAGCGTGACCAGGTTCTCCGTGCGCGGGAGGTGGGGAGGCGTAAAGGTTGCCGATTTGTTGAATGCGGTCCAGGCTGGTCCTGAAATCCAGTATATCCGTTTCTGGTCTTACAGGATGATTTACGACACCGCTATCCCTATGGAGGTGGCCCTTCGTGACAGAACCCTGCTCGCCTACGAGTTTGATGGCGAGCTCCTGGATGAGGACTACGGAGGCCCTGTTCGTGGATTTTGTCCTTACCTGTGGGGCTATAAGTCAGCGAAGAGTGTTGTGAAGATCGAACTGATGGACCGCTATCTGTCCGGCTTTTGGGAACAGCGCGGCTATCCCGACGATGCCCTTATTACGGCAGGAAAAGTCCGTGACATGAATGAAGGTGGCCGCCTGAGACCTATTCCAAACGGTGAGGTGATACGGTTTCTCGATGAGTAGATTTCCCTCCAATCAGCCGACAGGGTGATCTTAGCTAACTATCTTTTTATTAATTCTCGCCAGGAATTTATCTATCGATACGATGAGTTGTTCATTCTCGCCTTCTGCGATCTTTTCAAATTTGTCATAGACCGCAACATCAAAGACTAATCTGCACCCATCGATCTCCTTCAAAGAGGCCTCTGCACGGACTTTAGATCCCAGCGGGGTAGCAGCAAAATGCTGGATTCGGATGAAGGTTCCCACCGTCATCTTTCCTTCCGGTAAACAGTCCTTGATGGCATTTCGAGCGGCTAATTCCATGAGAAGAACGACCCGATGGGTGGAGAGAACCTCCGCGCCGATATTTCCCATCATACTTGCCAAATCGGACCGCTCAACGATCATCTCCTCCTTACCTTTCAATCCCATTTGGATGTTTGACATCTGCTCCTCCCGACTAAAAATGATGCTTCATTGCATAACACGTTTCCTATGATGGTTTGACTAAATGTTGAGGGAAATGGGAAAGGAGGGAGGTCCCTGAGAAGACCTCCCTCCAATCGTGACAAGGATTAATAATTTTCTGCAAGGACTTCAAAGTGGGCACGAGGGTGGTTACACACGGGACATTTTTCAGGGACTTCCCTTCCTTCGAACACGTAACCGCAGTTTCGGCAGTGCCACTTCACAGGGGTATCCTTTTTGAAAACCTTCCCTTCCTTTACCGCCTTCAATAGATCCAGATACCGGCCTTCGTGAAATTTTTCCACTTTTGCAATCTGAGAGAAGGTTTCATAAGCTTCTGGAAAGCCCTCCTTTTTGGCGATGCCAGCGAAATTTTGGTAGAGAGTCGTCCATTCAAGATTCTCTCCGTCAGCAGCTGCCTTCAAATTGGCTGCTGTATTGCCAATGGTCCCTGCCGGGTAAGCGGCAACAATTTCTGTTTCCCCTCCTTTGAGCAGACTAAAGAAAAGCTTGGCATGTTCTTTCTCATTGTCGGCTGTTTCGAGAAAGATAGCAGCAATCTGCTCATAGCCCTCTTTTCTGGCGGCGCTCGCAAAAAAGGTATAACGATTTCTGGCCTGGGATTCACCCGCAAAAGAAGCTAAAATATTTTTCTCCGTCTGACTTCCTTTGAATTCCATAAAATCTCCTCCTTTTATTCTTCGATGAGATAAATAATTTAATAAAAACTTATATAAGACGATAGGAGCAGGGTGTCAAGATTCAGTCCCTGAGCGCCAAAGCCAATTCTTTTCCGGTTTCATAAGCTTCTTGAAGATACTCGGGATGCTTCAACACATCCCCTTCAAAATCGAGTTCTCTATATAGAAGGGCCTTCCAAAGCTCTGCATCCACAATATCAAAAAAATATTTAAGGGTCAGAAGGGTTCCCTCAAAAAGCCTTTTCCCTCTGGTAGCCCCAACAGAAATAAAAAGCCCTTTTCGCTTGGGTTTCCATTGTCCATAGGGGATCTTATCGATCCAATACTTTTTGACCCAAAGGGATTGGCAGCGGTCCATCAAGATCTTTGTATGGGCACTCACCGTATAAAAGAAGATGGGCGAAGCCAGCATCACCCCATCGCAGGCAAGGAGCTGATCGTACACCTCCTGAAAATCATCCTGGATTACACACCGTCCCGTTTCCTTACACCCATAGATTTCAAGACAGGGAGACATCTGCAAATTCCCGAGCACTATTTTTTCTACTTGAGCTCCGGTATCCAAAGCTCCTTGAACGGCATGGTCTAAAAGGAGGGTTGTATTCCCTTGCCGCCTCGGGCTTCCATAAATAGCCAGAATTTTCTTCATTGATATTGCTCCTGCGTCTTAAAAATCTTATCCTTCATTTATGAATTTATCAATTCAAATGGTGATTTTTCTGTAATCCCTCAGAAGGTGTGAAAAAATTGAGAGGCAGCCCTCGGTCTAATAGATCTCTGGCTTCAGAGGAGAAAATAGTTGACAAGATATCTGA
>Ga0299912_10001474_pt1 | contig 18971 bp, 11 predicted proteins | sample RVTome_2_FD_207667 | JGI IMG/M metagenome (GOLD analysis project Ga0299912, IMG submission 207667) | Soil microbial communities from uranium-contaminated site in the Upper Colorado River Basin, Wyoming, United States - RVT95D214 (version 2) ... | reverse complement strand
AAGGGCCTTCAATCCTTCTTCCTCGGTGGGGAATCGGCCAGTGTCCATCTTAAATTGGTTAACCGCCACATGAAGGGCCTTGAGGTTGGCCTTGGTGGTAGTGACGCGAGCCTGGTCTATCTTGCTCGCAACTTTTATCACCACCAATGTTCCCAGCAGGCCGAGGATAATAAGCACGGCCATAAGCTCAATCATCGTGAAGCCGTATCTGATTTGTCTTACTTTTGTTTTTTTCATCTGTTTTTCAAACTCCTAAACCAATTTGTCATTCCCGCGAAAGCGGGAATCTATATCCTTTCGTTTCTATGGATTCCTGCTGGAGTTTATCCCGTACCTTGATACGGGGCAGGAATGACACTTTTTTCTGCCGACTAAAATTTTCCTGCTGAGACCTCCAGGATCGGCAGTATCGTTGCGTAGGCGATTATACCTATTATTGCGGCCATAACTAATATAATAAGCGGTTCGACGGCGGCACCAAGCCGCTCGATAACCACGTCTGTTGAGGCCTCAAGGTTTTCGCTGATATTTTTGAGCATCATCTCAAGCTCGCCGCTTTTTTCTCCGACGGCGACCATGTGGGCAATGGCAGGGGCAATAACACCACTATCTCTTAGCGGCGTGGCGATGTCGGCGCCTGCCAGGATTCTCTCCCGTGCCTGCTGGATGGCCTTTTTCATAAGGCTGTTGCCTGTGACCTCAGAGACTACCCGGAGAGATTCAGCCATTGACAGTCCTGAGCTCAGAAGTGTCGAGAGCGTCGAGGCAAAACGCGAAACCACCCGCTGCTTTATAAGCGGGCCGAACAACGGCAGAGACAATAAGAATCTATCCCGCAAATATGCGCCGCGCTGCGTTTTGATAAACCGCCGCAGGAACCAGACTGCTGCGAATACTACCGCGACGACCACGAACAGCCGCCACGTGGTCAATACGTGGCCGACGCCCATCAGTTGTCTGGTGATCCACGGCAATTGCTGCCCGGTCCTGGCGATCTGCTCGCCTATCTTTGGAATGACCCGTGTGGTCAAAATGAGAATCGCTACGATGCAAAACGAAATCAGCACCATCGGATATATCATCGCTGTAAGCACTTTAGACTCAACTCGCTGGCGTTTTTGCATAAAGCCGGCGATGGTTGAAAGACTCTTTCCTAACGTGCCCGTGACCTCGCCTACGCGGATCATACTTACATATATGACATCGAAATAATCGCTGTAGTCTTTCAGAGCATCGGTTAGTGACTCGCCGGTGACAACGCGGTCGCGAATGTCGATAAGGGCATTCCTAAATCGTGGATCGGAGGTCTGCAAGCTGAGCACCGACAGCGCCTCGGTTAGTTTTATCCCCGAATCCAGCAGCGTCGCCATTTGTTTGGTGAACTCGATTATTTGACTTTTGCCGGTTCTGGCGAAGATGGAAAATAGTGACGCTCTGCGCTGGGCTGTCGCGCCGACCTCTGTCACGGACGTAGGGTGGATACTACGGCTTCTAAGCTGCTTTCTGGCCGCGTATGGGCTTTCAGCGGCAACTGAGCCTTTGACTTTTTTGCCGTCCGTTGCTATCGCCGTGTAATGATATCTCGGCATAATAAAAACAACCTACCGACAAAATCCTAATATCTAAATTCTAAATCCGAAACAATATCAAAATTCAAATCTCAAATGCTCAAAACGCTGTATTCTTAGGTCTTGTATTTTGGTCATTTGAATCCTTCGACCTTGCTCAGGACAAGTTTGTTTAGGATTTCGTGTTTAGGATTTAGGATTTCTTACAGTACATCTGTTTGTGTTACTCGCAGCACTTCGGATACAGTTGTTATGCCGGCCAGCGATTTTCTGGCTCCGTCCATTCTAAGAGTCTGCATTCCCGCCTCAAGGGCGACCTTTTTTATTGTGCCGGCGGTCTTGCGTCTGTATACCAGGTCCTGGATTTCGTCGTTGATCAGCATCAGTTCATAGATTCCGGTTCGGCCCCGATAGCCGGTTTGAAAACACCGCTCACAGCCGGTGCCGACACAGAACTTGCCAACACTATGGGCTGGGCCGGATGCCTTAACGTTGCCCAGTCCCAGCTCCGTTAATTCGTGCGGCGTCGGCTCGTAGTCCTTCCTGCAATCCGGGCATACCTTTCGCACCAAACGCTGCGCTATTACAGCAATCAGCGACGAGCTTACCAAATACGGCTCAACGCCCAAATCCAAAAGGCGGGTGATTGCTCCAGCCGAATCGTTGGTGTGAAGCGTGCTGAAAACCAGGTGGCCGGTAAGCGACGACTGTATGGCCATACGTGCCGTCTCGATGTCTCGCACTTCGCCGACCATTATGACGTCGGGGTCCTGCCGCAGCACGTGCCGCAATGACGTGGCAAAAGTCATGCCCTTTTTGCTGGCTACCTGAATCTGACTGATGCCTTCCAGTTGGTACTCGATGGGGTCTTCTATTGTTATTACGTTTTTTTCAGACGAATTGATTCTGTTAAGGCTCGCGTAGAGGGTGGTGCTTTTTCCGCTGCCGGTTGGCCCGGTTACGAAAATGACTCCGTGCGAGTGATGGAGCAGGGAATCGAATTTTTTCAGGTCGTCTTGCCACAGCCCGAGCTCGTCCAGTCCGAAAAGGCCGGTGCTCTTATCCAGCAGCCGCAGCACACTGCGTTCTCCGAAGCTGGTCGGCACGGTGCTGATGCGCAGGTCCACCTCGCGCTGGCCCAGCCGAACGCTGCACCGGCCATCTTGTGGCAGCCGGCGCTCGGCGATGTCCATGCCCGCCATAACTTTGATGCGAGAGATAATCAACGGCAGCACATTTCTGTTCAAGCTCAACGTGTCATATAATATGCCGTCTATACGGTAGCGAATCTGAATCTTCCCCTCGTAAGGATGAACGTGAATATCGCTGGCCCGCAACTGCAAGGCACGGAATAGAATGTCGTTGACCAGTCTAATCACCGGCGGCCGATTCACCACATCGAGCAGGTCGTCCGAAGCGGCCACCTCATCGACCAGCCGCTCCAGATTTTGCGAATCAAGCTCCTCGGCTACCTCCTCGATAACCGTTGTTCTCTGCTCGTAGGCGACGTCTATGACCGAGGTAATGGCGGCCCGCGTAGATATGGCCGGCTTTACCGCCAGGCCCGTCATCTTGGAGACATTGTCCAGGGCGTTTGCATCCAACGGCTTGGACAGCACCACGGTAAGCTCACTATCCTGTCCGTTCCGCCTTATCCCGATAAGGAAATGGTGCTGGGCGTATGTTGCGGGAACCGCATCTATGAACTCCACGGGCACGGCTTTTTCCGGTATTTCCGCCAGATATTCCCAGCCTAGCGCCTCAGCGAAGAGCTTCAGTACCACGTCCTCGGTAAAATAAGGGCAGTTCAATAGAAGCTCATCCAGCCGCTCGTGGCTGGCACTTTCCTTTAAGAATTTGGCCAGTTGCTCGGCGTCAACCAGCCCTGTGCGCTTGGCAGTTTGTATCAGCAGGTCCTTCATTTTGATATTTCATTCCCGACAAGGCACTAATCAGATTCGAGGACTTTTGCCGGGTCCATTGACTTTGGCTTTATGCCCGGCCAATCTTCGTATTTTTGCATTTCTTCTTCGTACGCCTCGAATCTATCGCGGTTTTTTCGTGATACTATTTCTATGTCGGATTTTGCGCTGGGTTCTTCGCCCGGCCTTAAAATGTGAGCTTTGACAAAAACGTAAAGTCTGCTTTGCTCATCGGTATTGGCGGCACTTCTAAATAGTCCGCCGATAAGCGGAATATCACCAATGAGGGGGACCTTGGTTCCGCCTTTACTTTGCTTTAGCCTTTCCAGTCCGCCGAGTATTATGGTCGTGCCGTTAGGAACCGTTACGACGGTGGTAACTTCGCTTTTGACCTGGTCCGGCGGTTTTCCAGTCGTGACTGCTCCCATGCGAAAGTCGGTACGGCTCATGGTAATTGTAAGTCGAAGCTGGTCGCCTTTACTTATATGGGGCTCAATATCAAGTGTAATGCCCGCGTCGTACTTTTCAAAAATCTCCTTGTCTACCGGGATCGAGCTTCCCTGCTGTGCCCCGGGTATGTAGCTTGTTTCCTTTCTGGCGACGTAGGTCGACTCGGTCGCATCAATCTTGCCGGGCTCATTGTCGTTAACAAGGAGCTTGGGTCTTGCAAGAATCCTTCCATAATTTTTCTTCTGGACGGCATCTAACAGAGCATTTATATGGCGGTCGCCATAAAAGCCGGTGCCTGCGCCGGAACTCGACTGCAAATCTATGAACCGGTCTCTTCTTGCTTCGGAAAGGTCGGTTATAACGTCTGTCAAGCCCGAAGTTTCGGTCAGGTCCGGGAAGCTGGAGATCACATCAAGGTCATAATTGAACTCGTCCATTTTGGTTACTTCCACCAGCGTGACGTCAAGCAGCACCTGGGGACGATACTCGTCAAGCTGTTTGACAAGATTGCTTATCCACTGTTGATTCTCTTTATTGGCGTAAACTATAAGCGAATATGTCTTTGGATCGGCAACAATGACAATTTCTTCTTCTTTTCTTCTTGTTGTTTTCTCCGTCGTAACGATCTTGGCCTCCTTGTCCTCCTTGGTGGTGGTTTCCATGATGAGCTTTTCCAGAACAGCCTGAAGCTGATTCGGGTCCTGATTTTCAAGCGGGTACACCACGTATGGGATGGAAGTCGCTTCGGCTTGGCTGTCTACATAGCTGATAATGGTATTTATCCGGGCGTGCTGCTCGGCAGTGGCGTTTACCAGAAGTGAATTCGTTTGGTCTATTACCACCACCTGAGGCTCTTCGATCAGCGCTTCCTTCGTCTCAGCCGTTGTTGTTGGCGTCATCAGAGGCTGGGCAGGTGCTGTGGGTGTCACCTGCGCGGCCTTGGTGGCGGTGGTGGTAATTCTCTGAGAAGCAGCGGTCTGACTGGGGCTGATTATGCCGAGTTCTGCCAGCTTATTTTTTACTTCCTCGGCACCAACGTGCTCAATTCTGTACAGTTGCAGCGTCCTCAAATCCTGCTGCTCTACGTCAAGGGCACTTATCAGATCTTCCACGTCCTTCAGTTGGTCTTGCAGCCCTATCATCAGGATGCGGTTCGTCCGCTCGTCTGCATCAAGGTAAACGGTGGGTGTAACCGGTTCCGGCTGTGGAGCTCTTGCCGCGCCGGGCTGACCGGGGGGTTGGGCTTGAGCACGCCTGGCTGCCCAGAGGGCCTTTTCTCTGGCGATCCGAAGGTTGTACGCCTGGTCTGCCTCGTTAGGTGCCCTTGGGCTTGGGGTATATTCTTCAGCCGCAAGCTCAGGAATGGTAATCGACACGGTTCCCAACTGCTCGGCCAGCGTCTTGACTTTCTGAGCAAGCGTCTTAGCCATCGTGTACTGGAGCTGCCTGAACGTGAACTTCTTGGGTTCGCCCGGCTTGTCAATCATTTCAATAAGCCGGTCCACGCGCGGCATACGGTAGGCGTATTCTGTAACTATAAGTTTCTTAGCTCCGGCAATGGGCGAGACATCGGTGCCGAGCTTCATCCCCTTCAGCAGGTTCGCTGCACTGGTTGTATCAACATGTTTTAGCTCGAAGACGCGGGTTATGACTACATCGCCGTACTTTATGGGCACTGCTTTGTCTGCGTCTGCCAGCAGGTTTGGATCAATTTCCAGTGCTTTATCCTTGGGAACTATCGTAACGAGATTTCCCTTGCGGGTCATCACGAAGCCTCGGAAGTTGAGCACCGATTCAAGCAAGGGATATAATTCCTTTACCTTGATGGGGCCTTTGAGCTTGCCCTGGAGTTTTAGTGTGACTGCGCCTTTCACGTCATTGGGGTCGTACATGAAGTCCAGACCCAGATATTGGCCAGCCAGGCCCAGCAGCAGGATAATATCGACATTATCGGGCAAATCCAACCGCAACGTTTCGTCGCCGTTCGGAACGGGCCCAGGCTTGTAGGGGCTGACAATAGCAGCGTTCGGCTCGACAACCTCGCTCGGCCGCTTAATCTCGGGGGCTTTCTGTTCTATTTTTGGGCTGGCAGCCGGCTGTGGTTCGGGCTTAAGCTGCGGTTTCGGCTCGTTGGGCTCCGGCTGAACTGATAGCTCATTGGCGTCAGGTTTCGTTTCAGCTCCCGTATCAGCGAGCAGTTTCTGCATTATCTGTGCCAGCCCATTCGCAACTTCCGGCGTGCTTGGCTTGTTCGGTTCGGCTGGCGGCGGTGGAGTCTGTTGAGCATCATGGTTCTGCAGCTTTTCGATAGTTGAGACAATTTTCTCCGCCAAACTGGCCCGCGCGATAGCCAGCACTGCATCGTTATGAATGTCGATAATTGCCCTGGCAGCGCTGTTGGGGTCGGGTGGATTGGAAAAGTCGCCCAGGGATATGTTGCCGATCACCGCTGCGATCCGTTCTTTGGGGGGCAAATTCTTGGCCTGCGAGGCGGGACAAATCACCTTCACCACGAATTGCTCCTTGGCATCAGCATCAACCAGTTCCAGAAGGGTAGCTGCTCTGGTTATTTCGCCTGGTCGAGCCGTCAGTAAAAGCATATTAGTGCCCGGAAGCTGTGAGACAGTGCCCAGCTTCAGTTCAGCTAGGAATTGTTTGCCCTTTTGGGCCGATATGTGTTTTAGCGAAAAGCCCTTTACGCCGACCGGGCCCAAACCATCTTTTTGGTCCGCGGCAAGAAGATAACTGCCGTTTGAGAAAAGGGTTACGACCAGAAAGACCACAAGGGCTTTACCCAAGCGGCTGCCCGAGAAATGCTGTTGTCTCATCACAATACTCCTTCTATGAAAATGGGGCTTTTGCCTGCCAAAAGCCCCTGCCCAAAGCCACCACCCAGGCTTTGAAGGACCAGCCATCTAATCAGACACACAAAGAACGCAAAAGTTCCCGCATCCTTAGCTGAAAAACACAAATTTCAGTACTGATAATGCGGAAAAAGTGGGTCGCGAACGGGTCAGGGAAAAGGTCGCCGTGCCGGCGACGGCTAAACGGCACGCAACAATACGACTGCTACTTTGTCCTTGGAGGCACAGGTATCCGTCTGGGCGGCACTATTTGCCTTCTGTCCGGGCCCTGTCGTGGGCGATTGGGGTCTTGCTGGATACCGTTAAGCTCTTTGCCTAAATTACCCAGCCTTTCTGCCTCCTTAGCATCCACATGCGTCGACTTTAAGTCGGAAATGAGCTTTTCCATAGCGGCTGCGTTTAGTTCATTGCTGCCGGGCGAGCTGGTTTTATCGGACTCTGAACTGCTCTGCAGGACCTTGAGCTTTTCGATCAGGTCGTCCAGGGCCGCGTTTTCCTCATCGCTTATCTGTGGTACCGAAGGCGTGCTTATCGTAACGCCCACTGTAGCTTTACTTGAGGTCGGCGACGGAAGCTGAGCGGCAACAGCGGTGCTCGCTCTTGCTGAAGCCGATGACGGGCCTTCAAGCAGACTTAGTTCGGGCTGCCTGGGCTGAGCCAAAATCTGCTCTGAGTTGCCCTGCTCATCCCGGCAGACGATTACGCCCTCTCCTATCTGTTCAACGGTCACGTGCCCAACTTTGCTGCCTGGCCTGACCCAGAACAGTCCCTTGCCCGGCTCCTTAATAAATGCCAGCGATTCTTCGGGTTTGGTCGTGTGAACGCTGGTGCCGACAAGGCTGAATTTGGCGTAGGCATTTGGAGGCTTGGGCGGAATAATCTGCTGCTGCCTTATCGGAGCGGTTCTTGTGGGCTCCGGGGCGGGATTTAGATATAGCGCATAAGCCTCAGCCTGCTTGACAAGCGGCGAAATTTGACTGTCGTTTCCGTCCTGCTTATTGCCGTTGGCCTGCTTATACTTTTCCACCACCCCGGGCGAATTTAAGAACTGCTCGGCTTCTTCGTTTGCCCGGACGCCAAAAAATACCGGAAAAACAAAAAGAAGGCCCGCTAAAATCGCAGCTACTATAATTGTTATTCGCAATGTCTTAATCATATTTCGTATCCGGGCGTTTACGCCGCCTATGGACGCCTCTACTGATTCTACGCCGGAGCATGCAATGCAGATCGCGCGGTAGCAGCGCCATCCGCTATTTTATTCGACATTGCTGGCAGCTTTTGGTTCCTGCCAATGAATGATTTTTTCCAAATATGCCGCCTCATTACCGGCATATTCGGTGCTTTTCTCGGGCGTGTGGCAGTTCAGACAGGTCGATTTTGGCCCGGCGGTCTTTAGTTTTCCAAGTGTTTTGACGTGTTCGGAGCCGGGCCCGTGGCAGTTTTCGCAGCCCACGTCTTTTAAGTGGGCGGTTTGCTCCTGCGAGATAAAGCCGCTTTCATATTCCATCCCGACAACGTGGCACAGAACACATTCCGGATCATACTGCGAGCCGACCTTCTCCAGCGTTGCGTAAGCGTGGGCATGGGCCGTAGTGCGCCACTGCTGATATTCGTACTGGTGGCACGACCTGCAAGCGTCTGAGCCAACAAATTTCAAGCCCTCCGGCGGCGAAAAACGCGGATACTTCTGCACAAGATTGTGCTCCTTGACCAGTTGCTGGTAATCTTTGTATAGCCCAACCAGAGCCGGCTCTTGCTGTAGCTTTTCCTGCACGGGCAGGGTTTGAAAATCCAATTTCAGTTTGCCTTCGGCAGACTTGGTTATCTGGAGTCTGCACACATACCTGCCGAATCGGCCCACCGAAAAAGTTAGAGGTCTGCTGTTTGGTTCGCTTATTATTCTCGGCTCATCGGAATCCGCGGGACAAACCAGACAATCTGCCGCCGGTGCGTTCTTGGCGATAGCGTCAATAACGCCCGGATCGCAACTGTTCAGAACGAGGATATTGAATGCCTGCGGAGCGGAGCTGTCGGCAAAGAGCTCGTCAATCCGCTCTATCGGCGATGATTTGGCGTCAAAGGCCGCAACCGTCACCACCACATTTTCATTTCGTAGGCGCAACTGCTTGGTAAATCTTGTCGGGACATTCCCGTCGGCAACCTGCTGAGCACTTATGATATTGAAAAGTGAGGCGATACTGTTCAGCAGTCCAAGATTCCTGGCTATCTCGATATCTTTCTCCGTTAGATTGACCAGATCGTAGTCGAGCAAGTCCAACGCCCTGATTACTATATTGAACTTGATTAGGTCCTGCTCGGTGTCGCCTGCCACAAACGAACCTGCATCCACGACCAGTCTTTTTTGGCTGGGCACAGAATTCAGAATCGCTGCACGTCTATCGAATCCTCCAAGCTGTCCGCCGCTGCATCCGCACGGCTTCAACTCTCCCAGCTCGTTGCCGGTAAGAAAAACGGTAACTACATCTGCCTGCTGAACGGGCGTTGCTGTCGGCTCGGGTCGTCGAACTAAGTCACACGATGCCGCCAGCATCAATATGCAGATGCAAGTCGCCAGTCGTTTCATATCTAAGCCTGGTTTTCGTGTGCCCAAGTCACTTTAATAGAACCCGCGGCAAACAATTGCCAGCTTCTCGCCGCCTGTTAGATTCACCACAAATGTGTCGGTGAAGCGTCCTTGAGCTTTGGCGTCGGGCGGCGTTATTTCAACCTCGAACTGATAGCCGCTGCCGACTTTCTCTTGCTTGAGAACCTTTATGACGCCATTTTGCGAGGACACCGACTCAACTTCAAAGGCGTCACCATAGTTGCTTAGCACCCATACTTTTCTTATTACTGGCTTTTGCGGCTGAGCCTTGAGAACGATTAGCTGTGGCGGCGTAATCTTAAATCTCGGCACGGCGCTAAAAGGAATACTAACCTGGCTGCACTCCGGATGTGTCAGGCTGATCTGTATGTAGCCATCCAAGCCTTCTTGCAGTTTTTGGGCATCGATTTTAGGCTTCAGAATAAATTTGGTCGCTTGCACCGCTGGGTCAATTTCAGCAGTTACACTGTTGAGGGTCGCTCTGAACTGCGTTATGGAGAACGGCTTGCCGTCGAGACTTGTCAGGGTGATCTCCGGGCTGCCGGCATCTTTATCCTTGAGCCGAAGGTTCAGTCTCTGCGGCTCGTACGCCACCTTCGGCACAATCTTAGCCTTTAAGGTCAGCTCAACCTCCGCCTTTGATGGATCGTTGCTGTACACTTGGATTGCTCGCCTGAATATACCGGGCGCTGTGAACGCGAGGAACTTTGCTTTTACCACGCCGCTTTCACCTGGTTTATACTGTTGCTTTTCCACAGAGGTGGTGACGCCACAGCAACCCTTTACTTCTTTGATTATCAGCAGCCCCTCGCCGGCGTTTGTGAATTTGAACTCACCGACGTTATCTGTGCCTGGTCCCACATCGCCATAATCATACATGACGTTCTCAAATGCGATCTTGGGCGCGGGTCTATTTGGCTCAGGTTTTTGTTGTTGGATTGCCGGCTTGGGCTCCTGCAGGGCAGGTTTTGGACCTTCTACCACTTCGGCTGGTTTTTGACAGCTAGCCAGTAAGAACAGAAGGCAGCCGAGCATACACACAATCTTGAGTCTTGAATTTTGAATCTTGAATTTTTGCCGCCAATTGCGTATCATATTTTCATCTCCGAATTAGAGCGCGATATATTTTACCTGGCCTGCGCGAGCAACTATTGTAGTATAAAAGCCGTTGACGAGCAAGGTTCTTTGTATGAAAAACCAACTGATTCGCGTGCTGATTATCGTTGCCTCATTGATCGCTCCGCGGCTCACGGCGATTCCAGCGATTACCGAGCCTGACCTTTCAACCACAGAATTTACAGAACCGGAGCATGCAACAACGGATCGGTTAGTCCTTGCATACCACTATCCGTGGTACGGATACAAGGAGCCCCGGCAGTGGGATAAGCAGACCGCCATCCTTGATCACCTGCTGCTCGGCCCTTACCGCTCGGACGACCCGAATCTCATCGATTTTCAGATATGCCTCGCGTCGGACGCCGGTATCGACGGATTCATCGTCTCGTGGTCAGGTCCGGAAACGACGCTCGGAAGGATCTTTCAGCAGATGCTCGACCAAATCGGCACACATTCTCCGTGTCGATGCCAGCTCTGCGTGCTCCTTGAGCACCTGGCAAATTTCCCCGCCCTTTCAAGCGAGAAGCTCCGCCTTGCGCTGGCCTATGTCCTGAAAGAGTTCGGCAAGCACCCTGCATACCTCAGAGTCGACGGCAAGCCAGTCGTCTTCATCTACCAGGCGCACACGCTGCCGCTTGACCGTTGGAGACCGTTGCTTGAAGGTCTGACGACCGACTATGGCCCAGCGTGGTATGTCGCCGTGCCGGATGGCTGGGATATTGACCTGGAATATCTGTCGGTCTTCGATAGCATCGTCCCCTACGCCGACAAGTATTACAGCGACCAGGTACTGACAAACTGGCATAAACAGGTGGCAGGGCGTCTCAAGACTTCGGACAAACCCTTGATCGTAGCGGCAATCGGAGGTGGAAGCCGAATTCGCAAACTCGGCTTCGACATCGATTGCTCAAAGGGTCAATACCTTCGCCGGCGTTTTGCCCTGGCGCAGCAAGTCGCGGCAAGGTGGATTACGATTACTTCCTGGAACGAATGGTACGAGGCCATGCAGATAGAGCCGAGCCGTGAGTATGGATTCGAGCAAGTCCGGTATGTGCGCCAGTTAGCTGCTGCCTTCAAAGGTAAGGTATTGCCCCTTTTGGATGGAGCTTGTCTTTCGGTCAAACAGCATCGTTCTGGCGCCGCGACCACCGGGCTCTGGGTGAAAAATACAGGTACGTTCAATATCTATTGCGTCACCGCTCTATGCAGCGAAGGGCGACGTGAGATTATAGCGTATGTGCTCCACCCCGGGGAGGATACACAGGTGCAATTTGAGTACACCTGCGAGCAAGTAGTTGCGTACCTTCCCGACGGTATGACCGTCGGTGTCCACCCTGGATTATAATTCTGTACCAATTTTTGCTGCAATCTGGCCGCGTCAGCCGAAAATAATGCTATATGGGATGATTTTTGCCTTTGTGAGTAAGGCCTTTTTTCTATAAGTCTTGTACAAACAAGTGATAAGCGATACGAAACAGCATCGGCTTGCTGATAACATTGCTGCGGTGGTTCTATTATTGATGGCGGTCGGCACCCTCTTTGTTTTCTCAGCCAGCGCTAACATCGGGCAAGAGCTTGATTTACGAAGATTCTATGATTTCCCATCTCTGCGGAGGATTCTGTTCTTCCCGCTGGCGTGCTTACTGATGTACGTGGCATCCCGGTTCAATTACCGCCGGTTCAGCTTGGCGCGGGGCTGGCTAATGTCCCCGACCGGCTATTGGTTAGTCCTTAGTGTAGCGTTACTTATACTCGTTTTGCTGCCGCAGTTTGGCGCAGAGATAAACCGTGCCCGGCGGTGGCTGAGAATCCCGCTCGGGGAGGTCGTAGTGAGTTTTCAGCCTTCTGAGCTGGCCAAATGGGCCACCGTTTTCTTTCTCGCTGCGGTGTGCGATAAGTGCGGGCCAGAGCTAAAGTTATACTGGAGGAGGTTCGTGCCGGTTTGTCTTGCGATTGCTGCGGTGGTGGGCCTGGTTGCGATCGAAGACTTTGGTACAGCGGCATTTATGGCAATTGTGGCTTTCCTGATTTTAGCCAGTGCCGGCGCAAAGTGGTGGCATCTGCTGACACCATTGCCGTTCGGCATGGCGGGCTTTTTTGTGCTGTTGATTACTTCGCCCAGCCGGATGTTGCGAATTGCCGCTTTTCTGAGTCCTGAGCAGTGGGAGGATTCCGCAGCTTATCAGGCGAACCAATCATTGGTTGCGCTGGGTTCCGGCTGGCTGTGGGGAAAGGGATTGGGCGAAGGAATCTGTAAGTACGGGCATCTGCCGGAAGATACTACGGATTTTGTATTTGCGATTATCGGCGAGGAGCTTGGCTTCGTAGGCACGGCAGCCGTCATCGGATTATTCATTGCGTTTGTTGTTCTGGGAATTCTGGTCATTTTGCGCAGCCGGGATCGGTTCGGGCAACTCTTAGCTGGCGGTATCGTTTTGACGGTCGCGCTTCAGGCAGCGCTTAATATCGGAGTAGTGACGGTTGTTCTGCCGACAAAAGGCATACCACTTCCGTTTGTAAGTGCCGGCGGAACAAGTATGTTACTCTCAGCCGCTGCCGTGGGGGTTTTGCTAAATATTGCCAAACAATCGGCTCAGAAACCAGCCGAATCGCAAGACAAACTAAGCCAGTGATTGCCTGTTGCGGTGCTGTTTGCTGTCACCTTGTAAGGAGACCGGCTCATGTCCAAGTTACACTTTTTGCCAAAGCGTTTTTCACTTCTGGCATTTTCCGTCCTATCGGTTTTGATCTTTTTGGCCTGGAGCGAAAACACTGCGGCAGGCGCGCCGTCAGCAAGAGGCGCATTTAGCGTTTATGATTATGGAGCTGCGGGTGATGGCAAGAAATTGGATACGACAGCCATCCAATCTGCGATCGACGCCTGTGCAAAGGCAGGCGGCGGGAAAGTCTGCCTGCACAATGGAACGTTTCTATCCGGCACGATCTATCTCAAAAGCAGCGTTGGCCTGTGCATTGAAGCCGGCGCTACACTGTTGGGCAGCAGGAACCTTGACGATTACGCCGGCAACAGCATCATCTGCGCAGATGGTGCAGCAAATATTGCCGTTATTGGCCGGGGTGTCGTCGATGGTCAGGGTGCAGAATTTGAAGTTGGCAAAAAACGCCCGTTTCTCATACGCTTCGAACGATGCGAAAACGTGGCAGTTAAAGACATAGCCCTGCGAGATTCTTCAGCATGGGCACAGTTGTACCGCGCCTGCGAGAATGTAAATATCGATGGGATCAGCGTAGACAGCAGGGTTAACAGGAACAATGATGGCCTGAACATTGATAACTGCCGGAGAGTCTGCGTATCCAATTGCCGGATTAGCAGCGGTGATGATGCTCTGGTGCTAAAAAGCATAGGCGGGCACGGCTGCGAAAATATTGCGGTAACCAACTGCGTGCTCAGCACCAGTTGTAATGCCCTGAAGATGGGCACCGAATCCACCGGCGGATTCAAGAATGTCACCATCAGTAACTGTGCGGTTTATGACACTCGGTTAGCCGGGCTTGCTCTGGAAATAGTCGATGGCGGAACGCTGGAGCGGGTCAACGTGTCAAATATCGTTATGGAAAATGTGGGCGCTGCGATATTTATCCGCCTGGGCAACCGTGGTCGCAGTTACGAGGGCGAAAAGCCCGGCATGGGTTCGATAAAAGGCATTATGATTAGCAACATCCAGGCGGCTGGCGTGGGCAGCACCGGATGTTCAATCACGGGCCTGCCGAATTTCCCGGTTGAAAACGTGACGCTGAGCAATATCCGGATTAGGTTCAAAGGCGGCGGCACGAGAGAGGATGCGTTGCGGCAGGTCGCCGAGAAAGAAAAAAACTATCCGGAGTACAATATGTTCGGCACTCTGCCAGCGTATGGGTTTTACTGTCGGCACGTACGAGGCCTGAGATTTCAGCATTTGGATCTGTGGTTTGAGCGGGACGATCACAGACCCGCTTTGGTCTTTGAGGATGTGAACGATTTGAATATTTTCGATTTCGACGCCCAAAGCACCGCGTCAACGGAGGCATTGATATGGCTCAGGCAGGTAAACGGTGCCTTTATTCACGGCTGCCGTCCTTCGCACAAACTGGGCACTTTTTTGCGTGTTGATTCGGAACTTTCCGACAACATCACTTTAGTGAACAACGATTTGAGCAATGTAGAACGTCTCTTTGAGCGGGGCGAAGGCGTCAAAGACCTGGCTATCTACGTCGGCGCCAACCGAACCCGATGAGTACGGCAGATTGTTATAGCGGCGATTAGAGGCAGACTGGCAGCGAGGCTATCCGGTGAACGCACGCACCTTTTTCTTTGCCGGCGGGGGAACAGGGGGACATATTTACCCTGCGGTCGCAGTGGCAGAGAAAATAGCTGCACTGGAGCCGACGGCCAAGATTCATTTTCTCTGCAGCACCCGCAGCATCGACGCACAGATACTTGCCAAGGCCGGCTTCGAATATACCACATTGCCGGCAAAGGGTTTTTCGCTCCGCCCGGGCAGACTGGTCCAGTTTTGCATTTGGTTTTTAAGAAGTTACAGGCTCGCAAAAAAGATCATCGCGGCAAATGACAACCCCGTAGTAGTCGGAGTCGGCGGCTTTGTCGCGGCGCCCGTCTGTCGAGCAGCACGGAAATTAGCCCCCGGACCTGTGCCGGGGGCAACCCTGCCCACAGGTGGCAGGGCTAAGGAGATACCTGTTGCGCTTCTGAATGTGGATATTGTGCCGGGCAGGGCAAATAGAATGATAGCGCGCTGGGCAGACGAGATTTTTGTGCAGTTTGCCGACACGCGGCAGTATTTTGCCGCAAGCAAGGCGAAAATCCACGTCGTTGGCTGCCCGCTGCGGAGCGGGTTTGAAAATCCTCGCCCTGAGCAGGCGATAAAACAGATAGGTCTTGACCAGAATAAAAAGACTTTGCTTATAACCGGCGCATCGAGCGGGTCGGAGAATATCAACGAGGCGGTCTGTTCGCTTCTACAAAAGCTGGATAGCTTTGGCGATGATTGGCAGATAGTCCACCTAACGGGACACGCTCATTACGGAAAAGTCAAGCAGATGTACGACGGGGTGAAAATTGCCCACAAAGTCCTGGCATATTTCGATGATATGCCGAACTTGCTGGCTGCCGCCGATTTGGTGATTGGTAGAAGCGGGGCGGTCAGCGTGGCAGAATATGCCGCGGCAGAAGTGCCGAGCATCTGTCTACCTTATCCGTACCATAGGGACAGGCACCAGTATTTGAACGCGGGCAAACTTGTTGAGGCCGGAGCAGCAGTTATAGTTGATGACTTGGCGGATGCTAAAGAACGAGCGAACCGGCTGTGGGCAGAATTGCAGAATTTGATGAGGGATGGAAAAAAACGCCGGCAGATGGCTGACGCCTGCAAGAGTGTTGCGCGGCTGGATGCCAGCTCGAAAATTGCCGAGAGGCTGATAAAATTGTAAATTTACAATTGACAATTTTCGGTTTATAATTCAAAAATGTATCCCAAGATTTATTGGAGGAAATTAGGCTGCACGGGCTGGGAACGCCCTTGAAAATGCAGTTAAAAGTCGGTTGTTACTACCTGCAACTGAAGGAGCCAAGTATGAGTGAGTTTGTCAAGACCCGCCGTGATTTCCTTAAACGATCTATATCCGTCGGTGCCGCTGCTTTGGTGGGCCGGCCGTTAGGCAGAACGCTGCTGTTAGCTGCAGAGAGGCCCGGCTCGAAAATGAAGTTCGGGCTTGTCACTTATCAGTGGGGGCGGGACTGGGATCTGCCCACGTTGATTGCCAACTGCGAAAAGACGAAAGTGCTCGGCGTTGAGCTGCGGACAGAACACGCGCATAAGGTCGAAGCCAATCTTAGCGACGCGCAAAGGCGTGAAGTGAAGAAACGTTTTGCCGATAGTGCCGTTACGCTGGTGGGTTTGGGAACCAATTTTGCGTTTCACTACCCCGACCCGGCAAAGCTTAAAGCGGACATCGAAGGAGCACAGCAGTATATCAAGCTCAGTCACGACGTCGGCGGCCTGGGCGTAAAGGTTAAGCCGAACGACCTGCCCACCGGAGTGCCGAAGGAAAAGACTATCGAGCAAATCGGCAAGTCGCTTAATGAGCTGGGGCGTTTCGGCGCCGAATACGGTCAGCCGATTCGGCTGGAGGTTCATGGAAGCTGCTCGCCGCTGCCGATTATAAAGGCCATTATGGACGTAGCGGAACATCCCAACGTGGGTGTCTGCTGGAACTGTAATTCGCAGGACCTCGAAGGCCAGGGACTGGAGTACAACTTCAATCTGATCAAGGACCGGTTCGGCGATACCGTCCATATTCGCGAGCTTAACGTCGGCGACTATCCTTACCAGGAGTTGATGAACCTATTTGCGGCGATAAACTACGGCGGCTGGATACTTCTTGAAGCTCGCACCGAACCATCCGACCGCGTTAAAGCGCTTGGCGAGCAGCGCGAGTTCTTCGAGCAGATGGTCGGCAAGGCACAGGGCACGGTTTCCAGCCGGTCCGGAGCGGGCGGCGCTGGCGTAAAAATCACCGAACTGCCAGATAAGGTTAAGGTCGAGATTAACGACCAGCTTTTTACCGAGTATAATTTCAAGGATACTCCGTTCCCATATTTTTATCCAGTCATCAGTCCGACGGGCGTCAACATTACCCGGCATTGGCCGATGAAAGAAGCTGAAGGTGAGCCTCGCGACCATATTCATCATCGTTCGCTCTGGTTTACCCACGGAGCGGTTAATGGCCAGGATTTCTGGAGTGGGAAGAACGAGAGGATCGTGCATGACAAATTCCTGGAGCTCAGTTCCGGTTCGCAGGTCGGTGTCATTAAATCGCAAAACAAGTGGGTGGCATCGAACGGCCAAACCGTTTGCACCGACAGCCGCACCTACAGATTTTACAGCCGGGCCGATTGTCGGATGATGGACTTTGAGATTACCATCAATGCCTCGAACGGCGATGTTGTCTTTGGCGACACGAAGGAAGGCTCGATGGCGATCCGTGTGGCAGCGACAATGCAAGCCGACAAAGTGGGCAAGGGACATATCGTTGACAGCGAAGGTCACCGCGACGGAGATACCTGGGGCAAGCGTGCGGCCTGGTGCGATTACTATGGGCCGTTGGATGGCCAGGTCGTGGGCGTGGCTATTTTTGACCATCCGCAAAATCCGAGGCATCCTACCTGGTGGCACGTGCGTACTTACGGGCTTTTTGCCGCCAATCCGTTTGGCATCCACGATTTTGAAAATAAGCCCGCCGGAACCGGCAATCTGACCATCAAAGCCGGCGATAGTGTGACTTTCCGCTACCGGTTCTATTTCCACAAAGGAGATGAGAAGCAGGCTAAAGTCGCCGATTTCTATCGTGAATACGCAACAGCAAAATAGTGGCAAAAATTGAGTCCGGGGACATCCTGGACGCAATCGCCGTAAGATTTAAGGGAAAGGAATTGTTATGAGCATATTAACTCGTCGAGATTTCTTGAGAGGTTCAATGGCTGCCGGTGTTGCTATGACGTTGGCGGCGCCCGGTTCTCGTGTACGCGGTGCGAACAATGACATTCGCATAGGCATAGTCGGAGTTGGAGGCCAGGGCAGCGGCCATATCGGATACTTCAACGAGAGGCAGGGCGTGCGGGTGGTCGCGCTTTGTGATGCAGACCAGAATCACTTACAAAGCCAGGCAAAGAACTTCGAAAAGAAGTATAACCAGAAAGTCGACCAGTACGTAGATGTTCGCAAGCTGCTTGAAAATAAGAACATTGACGCGATTACGTCGGCCACTCCCAACTTCTGGCATGCGCTTGTAACTGTCTGGGCGTGCCAAGCTGGCAAAGACGTCTACATCGAAAAGCCCGTCTCGCACAACATCTGGGAAGGGCGAAAAGCGGTCGAGGCGGCCCGCAAGTATAACCGGATTGTGCAAACCGGCACGCAGAAGCGTTCGTCCGAGGCCCATCCGGCCGCGTATGAGTGGATGCGTCAGGGCAACCTCGGCGCCATCAAGTGGGCCCGCTCTCTGTGCTATAAGGCGCGTTACGAAGGCACTAACGGGTTTGTGGAAGGGACCAACGGACCAAATCCGGTCCCCGCGGGCGTGGACTACAACCTGTGGTGCGGGCCAGCCGACATGGAACCGCTGCGGCGAAAGGAACTACACTACCATTGGCATTGGGTCTGGAACACCGGCAATGGCGACCTCGGCAACCAGGGCATTCACGAAATGGACCTTGGCCGTTGGGCGCTGGGTGATCCGAAACTGGCGCCGCGCGTGATGAGCTTCGGCGGCAGGTTCAGAGTGAACGATGCCGGCGAGACGGCCAACACACAGATCGTGTTCTTCGATTACAAGCCTGCCCCGCTGATCTTCGAGGTCCGCGGTCTGGCGCGGAAAAAAGGCGACAAGGCAATGGACGTCTGGCGCCGCACCGGCACCAATATCGGAG
>Ga0299912_10001473_pt1 | contig 18979 bp, 16 predicted proteins | sample RVTome_2_FD_207667 | JGI IMG/M metagenome (GOLD analysis project Ga0299912, IMG submission 207667) | Soil microbial communities from uranium-contaminated site in the Upper Colorado River Basin, Wyoming, United States - RVT95D214 (version 2) ... | reverse complement strand
AAAAGTCGCATAAACGCATACAGACCCTTGGCAATAGCGCGCAAGGGCCTCCAGCGTAAATCGAGGATTCGAAACCACCGCTCCCTAAAGAGGGGAGCAACGATCACCTCAATCCCTGCTTTTCTTAAACAGGGGATGTACTGATAGATACGATACCTGCTGCTCGGACCAAAAAATGAGGTCTTTGAGAAGTAAAGGAGTTTCAAGCTCGTGTCTCACTCCTAAGTAGATTTGCCGGTGTTGCAATATAATGAGCTAACAGTTCTTCTAGGACTTAATTGCTTTTTTAAGGATGATTATGACTTCGTCATTATTTCTGAGAAAGAGTTCTACTTCAAAATTAAAATGTAACTTTTTCTTTAAAGTAAAAATAAGTTCCAGCATTTCAGTCTGTGTCCAAACGTGGTAATGAATACTATAGTCAATATTAATAAGGTGTGTTATCTGCTGTTCGATCTCAGCATCATCTTTGATCTTATTGATACGCCTTGTCCATTCTTCGAGATGTTGCCTCTTTGACCAATCTGGACCTTCTTTATAGTCTCTCAAGAGATGTTCAATAGATGTTACTGGACGATCGATGTCGAAAGAATAACGCTTGTCTGGTATAGATAGATACAATACTCCACCGTTATTGAGAACTCTCAACATATTACTAATTGCAAAGATAGGATTTTGACAATGCTCAAGAAAATGGTTTGCTATAACGAAATCCTGTGTTGAATCCGGAATCTTCGCAATCTGTTCCCCATTGTCAATAATATCAACATCTACCAACTCTCTTGAATCCAAATCGGAATATTGTTTCCTAAGGTCAGGTATTGACATTCTGTCGACATACTTTACTTTTGCAGATTTGGGTATTTGTAATGGATTATGCAACGCTCCTATTTCAATTCCTTTTCCCCTGAGGTACATGTTCGCAATAGATTCTCTATCAAAGCGAGCAACGCAAGCTTTTAAAAACTTTCTGATATTAGATGCTAGCTTTATAGCGCAATCTCTGAACGTTAGCACGTCCCATACCTTTTGTTATGTAAACTAGAAAGCCCTACTAGATGTATTAGATAATCTGTTATAATTCAAAAATTCACCCTAAAAACTTCTCTGAAGAATTTTGTGCCTTAAAGGACGTGTAGAAGAAGATACTCTACTATAGGCTTTTGATCCAAAAAAGGTAAAAAAAATAAGGGCGGAAAAGTATTTAGGATTTATTGGATAAATGCAAAAAGCCTGCGACAGATATTTCTTGGCAAGGGTTTCATCCCCATAATAACAAAAATGATTACCCAAATAAAAAAAATGTTTTGCCTTAATATTATTCCTTTGTCTATCAATCTCTTTCTTATACTTTTTGGAAAATAATTTAAGTCCTAATACAACTCTTTCAAAATTCGATGATATCCTTTCAGAATGTGCAAAGCAATTCACTAATATCTCAGGTACGTAGTCAAACTCGAAATAATTGGCAATCCTAATCCATAAGTCCCAATCTTCGCAGCTCGGCAAAGACTCGTCAAATTTTCCAGCTTTTTTCAAAGCCTTTCGTTGAACGATCACCGAAGAACTTCCACTTACTACAAAATTAGCAGACAAATTTTTTTCAAAAACATAACCTCTATATTTGGGTATCCATTTCTCTTTAACATTTCTGTTGATTTGATCAATATGTGCTACGCCACAATAAATTAAACCAGTGTTAAAAGTGTTTTTTTTAAAAAGATTAATTTGTTTCTCTAGTTTTGTTGGCAACCACTCGTCATCAGAATCCAAAAAAGCTATATAATATCCGCTGGACGCTTTAATGCCGGTATTCCTTGCTGCCCCCGGACCTTTTGATTTTTTATGTTTAATATACTTAATTCTTTTATTTCTAAATTCTTGTATGATCTTCTCAGTTTCATCTGTTGATCCATCGTCTACCACTATAATTTCAAAAAATTGATAGGTTTGGTTTAAGACGCTTTTAATTGCACGACTCACTAAATGAGCCCTATTTAAGGTAGGAATTACTATACTAACTGTCGGCATACTTGCTTTCTTTTACTCAATCATCTTTGCTAAAAAACTAAAGAAGTTTTATGATATCAGTTTCTACAGATAAATGAGGTTCAAAACAGCTTGCTATGGGAAACTTTAATAAAAGCTTAATAAATTTTCAAACTTGAATATTATATTTATTGTTTCAAATTCCTTTATAGAAACCGAGTATGATCTTTACAACTATATTGCTAACATGATCTATAAGATATTCCGATGGCACTGACCATTGAGGTTTTTGATCAAGCACAGTACGTACACAACTGACGATCATTTCAGGGTCAGCCCCACTGAGCATATTGCTACCACACTCGATAGTCTCCGGCCTCTCAGTAACATCACGGATGGTTACATTAGCAATCTTGAAAAGACAGCATTCCTCCTGCACAGTACCACTATCACTTAATACACAAAAAGCATTTTGTTCCAATGATATAAAGTCAAAAAAAGCAAATGGATCGAGAAAACGCACCTCCGGGTTCTCTAACTTGATTCCAAAAGACTGAATACGAAGGCGTGTGCGGGGATGGGTGCTTACGATAACCGGTATTTTATACTCTTGCTGTAATCTGCTGAGTGCATTTGTGATTCCGCGTAAGCGCTCTTCTATATCTACGTTTTCTTGACGATGCACGGTGACTAAAAAATATTCACTTGGTTTCAACATTAGTTTTTTCAGTATGTCTGACTGCATAATTTTTTGTTCATGATGCTGTATCACTTCATAAATCGGATTCCCCGTCACATGAATACGTTCTCCAGAAATACCCTCTCTCAAAAGATTTTGACGGCTTCTTTCCGTATAAGGTAACAAAACGTCGCTAGAATGATCGATAATCCGCCGATTAACTTCCTCTGGGACACGGTCATCGTAACAACGATTGCCAGCTTCCATGTGATAGACCGGAATGCCGAGACGTTTGGCTATAATGGCGGCCAAACCGCTGTTTGTATCGCCCAATACCAAAAATCTATCAGGTTTCTCTTCGAGCATCATGCGTTCACTTTGCTTAAAAATGATGCCAATCTGCTCACCAAAGCTACCGCGCGCATCAAAAAAATGATCTGGTTTTCGAATACCCAACTGTTGGAAAAAAATATCGTTCAGGTTGACATCATAATTTTGGCCTGTGTGTATTAGTACGTGGTCAGCAAGCCTATCCAACTTTTCGATAATCAGACTTAAACGAATAATCTCGGGGCGCGTACCTAAAAGTGTCAGAATTTTCATAACAATAAATCTTCCTTAAAAAAGTTGATTATCTTCTAACATGAGTTTATTTTTTTTCAGTAAAACAGCTAACTTATTCTTTGGCATAATACGGTCAGCTGAACTGTACTCCTTTATTAAGGGCTCCTCAATCCCCTCAAAAAACTGAAGTTCCGGTAGCACTGGCATAATCACATAGTAGTTCCCGCGTTCTCCCGTTCGATGAGCTTCTTCTTCAGATATGAGAATTTCATGTACCTTTTCGCCAGAGCGGATGCCAATAACAACCGTCTTTATTGATTTATCCCCGATGAGGGTACTTGCAATATCAGCTACGCGAGCTGAGGGAACTTGCGGAACATAAATTTCTCCCCTCTTTGCTTGTTTCAAAGCAAAAAAAATCGTATCTACTGCCTCGTCCAAACTCAAAAGAAACCGAGTCATTTCAGGTGTTGTAATTGTTACAGGACCACCTCGTCGAATCTGTTCATGAAAAAGTGGTATCACCGAGCCTCGAGATGCAAGTACATTTCCGTAACGAACGCATATATATCGCGTTTTAGGGCAATCGAGATTTGCACGAATTAAGATACGTTCCTGGATAGCCTTTGACATGCCCATAACATTTACAGGTTTGCATGCTTTATCTGTGGAAATACCGACAACAGTCTCAATTGGAAGTTGAAGTTCGCAAATAGCACGGACAATGTTTTCTGCGCCAATGATATTTGTTTGCACGGCTTCGAAGGGAAAGTATTCACACGTAGGTACTTGTTTGAGAGCAGCGGCATTAAAAACAATGTCGATATTGCGGAGCGCTGAAATGATGCTATGGTAATCGCGCACATCGCCAATATGAAATTGTAAAAGCTGTTCAAAATTATGATAAATCACCTCATCGGTTGCGGCAGCAAGACGTTGATGCGCAAGTCTCATTTCGTGTTGCTTGGCTTCATCCCGTGAAAATACTATTATCTTTTCAGGAATACCCAGTTCTCCTGATAATAACCGCCTTACCAAAACTTTTCCGAGTGAACCGGTGCCACCAGTCACGAGGATTTTTTTCTTAGTCAGCATGCGATCTCCTCATGTTTGAATAAGGGGTAGGATCCCTATGCATCTGCTCGATCATTTCCGACCATGTTGAAGGAACGAAACTTGTCAATTTTTGAAACCGGTTCGCATTTAAGCTTCTGTCACATACAACTTTTTCATCTATGTTAATCTCGATTTTTAATCCATATATTTTTTTCACAAGCGATAAAAGATCGAATTTGCTAATCGGTTCAGAGGCAACATGCCAAATGCCTTGCATGTCTGGGTATTCAATAATAATCTTAGCGATAATGTCAGTTAAGGCTTCGGTCGTAAATCCGCTAAAAATAGCTCGTTTGTAGCCCCTGACCACCGACTTCTGGCTTAGGAACCACTCGATCAGACCGTGGGAAGTTTCAAGCTCGCGGCCTATCATAGAGGTTCGCAAGGTCAGGGCGCCATTATAGCCCAATTCACCCAATAGCTTTGACCTTCCATAAAGATCCTCCGCATCAGCCACATCGCTCTCGACATAATTCCCCTTGCGCCCCGAAAAAACGCAGTCAGTGCTTATGTGAATTAAACGAACGCCGGATGCCTGACAAAGATGAGCTAAACGGTGAGGGAAATGGGCATTCACCGTAATACTATTAAACGGATCTTGAGCTGCTACAGCCTGTTTAACAATGCCGATGCAGTTGACAATAACAGCGGGGCGAGATCTTGCTAACGCCTCTACCACGCTATCGAAATTTTCAACATGAACGCCTCCCAGAAGAGATAGTTTGCCCAAGACAGGGTGACTCGCGTACTTTATCGATGCGGCACGAACGCTGCCAATTACTTTAAATCGGGGAGAAAGTCCCTGCATGATTTTGTGTCCGAGCATGCCGGTTGTTCCTAAGACCAGAATATTCATATAAAAGCCCTCGCATTCCACTTATTGTTGATCAAAAAAGCAATACAGTTTGTCATATAAAAGCAGCAACGATCGCAACTTTCTTCCCGGTCAGAGTATATTTATTACTGCAAGTTAGCATATATAAAAAAAAATATAAAACATGCAATAATCATACTTTCCCAAAAAAAAACTTTCTTCCAGATCTATGATATCTCTTCACGGCAGAAAGAACCGTGCGCCAGTAACGACTTAGCCTTTCAAATAAATGTTCTGGAAGCAACATAAAAAGAACTATTTTGAATCCATGTTTTCCAAGAAAACTCAGAGGATAATATTGAACCGATTTCAGGTAATGTTCGCGTGCTACCTTACGTACCGATTCGCATCTACCAGCAGCAACATAATGGGCCCAGCTAAAAGCCTCAGCATGCACCTCATGAACTTGAGGTGGAAGGTTGGGCAGCGAATAAAACTTTTGCATCATACGGATATGCTCATTCGCCATCGCCGCGCCCCTGGAAGAAACAGAAGTCGATTCGGGGTGCACCCTGAAAGTCGCTAACGTCTCTGGAATACGGGCAAATGGGCCGTATAACCCTAATCGCAACCAATACTCAAAATCTGCTACGTATTTAAAATCAGGGTCGCGCATACCTGCCAGTTCAAATGCTTTGCGGCGGATGAACGCACCCGATCCCACAATACACTGGTGAAATCTCAGCATGTACAAATAGTCGTACTCCGGGACTCGGACAAATTCAATAACCCGAGAATCATGATCTATTCGGGCCCAATCCGGATAAGCAACCAAGATATTCGGATGGCGCTGCATAAATGCAACAGCTGTGCTGACAGCTCTAGGTAACAACGGATCATCAGAGTTTATTACAGCAACAATGTCACCACGCGCCATTTGCAAACCTTTATTGACTGTCTTCGTTTCACCCATGTTCTGATGTGTTTCCCAAATCAGACGCCCAGCATATTTCTCCAATACTTCTCTCGTATTGTCCGTAGAACCGTCGTCCAATACGATATACTCTATATGTTGGTAATCTTGAGTGAGAACACACTGGATTGTCTCCTCTAAATATGAGGCTCGATTGTATGCAGGGGTTACGATAGAGACCAAGGGTAACATACAATTCAATGCTCACTTAATTTACGCAAATACGTAACAGTAATCATATTTATTGCTTACCCCTTCTTTTCAAACGTGCCTGCTCAGCAACTTTTTTATACATCGCGATAACTTGAGGTTTAATGATCGATTGATCAAGACGCTCCTTTGCCACTCGATGATTTAGCTCAGCAGCATAGTCAACTAACGAATCGTCGGTCAATGCGCGTCTGATTGCGGCCGCCACTACGTCCGGGTCTTCCGGCGGCACGATAAATCCAGTTTTCCCATCCTCTATCCATTCGTTTGCACATGAGGTACAGGATTGAATTGGAAACGCACCCATCACCATAGATTCAAGGAGTGATGTAGGAATAGCATCGGAAATACTTAAACCTATATATACGCGGGCGCTGCCAAATAAACGCAACATTTCATCGTGTGAACAACGCGGCACTATATCGATTGGAATGCCAGTAGATTGAGAGATAAGTTCTGCCGCAATTTTTACTTCGTCATTAGCCAGATAAACTGCGACTCGATAACTGGATAATTCGCTAGCACACAATGCGATAGCGCGCAAGGCGACAAGAGCTCTTCCCACCCAGCCCTGATATCCCTTAATAAGGATGATACGCCGAGCCGACGTTGTCGTAGGTTGACGAAATTGTGATACGCGTGCAAGATCAAAACCTCCCGTATTAGGTAAAACTGGAAGAACTTCTCCTTGCAGCCCCATATCTTTAGCTAATTGAACATCGCGCTGACACTCACATGAGTAATAATTACATGAAGTTAGAATTGCCTTTATCTTATCTACATGTTCAGCAAGTCGGCCAAAAAGGTAAATATCGCTCCCCCAGTTCGTCACGATCCACGTGGGGAACCTACCTCCGAGCCGCTTGCGCGCTGCCAAGGTAAGGTAGCCTGCGTGCTGAATTTCAAGAGAATGAATGATATCCGGTTTGACCATTTTGATTACCTGCTTCAGCCAAAAGGATCGATCGAATAAAGCGGTGAATAGTTTAAACAAGGGCATCCGTCTTGAAGCGATCTTTCTTTTGAGTATATTGACCAACCTGGATAGAGAGCGAAATCCTATACCGGCACAATGGAGCCTTGCGTTTTTTAGCAATGGATGAGGTGCCGTCTCCATGGAAGGAAACAGGTGGAGCTCATGATGTTGATCGGCAATTTGACTGATCCAGCGGGCAGTATGCACACTATGCGGCATGGCTACAAAGAGAATCCTCATATACGAACCCTCAGATAAAACCTGCCTTCAATCTTCCTGCGAATTTTTTGTATTACTCCTCTTGCAAAAGTTAGCGGATCTAGTCGACAAGCAAAAGCAAAAACTGGCCATAAGCGCACATCATATACGCGGGGACGGACGAGGGCCAACAATCGGCTAACTACGTCTTTTTGTATCATTCTGTTTTCAGCTATTGACAATGTGCCATCAGTAACGCAGACGCGATAAAGGTTAGAAATGAGCTTTGCAGTTCGTCGTGCATCATTCACAGCCCTAAATTTTAGATTCCAGAGATTTTTCACTACGTCAATAGGGATATCTTTCCCCAGCATATCTGACATCACTTTTTGGCTTGTTTTTATGCTATTCTTCCGCTGCTGCATGAGATGTCTTTCTGTAAGACTCTCTTCATGTTTCCGAAGATAAAGTAATACATCAGGCAGAGTAGCCAAACGTGTCACCACGCTCAATCGCCGCCAGAGATCGTAATCTTGCGCGTACATCATATCTGAGGCGTAGCCGCCGACCTGCTCCATCGCCTTTTTTCTCATCATGGCTGATGGATGTGGGATGGGGTCATAAAAGCACAAGCACCATCTAAGGAAGCCATGATCAGCGGGGAATCGTAATACCGAGGATTGGATGCCACAGCCATTTATAATCTGCACCGCGCTTCCCAATGCTCCTATATCAGGATGCGCATCTAAGAAAATGGCTTGAGTGGATAAGCGTTCAGGCAAACTGATATCATCAGCATCCATCCGAGCAATATATTCTCCTTTGGCTAGTCGCAAACCTTTGTTTAATGATTTAGTCAGGCCGATATTTTTTTCATTATTAATGACCCTAATTCGAGGGTCTTTGTAACTGTCCAATATTTCTTTCGTTCGGTCGGTGGACCCGTCGTTGATAATCAAAAACTCAAAATCCCGAAAAGTTTGATTGAGGATGCTGTCGATGGCCTCACGCAAGTATCGTTCGCCGTTGTAGACAGACATTAAGATAGTTACTTTAGGGGGGGGGGGTATCTGAAATTGTTTATTCATGCTTTTTAAAAATATTTTTTTTTCTCAAAATTTCTAATATTGGATTTGGTACCGTCGAGACTATCCTCTTCTTGCGTTCAATCCCATATAGTTCCTTCAACAATTGCTTGTCATAATCAGTTAGTTGCTTAAATTCATAGTCTACAAGATGTTTACTATCCATTTCATAAAAAAACTTTGCCTTTACAGCGTATCCGGGAAGATAAACTAATCCTATATCATCAATATACTCATATAGATTATTTTCTAAAACGTATTTGTATAAAGAGCTCTTGGGTATTCCTACGAAAACGTTAAAAGCATAAGCGTAAGGTTTTGATGTTTTCATTAATTTTTTAGTGACTAAATAATCTTTATATGTTTCTCCTGGCAACCCGGTAATGAGACTGCAATATGTTTTAATACTATATTTTTTACACCATTTGATAGCGTTCTCTATTTGCTCAACTATAATTTGCTTATTTATAATATCGAGAATTTTTTGGCTGCCGCTCTCAACTCCCAAATAGAATGCCTTGCACCCGGCAGTGCTCATTAACTCAATTAACTCCTTGGACAAATTGTCGACTCTTGTCTCACAGGCCCAATGGATTTTGATATTCTTTTGAAGCAACCTTTCACAAAACTCCTTAGTTCTTTTTAAGTTTAAGGTAAAATTATCCTCTCTAAAATAGATGCCTTTTGCACCATAATCTTTAATTAAGTATTCAATTTCAGAAATAATCCTCTCTGCGCCAAAATAAGTGTACTGTTTTCCCCAAATTGACCCTACAGAGCAAAATGAACAACTAAATGGACATCCCCTGCTTGTATTCATGGTAAAAATTGCCTTCGAATCAATCCAAGGACACGTATAATCGTAAGGCAATGCGTTAAAGATATCCCATGGCTGGAATGGAAGTGAGTCTAAATCTTTGATTCTCTCCTCCCTTATAACTCGTTCATTTACTTCACCATTTATAATCTTTAAAATTGCCCGTTCTCCCTCACCTTGCACAACATGGTCTACAAATTCAGGGACAGTCTCCAGGGCCACTGAGGTATGAGGACCGCCTACAATGATTTTACCTTTCCACAAACCTCTTTCACGCAGATTTTCAATGTCGTTAAACATTCTCAATGTATCTCGATAACAGATCGTATTTGCGTGAATTGCCACGTAATCAATTCCATTTTTTTGTAAAAAACCTTTCTCAATGAAATTTGAAGGTTTCAGATAATTATCAATAAAAAATAGCTTGTGCCCAGCATTTTTCGCTACAGACATAAGAGATCCTAAGCCTAATGGCGGTCTCTTCTCTCTTGTGAAGAAGGGACTTATTGGAGGTGCAGCTGAGGTTGTAAATAATATATTCATAGCCCTATTGATTTCCTTATATTAACCAAAATTTTAACTCTTCAATTTCTTTTTGCTTTATCATTTTTTCTCTCTTTTTTGTTAACAACCAACTCGTGTAATATCTTGTTTAATTCTGGAATAATCATATCCCACGTATATTTTTCATTTACTAGTTTTAAACCATTTTTAATAAGTTTTTGTCGAAGATCATCATTACTTAACAACTCGATTGTTTTTGCAGCGAATTTTTGATGATCGTCCTCGATAATTAAATGTTTACCAGAGACTACACTTAATCCTTGAGCACCTATTGAGGTCGTTACTACTGGTCTTCCTAATGCCATCGCTTCCAAAACCTTACCTTTTATCCCACTACCAAACCTCAAAGGAGCAACAAAAACAGAAGCTTTATAAACATAAGGTCTAATATCATCCACAGTGCCTGTTATAGTCACATTTTTATCTGCTAAATTTATGATTTCTTGAGGTGGATTTAAGCCTACAATATAAAGATGAACTTCAGGAATCTTCTTAAGGATTAAAGGCAATATTTCTCTACAAAAATATAACATTGCATCGCTGTTAAATATAGCTGACATAGAACCTACAAATACTAAACTCTTTGAATTATTCTGGACAGTTGCAGGTTTAAAATAAGAGGTATCCACACATGGTGGAATAACCGAAATATTTAGGTCACGATTATATTTTATTAAAATATCTTTATCCTTTGAAGTTACTGCTAATATCGAGTCAAATTTCTTTACGACCTTCAATTCATATCTTTTGACTCGTCTATATAAAGATAAAGCATATCGTCTTTTAGCAATATCTTTTTCGATCTCAACCAACTGTTGCCAACGAAGAAATTCAACATCAACCTCATCTAATACTGTAATAAATTTCTTGCAACTGTCAACATACTGTCCCATATACCAATATTCTATTAATACCAAATCATAATGACTTTTTGATAGTAACTCTTTGATTTTTTTTTTCATCTTTTTTGAATAAAAGGAGAGAACGATTTCAGGATAGAAAAAAAATCTATATAAGAAAGCTTTTCTAAATTTTGAAATCAAACGATCCTTCACTGAATTAGAACTAATCAGAACAGTTTCAACTGCGTTACAATACTCCTTAATTCCCTCAATATTTCGTAAATCTTCCTTAGTTTTTATAAAAGACAATAAAGTAATATTGTTATTTTTAGAGAGGTACTTTAATAAATTGTATCTTCTTATTCTACCTCCATAGATTGGCGGATAATTCAAATCAGGCGAAATCATTAGTATTTTCATCTTAGTCTTTTTTCGTTGCCAATATCATCATAGATGAGTCATGAGTTTGCTTTGGCTTCATTAAAATTGCATATGCCTTCTTTAGCAAATCTATAAAGGTTGCTGGTTCTCGCACTAGAATTTTCATTTTCTTCATAGCCTTACGAATCATATGGCTACTTGCAAATTCAGGTAGAATAGTAGAATTTGGTAGGCAAATCATCTTCAAGCCAGCTAAATCGAGAAATTCACCTAGAGTTTGAGTAGAAAAAAAGACTATGTGAGAACGGTTACTCAAAAAATCCCATTCAACCCCCTTTTGTTTTGCCTCATCACTATCGATATTACCAGTCAAGATAAAGAGATAGCCACCATTTTTTAATATCTTTTTTATTTCTTTAAAGTGAGATAGTGGGTCAGCCATATGCTCAATAACATCCCACATTGTCACTACATCAAAAAACTCTTCGGGATAATTTGCTTCTATTAGACCCCCAAGATGAACGTTTAATCTAAATTTTTCCCTAGCATATTTAACATCTTCATTAGAAATGTCCACTCCATACGCTTCCCACTCATTTTCTCTCGCTAATTTCAGAAAGAGCCCAATCCCACAGCCGACATCCAAAATTTTTCCACCATTTTTTATCATCTGAACTCTTGAGAGCAGATCTTCAAAAAAAGGAGTTTTTTTGTCTATATATTCTTTTGAAGTAGTCCATCTACTTATTCCAGTAGAATAAAGTTGTTTAATTGCCTCGCTCGTTGGTCTGGGATTTACATAAACCATACTACATCTTTTGCATGTAACGATTTCTCGCGTTTCTTCCTTAAATATTTTTTTTGTTGAACTAGAATTACATAGGGGACACGGAACGAACTCTTTTTTGAGGCCTTCATATGTTAGCATCTCTTATTCCACCATAAATTTCATTTTATCTGCGAATGATATGTAACCGACTTTTTTTAATAAATTTAAATTCATTTTTTTTATCAGAAAAATAATCATCAACAGCTTTACGACACCCTGACCAAGTGTAATAATCATCGATGATCAATATTCCGCCTTTTATCAAATTAGGCTCAATACGCTGTAAACAGGTCATCACTGATTCATACCAGTCACAATCAATATGGGCAAGTGCTACAGGTTCGTTCACAAAGAGCGTATCCATAAATAACCCCTTAATCAGATACACATTATTCTTGTTTGGAGGAAGACCATAATCACAGAAGGCTTGTCTGACTTTATCTAAAAGATTCCTTTCATAACCATAGTATTTATTTTTTCCACATCCTTTTGACTCACCAGATACTATAATTCTATATCGCTCATGAGCATCGTCTCCATCCAGTTCAGAAGGTGGAGGTATCATTCCAAAAGCATCATAAAAATAAAATGGTCTTATTTGCTCTTTAGATGCTGCCATTACTAGAGATGATCCTCCTAGAGCACACCCTGTTTCAATAATAATCCCATCACTTTTTTTGCTTTTTAGATCGTTAATATTTTTGTATAAATCTATAAGCGCTGAAACTTCTAGATATGTTAGTTTATCCTTAAAAACTCGTTTTATGACGTGATAAACGCTCCTATTAGTCATAAATATGATTATTAAGGAGAATATTAAAGGAACATTTGAAATTTGTTTACGAATTCCCATCAAGGCCCTGAAAGAGAGCTCACGAAAGGCTAAAGCAAAATTTCGCATCCCATAATAACCCTTCTGAAGCCGCGTTTGCCTGTTTCTCCCCATCCCAAAGCCAATTTGCATTTGTGCACAAATCCGTCCAAGACAACCATATATGTCACATTTTCTTACCACCTCATTACTTGAATTGGACGGCATAAAAATTAGTGCCAGATTTTTCCGGTCCCTGAACAGGTGTACAGTATTGGCTATCGCCCGAGATAAGTAGCGCCATTCAACTTCATTTTTATCAGCATTAAGATATTGAAGAATCTCACTAGATATCCCCTGCCAGAAAGACCTTCTGTAGAACCAATGCTTTCTTACTCTTTCTGATGGAACATGGTGCCAAACATAAATTTTAGGGTCATAATAACTTTCTAAGTTTCGGCTTTGTAAATACTTTTTCATCAAGATCTCCTCGCCTGATAATAGTTTACCTCCTTTTCGCCCCAAATCTGTGCTAAAACCCCCGCATTCTTGCAGAATTTGTTGAGTATAGGCAATATTAGTACCTGCAAGATAATGGTGCTCTTCTGTTAAGAATGTGGGTTTATCTGTCCAATCGATTATTGTCAAAGAGCGTTCTAATTCTTTTGGCAACCATACTGGTCGATTCACCTCCCAGATAGGGATTACTTTGCCACCAACACTACCGGGTTGTGGCCGAACAGTTTCAAATGTCTCAACAATTCTCTCCAACCACTCTGGACAAGCAATAGCATCGTCATCCAAAAAAGCCATATACCTTCCTTGTGAATTCTGCCATCCTATATTTCGCGCATGTGAAAGCCCCATAATCGGCTCATAGATATAGCGCAGATTTGCTAAATGCTTAAAGTTTTTAACTATCGTTTTAGTATCGTCTGTCGAACCATTGTCAACAACAATAATCTCATAATGGTCTTTGGGTAATGTTTGGTCAATAAGGCTTTTGATAGCTTTTTTGAGGTAAGAAGCCCGATTTATAGTACAGATAATGGCAGAAATCTGTATGTTTGCTTTTCCATAAAATTTTCTTATTTTGGTTCCCTTTGGATCAACCTTATTAGTATCCTTTAAATGTGATGGAGCAAATCGACAATATCTGCAGTCCTCCGGGTTTTTACCAATATAGTCCCATGGATTGATGCCATACCACAGGGCCCAAAATGGTGCAGAGCAATGAGTTATTTGGCAAGGTTTAGGGACATCAAGAAGGCTTATGTTTTTTTTAACTAAATTACCGAGAGAATTCTGCTTATGAACTAAATCATGAACACATCTAAAAACATCGCCATTTTTATCCATTGCTATGAATCCTTTACCAGCATCACATTTCATACCCTGGAACCATCCGGCTCCATTAATATAATCAAATATCTCAGTCCTCCTCACTTGTATTACCTCTTGAAGTATACGCTTTTCTTCTTCAGTGTAGCAATATGGATAACTATTGGGATGTTCCTTTGGCCCCGTCGTTCCAGCAATAAAAGGTTGTATAAGGATTATTGCATCATTAGGCAATTGCCTTTTTAACCAGGCCACCTTATCCCTTAAGTCTGGAATCTCTTTTGGGAATGCCACCATTTTAAGAACCACGGTAAAACCTCGATTCATAAGTAACTTAAAGTTCTCAAAGTATAGTTTTCTAAGTGAGTCATTTCTATCTAGGATCTCGCCATGATAAGTAGCCATAACTTCTCCCACTCTTTTCGGATCTACATTTTTAGCAAAATCTTTGATATGTTTGGTGCAGAGATTGGTTTGGAGTTCTATATCCATATAATTAGTAAGTTGTCTGACCAATTCACTAAAATTAGTCACTATACTTGGTTCCCCCCCCGTTAGCCATATGTAAAGTTTTTTTTCAGAGTTATCTTGTAAATAACGAAAGTGGTTAACTATTTCTTCTACAAAGTATTTATCACTGAGACAATCTCTTCCTCCGTTATGCCACCCTACACAATAACTGCACTTGAAGTTACAACGTTCGGTAAGATACCAAACAACAGTTATGTGATCCCGACTAATCCGAAATTTATAATCTCCTACTTGGATATCACCATTATTTAGGACTGTTAGATTCATAATTCAAAATATTCCTTGAATTTTTTTACATAATTTGAAAATGATTCTTTTAAGTGCACTACCTTGCTAAAGTCGTACTCTATAGCAGACATATCTACACAGTACATTTCATCTATGGTCCAAATGGGCAGACCCAAATAGCTTAGTAGCGTCAGTCGTGAATCAAAGTTAGGTACTCCTTGAAAATAAAACACCGGTTTGTTGACCGAAATTCCAGGCAAGGCACCATGCAAACGTCCTGTTATTACGCATTTGGCCCCATAATAAACTTTTAAAAACTGGGACAAATCTTTGACTATTTCTACTTTTAAATCTTGACAACATCTCTCTTCCTTTGTTTCATGAATCAGCACCTTAACATTTTGGATTTTTGATAGATGTTGTAAAAACCTTATTTGGTCTGGTATATTTCCCCTTCCGAATGAAAAGGCAATATGGCCACCTGGTATAGTGTTGTCCTGGCAAAATAATGTTGGGCATCCTATAAATTCGGATTCAATATCATTATGCTGTAATAAGTCGTATGTAAAAGGGTCTCTACAGCCAATAGGGTATTGCATCTTTTTTGCAACTTGAACTAATTCATTTTCATCCTCAAGTTTGCTCCATCCATTTCTGTACCATACCGATGCTCCAAAGCATATTATAGGTATTGTTCCATGCTTGAATTTCTGGAATGCAACATCTACTTTAGGATCTTGATATAAAGTGGTAGTTCCGGGATTCACTATAAATTGATAACCATCTAGCTTATGTGGAAATTCATTCTGTAAAACATTCACCACTAAGTCGGGCTTAGGTAATTGTAAAATCCTCTTGAGACAATATTCAATTAGATAGTTTCCGTGGTTCTCATCACGTATGATAGATGCCCAAATATATTTCTTGCCCTTCTTTGAGGATATTGGCAATTGCTTTCTTTTAGTAGATAGTCTTCGTTTGGCGGTTTGTAAATTTTTCCCTTTTTTAGGTACCCATTCCTTAGTCCAAAACCGTTCATCACTTCTTAATTTTCGAAAAAATTCGCTCTTTATCAAAAGTTTAAATTTATACCAATAGTAACTATATATCTTTCTCTTCTCTCTTATTATGGTATAAAACTTAACTAAGCTCATTGTTGACTCTCAAATTTTAAAATTTCCACCGAGATTTTATCTGAAAAATGCCATGGAAATCTGGATTTCTAAATTTCTGGGTGATGTGACTGTGTGGAACTTGAACAATAAATGTAGTTGCCTTGCCCCAACGATCATATGGGACTTGCGAAAGATTTTTATCAAGAATCCCTACAATTAAGGAATAAATTCCGGGCAAAAATGGTAAAGAATTAAAAGTACAACTAACTCTCCCTTTTCCTTCATACAAAGTCTGTCCTTTATTTACTTTTGAGACCGAACCAGTAAGTTTCCTTCCTTCGTTATCACAAATTGCAATCCAAAATCTAGGTTCTCTTATTCTTTCATAGATCCTATATATTATCTCCACACACATACTGTCGCCTGTATTAAAAGTGTTAGTTTCTTTACCATTATGCAATAAACTCACAGAATCGATTTGCATCTCTCCTGAGCCAAATCTCTCCAATGAAACATCAGTGCTAGGTTTTCCAGAAGCAATAATTTCATTATTGATCTCATTACTATAATTATTTATAATTTGTTGAGTATTTCCAATCTGCCTCATTATTCCTCTTTCTAACCACAAAACATTGCAGCACACTGATTGAACTGCTGTCAAGTAGTGTGAAACAAAAACTATTGTAGTCCCTGTTTTCCGTAATTCATTGATTTTATTTAGGCATTTTCTCCGGAAGAACATATCCCCCACCGCTAGCACCTCATCCACAAGCAGAATATCCGGTTCGCAATGCACTGCTATTGCAAATCCCAACCTGATAAACATACCACTCGAATAAAACTTCACCGGCGTGTCCAAAAAATCGCCGATATCAGCAAACTCCACAATCTCATCAAACTTCTCATCCGCTTCTTTCTTTGGCATCCCTAATATTGCCGCGTTGATATGTATATTTTCCCTGCCTGTGAGCATTGGATGAAAACCTGCACCCACCTCAATAAGCGCGCCCACTCTCCCTTTGATGGAAATTTTCCCTTTATCCGGCCAGAAAATCCCGTTCAGCATTTTTAAAAGGGTGGTTTTCCCTGCACCGTTGGGACCGATTATCCCAAGTGTCTCTCCTTTTTTCACTTCAAAGGAAATATCATCAACTGCCCAGAATTCGTTCTTTCGTAGCCTCTCTGGGCGGGAGTGCAACCCTACCATGTTTCTTCCGATATCTTCTACTCCATAAAGCATCGATCGCTTAAGTGATTTACAGTATTTTTTTGAGACGTGTTCGACCTTAATGGCAGCTTCGGAAGAAGGTGGATGGGTGGATGGGTTGGTGGGTGAATGGGTAGACGAGTTAGTGGGTTGATGAGTAGATGGGTTGGTGGGTGAATGGGTAAATGAGTTGGTGAGTGAATGAGTACTACCCATTTTCTCATCTACTGTCTGACTCATTTACTGTTTTCCCTTCAAATGTTTAATAAAATTAAGCGTCATTTTGCGTAAAATTTCTATTTCGTTCAGCAATTTCTCGTTATCAGAGGTATACCCTAAATTTTTGGATATTATAACTTGCGTCTCCAATTCTGACAAAGAACTCAAAGCAATATAAATAAAGCGAATATAATCAGGTTTAGAATTTCTCGCGGCCCCTTCAGCAATATTGCTGGGATAGGAAACTGCTGCTCTTTGCATTTGAGAACTTAATCCATAAATTTCTTCCTTAGGGAAATTTTTGGTGAGCTTATAAATATCGGTTACTAAATCAAGACCTTTTCCCCAAATATCTAAATCTTTATGTGTCTTCATTCTCTCTTCCATCATCTACCCATTTTCTCATGTACTGATTTACCCACTTACTCATCTACTTATTAAATTCTCTCTGCAACTCTTGTTTCCGTTAGATGAAATATAAATAGACATACGATGAAAATAATAATTGATATAATACTCATGACAAAAAAACCGCTCAATTCGGGGATTGTTCCCGTCAATACAAGATCCCGTGGAGCTGAAACTAAATAATATAAGGGGTTATAGTTGGTAGCTTGTGCAAGTATTCCAATTGTCGGCTTAGCATACAAAACAGGCGTCAGAAACATTAAAAATGTTAAAAGCACTCCAAGTACATTTCCAACATCCCTCACCACCCCGTTGACAAGGGATAAAATAAAACCAAGTCCGAGCGTAAGCAATATTATCGGAATTATAATTAATGGTAGCAACAAAATTGCAATGCTCGGCACAATCCCATAGTAAACAAATAACAGGGACACTAGAACAAACTGGATCAGAAACGACACGATTGAACACCCTAAAGATGCAATCACTAGTGATTTTTTGGAAAAGTTTATCTTTGTTATCATTGTTCCTGCAGCTACGAGTGAATTTGAACTCGCAATTAAACCCGTTGAGAACAACTGCCAGAATGCCATCCCAAGTAGTGCATAGATAGGATAGGGCGCTTTAATATCTCCAATACTTAATATACCAGAATGATTGAGTATAATGAATGCGCCAACACTGATCAGAGGTAGAATCAGAGCCCAAAAACTTCCGATGAATGATTGTTTATATACAGCTAAAAAATCTCTTTTGAATAATTGATAGGTGAGCCATCGGTTTTTCCGAAGTTCATTAAAAATCTCCTTAAAAATGTATAAATACCCTTTTTTGAGTGAATTGTCCGGCTCATATGTAGTTATGGATTCGTTCATTTTTAAATCACTATATAAAAAATTGAGCTGATATTCATGAAGGCTCTTTTGCAGCTTCTAGTGAAGATTGGGTAAATATTGATTTGCTCGCTCTCTATCGTCCTTCTTATTGTCTTGCAAGAACATTATTTTTTATGCAAAATCCGTTCCCTTGCAGAATTCTCTTAGGAAACCTCAAATTATTAGGAGGTATACGTAGCAAATTAC
>Ga0299912_10001472_pt1 | contig 18981 bp, 16 predicted proteins | sample RVTome_2_FD_207667 | JGI IMG/M metagenome (GOLD analysis project Ga0299912, IMG submission 207667) | Soil microbial communities from uranium-contaminated site in the Upper Colorado River Basin, Wyoming, United States - RVT95D214 (version 2) ... | reverse complement strand
CCATTGCCGATATACGTACAGGCACCAAAAAACACCGCCGCAATCGAGATCGCCTCCAGATAGACCGGATGGTTTGCGATGATGTACGATATCGAGATGTCATCGACCGGCACATTTCCGCTCGCAACTAAGTCGTAATGGAATCTTAGCAGTGTTGCGTACGCGTTATGGACATCCGTCGTGCCTTGGCCCGGTCCAAGAAGAAGGCCAGCCCCGTGCGTTTGAATGAGCTGTTGTACCTGCTGCACGACGTTTTCATTGATGAACAACCCGATTTGCGCACTTAGGAAATTCAGGTAAGTCGGCGCGTTGTCCAAGAATGCTGAGAGCGCTCCGGTGGCCCAATAGAATTGTCCAGCCGACTGAATGCCGATCGATCGTGCGTTTTGTTCAAGCCAATCAAGAGCTGGAACCATCGTGGCAAATATTCCAAGAAAGAGTACCGCCACCTCCTTGATGGGAAGGAAGTTAAAATTGTTCTTTTTGTGAATCTCCCGTTTCGTGGTAAAATATGACCCGGCCGCCGAGAGCACCATCAGCGCCTCGCGCAGAAACGGAGGATCCGTGATGAAGACCGCCACGAGGACGATAACGAGAAAGATGAGGTTTTGCATCCCGCTCACCTCCCCGGTTTCTTCAGCGGCTTCTATGCGATGTTGGGCGGATTCAGGAAGCCTTTTGAACTGAATCAAATCGATGACGTAGAAGACGGCGAGAACCCAGCCAACAGCAATCAGCCAATGCAACCACAACTTCTCCGCAACCCAGAAGAATGGGACACCTCTCAGGTATCCCAGGAAGAGGGGTGGGTCACCGATCGGGGTCAGTGCTCCTCCCATGTTGCTCACGATGAAGATGAAGAACACAACGTGGTATGGCTTGATTCGATACCTGTTCACCTGGAGATACGGTCTGATCAGAATCATCGAGGCGCCTGTCGTCCCGACAAGGTTTGAAATCACCGCGCCGATTGCAAGGAGGAACGCATTGGCCAGCGGGGTTGATTTCCCCTTGATGCGGATATGGATGCCGCCTGCAACCACGAACAGCGACCCGATCAGCGCGATGAAGCTGACGTACTCAACCGCCGTGTGGATCATGCGCGCGGTGTTCCCGAGCACGGCGACGTAGTAGACAACTGTCACGAGACCGAAGGCGATCGCAACGAAGTGGTAGTTGTGCTCCCACCAGTGTCTGTTGATGAACGGCGCGATCGCGATCGAGAGCAGCAGGAAAACGAACGGCAGAATCATCCATGGGGTTACGGCGACGGGCGAGGCGGAATCGCCGGCGAGCCCCACTGCAGTACCGAAAGCGAGGAAGAAGAAAACGCCGAGTGACCTTCGCACGGCAGCCTTCATTCAGCAGGCCTGTGGGATGAGGAAGGAGGAGCGTGGGACGACTGTGCCGTTCGCACGCCCCGCCGTGCATCCTGAATCTGCTGCACAACATGCTTTGAGGCGGCAGCCGTCTTCTCAAGAAACGTGTTCGGGGAAAAGCCAATCCAAACGATGAATACGATCACCGGAACGAGGACTGCCCACTCTCTCTTTGAAAGGTCGGGCAGATTCTCGTTCGCAGGGTTTTCCAGCTTGCCAAAGAACATGCGCTGATAGCTCCAGAGCAGGTACACGGCTGCGAGGATGACACCGATTGCCGCAATGATCGCATAGGCGTTACTTGCAAGAAACTTGGAATTGAACGACCCGAGCAGAATCAGAAACTCGCCTACAAACCCGTTCAATCCAGGCAGCCCGGCGGACGAGAGCATGACGATCATGAAAAACGACGCATACACCGGCATCTGACGTGCGAGTCCGCCATAGTCGCTGAGCTGCCTGGTGTGACGCCGGTCGTAAATCATGCCGACGAGCAAGAAGAGCGCTCCGGTGGACAGTCCGTGATTGATCATCTGGATGACACTGCCCTGCATCCCCTCTTCAGTCAGCGCAAAGATGCCGAGCACCACAAATCCAAGATGACTGACCGACGAATACGCGACAAGCATCTTGAGGTCAGGCTGTACCATGGACACCAGCGCACCGTACACGATGCCGATGATGGCTAGAATGGCTATGTAGGGTAGAAATGCAAATGTCGCGTATGGGAACAGCGGGAGACAAAAACGAATAAGCCCATATGTCCCCATTTTCAGCAGCACGCCGGCAAGAATCACACTCCCCGCCGTTGGCGCCTGCACGTGAGCATCGGGCAGCCATGTGTGAAGCGGGAAGAGCGGAACCTTGATGGCAAAACTCAACGCAAATGCCAGGAACATCCATGATTGGACGCCCATCGGTATGCCTGGAGCGATCTTGTATAATTGAAGGAGATCGGTCGTGAAGTGCCCGCCCGGCTGCGCCGACGCGTAGTACCCGAGCCAGATGATCGCAACCAGCATCAGCAAGCTCCCAGCCATTGTGTAGAGAAAGAACTTGACCGCTGCGTAAATCCTCTCGGCACCTCCCCAGATCCCGATAATAAAGTACATCGGTATGAGCATGAATTCCCAGAACACGTAGAATTGGAACGTGTCGAGTGTCATGAAGACGCCGAGAACACCGACTTCGAGCAGGAGCATCAGCGAGACAAACCCCTTCAGCCGCTCCTGGATCGATTCCCAGGATGCGAGAAGGGAGACCGGCGTGAGGAACGTCGTCAGCACTACGAGAAGCAGGGAAATTCCATCGACGCCGAGATAGTAGGATACATCGAGACTCGGAATCCAGGGATACTTCTCCACAAACTGCATCCCCGAATTTGCCGCATCGAAAGCCACGAAGAGGTACACGGACACCAGAAAGGCCACTGTAGATACAACAAGTCCCACCACTTTGATGGCGCGTTTGGACTCTTTATTCAACAGGAGAATTACACCCGCGCCCGCGAGCGGGAGCAGGAGAAGAAGACTGAGAAGATAACTCTGGATCATCTACACTTCATCGAGATTATTTTGCAATCAACCAGCCGAGAACAGCCACAACACCGAGAAGGAACACGAATACGTAATTCTGGGCCACGCCCGTCTGCACCAGCCGTGCCGCCCTGCTCACAGCGGCAAGCGCTTTCGCGACCGCATTCACCAGCCAATCAATAACGCGAACGTCAATAATTTTCCAGAGGAGAACCTCGGATCCTTTGATGGTGGGCGTCACGATTGCGGCATCATAGATTTCATCAACATAGTACTTGTTCAACAACACCATGTACCAGGCAGGCTTCTGCGCCTCTATCCGCTCCGGGATTTCCTTGCGCCTGAGATACCATGACCGCGCGAGCATGATTCCACCGAGGGCAATAGCAACAGACAGACCCATCAGGATGTACTCGGCCGGTTCGACGGAGTGCGGGAGCAGCGTGAGCTTGTCGTTCGCACGCTCGAAGACCGGCTCGAGCCAGTGCTCGATCGAATTTCCGCCCCCGAGACTTGCCGGAATGCCGACAAAGCCTCCAATCACCGAAAGCATGGCAAGGATGATCAACGGCACCGTCATCGTCGCCGATGCCTCATGTGGATGAGCATCAGCTCTCCAACGCCTTTCACCATCGAACGTGAGCGACACAAGTCGGAACATGTAAAATGCTGTCAGCCCGGCACCGGCGAATCCCACAAGCCACAGGGCCCAGTGCCCGCTCGAAAAGGCCCTCCAAAGGATCTCATCCTTGCTGAAGAATCCCGCCAGCGGCGGTATACCTGCGATCGCGATGGCGCCGATCAGGAATGTCCTGTATGTCACCGGAAGATGCTCTCGCAACCCCCCCATCTTCCGGATGTCCTGCTCCTCATGCAAAGCATGGATAACTGCCCCGGACGCGAGGAAGAGCAGAGCCTTGAAGAATGCATGAGTGAGAACATGGAAAACACCAGCCGCAAACGCACCGACGCCGAGCCCGAGGAACATGTATCCGAGCTGGCTGATGGTCGAATATGCAAGGACCTTTTTGATATCGTTCTGCACGAGTCCGATACTTGCTGCAAAGAGAGCAGTCACGGCCCCGACGATGGCAACGATCTCCATCGTCGCCGGAGCAAGCACGAAAAGAATTGAACACCGCGCCACCATGTACACCCCTGCCGTCACCATTGTGGCGGCGTGAATCAGCGCACTCACAGGCGTGGGTCCCGCCATCGCGTCAGGAAGCCAGACGAACAGCGGAATCTGAGCCGACTTCCCCGTTGCGCCGAAGAACAGCGCAAGAGTCACCCAGAAGATAACAGATGAGCCAGTCGGCAGCATCGACGCCTGTGCGAACACGCTCTGGAAACTCAGCGAACCGAAGGTCTCAAAAATCAGAAACATGCCAATGAGAAAGCCGAAGTCCCCCACCCTGTTCACAATGAACGCCTTCTTCGCGGCGTCGGCGGTCGTCCCTTTCTCAAACTTCTTTTCGTACCAGAATCCGATCAATAGATACGAGCAGAGTCCGACTCCCTCCCATCCGAGAAACAAAAGCAGAAAGTTGTCTGCCATGACAAGGTTCAGCATGGCAAAGATGAACAAGTTCATATAGGTGAAGAATCTCCAAAACCCGCGGTCGCCGTGCATATAGCCGATGGAGTACACATGGATGAGAAAACCGACCCCCGTGACAATGAGCATCATCAAGACCGACAACTGATCGACCTGATACGAGAATCCGACACTCAGGCTGCCGGCGGTAATCCATGGGAACACAGCAACGATATGACTCCTCTCCCCGGGTGGGCTTCCCAGCATCTGAAAGAAGATCATGCACGCGATGACGAAGCCTGCGCCGACAGTTGCACTGCCGATCCACCCAACAAGCTTCTCTGATTTGAGGGCACGGCCCAGCAATCCATTGAAGAGGAAGCCGGCCAGAGGAAGGAAGACTGCGTAACCAACAAGCTGATAGGCCATAGACGGGGGGATCACCACTTCAGAATATTGATCTCATCAATATTGACGGTCTGCCTGTTGCGAAAGAGTGCGATGACGATGGCGAGGCCTACTGCAGCTTCGGCAGCAGCAACAGCCATGACGAAAAAAACGAGTACCTGTCCGGTGATCTCGCCGAGGAACGCCGAGTAAGCAATCAGGGTGAGGTTAACTGAATTGAGCATCAGTTCGATGCACATGAACACGACGATGACATTGCGTCGCGTCAGCACTCCGGCAACGCCGATCGCGAACAGGATCGCGCTCAAACCGAGATAGGAATGAAGCGAAATGGTCATGAGAGTCAGGGTTCCGTGTTAACCCGTCGTTTTGCAAGAACGACTGCGCCGACGATTGCGGCCAGCAGCAACAGTGATGTAAGTTCGAATGGCAAGAGGAATTTGCCAAAAAGAGCGGTGCCCATGCTCTCAACGGTCCCGATTGTGGCTGCATCGGGATGAAGCGCCGCATGCATAGGCTCTGTTTCGCTGCCCCCGACGATGAACAGCACCTCCAGGAGGAAGCCGAACACAAGAACCAATCCGACAATCTTCTTCGTGTCGAGCTGCTCGGTCAAGCGCTTCTCGTCCCCAAGGTTGAGGAGCATGATCACAAAGACGACCAGCACCATGATGGCCCCAGTGTAGACCACAATTTGCAGCACTGCAAGGAGTTGCGCACGCAGCGACAGGTAGAGCAGGGCAAGACAGAAGAAGTTCCCAATGAGATAAATCGCACTCATGACAGGGTTTCTTTGCACCACCATGAGGACCGCAAGGGCAATGGCAAATGCACCGACAACAAAAAACAGGGTTGCTTCTACGGACACGGGGTAGACTGACTGATCAGTGTGAGGTTTGACAGCGATTTTTCAAAGATAGAACAATTTCGGTAGAGAATCAAAGCTTTTCTTGGGGCCGCTAGTGCCCCCATGATTCACCACCTCTCTGAGGGGCGGGGGATTCTGCTCTCAAAGCACGACTCGCTCCGAAGAGCAGCACCTCGACAAATCAGCCAGGGATGAAAATTACAGCGGCAAAAGAGACCGGCGTGAAAAACACAAGATCTTGGCACCGACATATCGAGACTCAAAGAGTAAATGAGAACTTTGGAACACCCTGCAACCATCGAGCGCGGCTATCTTGGTCGTGGGATCATTCGACCTGGAGTCTAGTAGAAGTAGTAATAGAACCCAATCTGCGGCAGCGGGAGGATGGTTCCGTCCGAGAAGTAGGTAAAGAACAACTCCGACATTGTGTGTAGTCCAGGTGCGACAACAAACTCTCCGCCGATGCCAAGGCCCAGCCGTGCCGGCGCCTCTAGCTCATTACCGCTTGCCTTCCCTGAGTAATAATGTCCGAGTCCGCCGCCGGCAAAGAAGCGGTTGGTGGCACTGCGGGCGAGGTCGTACTGGAGTTCTGCTCCGATTGAAGAGGAAAGTCGGTCCTTCACTTTGATGATCCCCCCCGTGATTTGGTAGCTCCAAGCCGTGGGCAGGTGGTGACGGAAACTCAATCCGGCCCCGCTGGCCGCTCCCCCCGCAAGACCAAGCCCAAACACATTCTCTTGCAGGTCGGTCCCACCTTTCTTCTCCGGAAGGACAACCTGCGCAGAGAGCACGGGCACGACCAGCGCCACTAGCATGACCACGTTGACAAGGTGTTTCATGGCATTGTTGTTCCTCTCATTCTGTTGCGGGTCTCATCCGGTTCTCGCCCAGCGCATGACCTCACCAATGCTCGGCCTCTTTCCTGTGGCAAGGATCCCGATTCTGAAAATCCTTCCTGCCGCCCACATGGCAGCATAGATGGAGGCGAGCATGATAATGACGGTGATCATGATCTCCCACAGCGGCGGAGTCTGTATCGGGATCCGGACCGCCATCATCGCGGGGGTGAGCAGCGGGATGTACGTCAGTATTTTGAGCCAGACTGCGTTTGGATTCTGCATCGCCGGCAGTGCGATGACAAGTGGAATGATCAGGATCAGCATGAGATAGGATGTCACCTGCTGTGCCTCCTGCTCAGTCGTTAATGGCGAGCCGGCCGCGACAAAAATCGCCGCGTACAGCAGGTATCCCAACACGAAATACACAAGCTGGAGCAGTGCTTGTTCAGCCGGGACCCCCGGCACTCCCATGATGACTGAAATCGCAACGCCGATGAGTCCCCAAAACCCGAGCTGCGTCAATCCAAGAGCGCTCAAGCCCACCACCTTCCCCACCATCATATCAACAGGTCGGCACGAAGAGACCAACACTTCCACTATGCGATTCGATTTCTCCTCGATGAAACCCCTCACAAGAAGCTGCCCCGAAGTCTGGATCAGGAACAGCAGCATCATCAGGAAAATGTATGCGGTGAACCAAACCTTGACAAAACCCCCCTCTTCAGTTTCGCCGGACTTCGAGAGTTTTACGGTTTTCAAGTTAAGGGGAACCATGAGCTCATGGATGAGGCCCGGATCAAGCCCGCGAAGCGTGAGCTTTCGTTCAGAGAGGATGTCCGTCAGATTCTCCTCGATCCGGTTTGTGATGCGGAAGTCACCAACATTTTTCGAGCGATACTCAATGACGCTGTCCGACATGACGTCCGACGAGATGATGCAAAATCCCTCGATCTCATCGCGAAGGACTTTCGCGTTGGCATCCGCAATCGTTCGATCAAGATCGATTGTATTGCCTGTGCCGAGTGTCATGACAAGATAGTTCGGCTGGCCGGTGGAAAGTCTGTAACGTGCTTCCAGGCGATCAGCAAGCGGTTTCGCGATAACGCCTGTCATGTCGATCACTCCGATCACCCTGGTTTCTTTGTCTTCCTGGGTCGCGAAGATGCTCGGTAAGACGCCGAAGGCAACAATGATGACAGGCATTACGAACAGCGAAATCAGAAATGCCTTCGTGCGAAGCTTTTGAATATACTCCCATCGTGCAACGGCAAGTGCCTTTTTCATGATGCCACCCCGCTTTTTGTCACCGCGAGTGGCGCGTCATGAGCGCGTGTTTCAGGCACCCCTACAACATCGATGAAGATCGACTGCAGCGACGGCTCCACGAGCTCGAACTTCCGGAGCTCGACCTTCGAAGTCACCTGCATGAGCAGCTCCTGCGCTCTCACATGATCGGAGAGCTCAAGCTCTGCGGAATTCCGATAGACGTCGGCGCGTCGGACGCCGGGGAGATCCTTCATGAATGAACCATCCCCGGAGAACTCAAGATGGATGGAGTTCTTGCCGTACCGTTTCTTCACATCTCGCACAGCCCCGCCCAGAACGACCCGTCCCTTGTTAATCAGGCAGAGCGTGTCGCTCAGTCTTTCGGCCTGGTCCATCTGGTGCGTTGAGAAGATGATGGCCTTCCCGCGCTGGCGAAGTTCAAGGAGAATATCTTTCAGCAGGATTTGATTGACGGGATCGAGCCCGGTAAACGGCTCGTCAAGGATGACAAGCGCGGGGTCGTGAATAATCGAAATGATGAATTGAACCTTTTGCTGGTTGCCCTTGGACAGTTCTTCCACTCTCGCGCTCTTGTATGCGAGGAGATCAAAGCGTTCGAGCCACTTGCTTGCCTCTCCCCTGGCTGTCCCAAGGTGCATTCCGCGCAGTTCGGCAAAATAGAGAATTGTATCGAAGAGCTTTTGCTTCCTATACAATCCCCTTTCTTCCGGAAGGTACCCGACAATGTTGCGAACAGCCTCGGAAAATCGTGCTCCATCATAGGTTATTTCGCCGCCGTCAGGTTGGAGGATATTGAGCACTATCCGAATGGTCGTGGTTTTCCCCGCCCCGTTTGGTCCCAACAGCCCAAACACCTCTCCGCGCTGCACTTCAAACGACACACCATCGACGGCAACAACGTTTGCAAACTCTTTGCGAAGCTCGGAGACTTTGAGCATGAGGCCGATTGGGGGACTGAGTGTTTAGGGGGTTAGCCTGTAAATCATCCTGGCAAATGGGATTGTCTCGCGTACGTGGTCAAGGCCGCATATCCACGATACGGTGCGCTCCACACCGAGGCCGAATCCTGCGTGCGGCACTGATCCGTACCGTCGCAGATCAAGGTACCATTCGAACGCGCCTTGCGGCAAGTTATGTTCTTTCAGACGTGTCAGCAACAGATCGAGGTCGTCCTCGCGTTGGCTCCCACCTACGATCTCGCCGTACCCTTCCGGCGCAAGCACATCAACGGCGAGCGCAAGATCGGGATTCTTTGGATCACGCTTCATGTAGAATGCCTTAATTGCCGCGGGGTAGCGGTGAACCATGACCGGACGATCGAACTGCTCCGAAATGACGGTTTCGTCAGTCCCGCCGAGATCGTTCCCCCACTCGAAGTCGATTCCTTTCTTGTGAAGGATTTCGACCGCCTCATCGTACGTTATTCTAGGCAACGGACGTTTGACGTTTTCAAGGAACTTTGTGTTGCGCTCGATCGCCTTCAACTCGGGCATCCGGTGCTGGAGAACCGACTGCACAATGTACTCAAGAAACTCCTCTGCCAGATCCATATTGTCTTCGAGGTCGCTGAACGCAACTTCGGGTTCCACCATCCAGAACTCCGTCAGGTGCCGCCTGGTCTTTGACTTCTCAGCCCTGAAGGTCGGCCCAAACACGTACACCTTCCCGAACGCCATTGCACCCGCCTCGCCATAGAGCTGACCTGATTGGGTGAGATAGGCCTTGCCGAGATCAAAGTAGTTGGTCTCAAACAGGGTCGACGTACCTTCGCATGCAGCCGGAGTGAAGATGGGTGCATCAAGGAGCACGAATCCTTTGTTGTCAAAAAACTCTCTTATGGCTTTGATAAGCTGGTGACGAATCCTCAGAATTGCATGCTGACGACTTGACCGCAGCCAGAGATGCCGTCTGTCCATCAGGAATTCCACCCCGTGTTCCTTGGGAGTAATCGGATAATCCTGTGCAACGTTGGTCGTCGTGATATCGGACACTTCCATTTCGTAGCCACCCGGCGCGCGATCCTCCTTTCGGATTTTCCCCTTCATCGCGAACGACGATTCCTGTGTGAGCTCGTCAAACTTGCCAAAGACTTCATCGCTCACGGCGTTCTTTACCACCACGCCCTGGACGAGGCCGGTCCCGTCTCGCATGACGAGAAATCTGATTTTTCCACTTGAACGCTTGTTGTACAGCCAACCCTGCAGCGTTAGTTCTTCACCAATATGCTTTGAGAGATCCTCAACATAGATTCGATCCATGAATTCCTTCCGCCAGCCATAATCGGAAAGTGACGTGAGACAGCAGTCAAAATATATGAAAGAAATCGAACAGGTTCAATGTGACTGAGGTTCGAGAGTTTGGCATGTCGGTTTTGGGTGGAAGCTGGTAGGTGAGCGGCGGGGGGACCAGAGATGGAGGCTGACAGCAGTACGTCGTAGGTGGCGGGTCGTAGGGAGTGGGCTGTATGTGATAGATTGGGGCCCGGGATTTGTTGTCTGGGATTTCCTAACTCATGGCGAGCATGCGTTGAATCGGAATAAGGGCTTTTTCCATGATATCCTTGTCGAGAACAATTTCAGGAACACGATTCTTCATGCACAGGTACAGCTTCTCCATCGTGTTCAACTTCATGTATGGACATTCATTGCACGCGCAGGAGGCTTCCGGCGGGGCTGCTATGTACTCTTTGTCCGGAGCATACTTCCGCATCTGGTGAAGAATGCCGGGTTCGGTTGCAACGATGAACTTCCTTGCCTTTGCCGTCTGCACATACCTCAACAGTCCACTCGTTGAGCCGATAAACTCCGCCCGCTCAAGGATCGGTGCCTCGCACTCCGGATGCGCGATCAATTCGGCATCAGGATGCTCCAGCTGGAGTTGAATAAGCTTCCTGAGACTGAATGTTTCATGCACAATGCACGAACCTTCCCACAGCAGCATGTCTCGGCCAGTCTTCTTGATCAAATACCGGCCGAGGTTCCTGTCCGGAGCGAAGAAGATGGACTTATCCTCGGGGATCTGCCTGATGATCTTCTCCGCGTTGCTCGACGTGCAAATAATGTCGCTGGCTGCCTTCACCTCGGCGGAGCAGTTTATGTATGTGATTGAGACATGTCCGGGATGGTGCGCACGGAAGGCTTTGAACTGCGGCGCGGGGCACCCTTCTGCAAGCGAACACCCCGCTTGAAGGTCAGGCAGAAGGACCTGCTTTGTGGGGTTGAGGATTTTTGCCGTCTCCGCCATGAAGTGTACCCCGGCAAACACGATCACGCCAGCCTTCGTGTCGGCCGCGCGCCGTGCAAGCTCGAGGCTATCGCCGATAATGTCAGCAACGTCCTGGATTTCATTCTCCTGGTAGTAGTGCGCCAGGATGACAGCGTTGAGCTCCTTCTTCAATCTCCTGATGTCGTCAGCGTAATCCAGAGTCGAAACCCCGATCTGGCCGCTGTCTTTCCTCGCGCTCGGTTGTAGAAGCATTTCGAAACTCAAATTACCCTTGGACGAAGCATTTCTCTTGCCTTTTGGAGAACCTCTTCCACCCCGATGTTCCCGATGTTGCCCCCTGTCCCACTTAGATAACGAAATTCTTGCCCGATCGGTGCCCATTGCTCAGCATCGGTCGGCCCGAACAAGGAGAGCACGGGGACCCCGACAGCAGCTGCCACGTGCATAACGCCCGTGTCGTTCGTTATCACGAGCTGGAGGTGAGCCAGGATCGAGGCAACGATCCTCAAGGGCATGAATTTGATTACTTCACAACCAACCGTCAGCCTCGAAAGCATCTCTTGCACCGGGACGTCGTCCATCTGACCGAATGTCACAAACACCCGGGCGTCGAATTCGCGTGCAAGCGCGTTTGCGGCATCGGCAAAACGGGAAGCCGGCCAACGATTGGGGGCCTTCCCTGCGCCGGGATGGAACCCAATGCCAACGGCTTTCTGCCCGAGAGCCTTACCCACAAACGCCCTGCCTTTTTCCCTCTCCTGCACTGTCAACGACATCTCGATCGTGAGATCATCTGTGTAGGCCCCAAGCTCTCGCGCTATATCAAGATTCCTCAGAGTCTGATGCCGGTGAGGTGTGCTCCGCCAATCGAGCGTTACCGCATTATTGAAAAAGAAACCCGATGGATTATCTTTGCCATCGATGCTCGAAGCACCTATCCGCACGCTCGCCCCGCTAAGATACGCAAACAGATCACTCGTAAACGATGTGGAAACTGTTGATGGAACAAGAACGACGTCAAAACGCCGCGATCGCAGATACCGGACAAAAGAAAGAAGCTTGGAAACCCTCAGCGAGATCTTTCCCAGCATCTCCCGTTTGTCATACACAATAACGTCATTCAGATACGGGTTGTTGAACATGACATCGGCATTGACGGGACTGGCCAGGAGAGAAACCTCTGCCGTTGGAAATTTGGACCTCAACGCTCTGAGCAGGGGAACAACGCACAGCATGTCCCCGAGCTGGTTATGCTGGCGGATGACGAAAATCTTCCGGATGTCTGCGTGGGTGAGAAACACAGCTCGCCGTGAGGAGAGAATCCTCCGTAGGAGAACCACGAGTATCTTTCTCAACCTTCGCTCAACGGACATTAGTTCGAAGGTGTGCTCTTGTCATCCTTGGGCTTGGACGGCGGAATGTCTTCAAAGCGGGCGTCCTTGGCATCTGAAAATCCGGTAGCCGGCGGCGATTGCGATTGCCGCGGGGGTGACTGCATTGGCCCGAAGGCCGATCGCGACGAGCGGCCAACCATGCGCAACACAGTCTTCACCATCCGCCAGACCACATACGCGAGCAGTAAGTATAATAGCAGTCTGATCACGGCGACAGCCCTTACTTTGTGCGCGGGGGATTGTAGTACTCGACAGCAGCGCGGTTCGGCCTGAAGATCTCGCGAACGAGGGCTTCATACTGATCCCTATCGGCAACGAAGTCCATCTCAACGGCGTTTACGATCAACAAGGGCGTGGTCTTGTACCGGAAGAAGAAATAGTTGTACGCCTCGTTGAGATCCCGAATATACGTTTCCGACATGTTCTTCTCGTACTCTCTGCCTCGCAGCCTGATGTTGCGCATCAGGCGTTCGACACTCGATTGGAGATAGACGACGACATCCGGAGTGGGAATGTTGTGCTCGATGCTGCTGATAAGTGTTTCGTACAGCTTCAGTTCTTCATCTTTCAGATTGAGATACGCGAAGATCCTGTCCTTTTCAAATATGTAATCGGTCAGCAAAAACCGGTGAAACAAGTCCGCCTGAAACAGCTCCTGCTGCTGTTTGTATCGTGTCAGAAGAAAGAAGATCTGTGTCTGAAACGCATACCGGTCTGGATCCCGGTAGAAGTCTTTGAGAAACGGATTTTCTGCAAATTTTTCCGTGACGATCTTCGCCCCCAGTGTTTCTCCCAGCATCCTTGTCAGAGTCGTCTTCCCGGCACCGATAACACCTTCAACGGCAATGTAACGTACATCCGTTTTCTCAAGGAGAGCTGTGAGGGGTTCTTGCGGGGTCAACGGAGCTCCGGAGAAGTGGCTCTTCGATGTTAAATGCGTATTCGGTAAGTGCTCATCACGACCCGACCAGTGTCCTGGCAGGATGCTGCAAGCTCCTCCACGGTCAGTCCTGTGACGGGGTGAACAATGTCGGGGGCAATCTCACGGAAGGGGACCAGAACGAACTTCCGTTTTTCCAGCTCTGGATGAGGAACCGTCACTCGGTCATCCGAGTAGACCAGGCCTTCGTACAGGAGAATGTCAACATCGATTTCGCGCGGCCCCCAATGCTCTATCAGAGTACGGCCCGTTCGGCTCTCAACTGCCTTGATTTCGTCGAGAAGCTCGGGAGGCGTCAGAGACGTCTCGACTTCAACGATGGCGTTCAAGAACTTGGGCTGATCGGTTCTGCCGTACGCGTCGGTCTCATACACAGACGAGTTCCACACGACCTTTGTGTCTCTGACACCCTTCAGTTCCGCCGCCGCACGGTTCAGGAACTTGCCCCTGTCGCCGACATTGGACCCGATTCCGAGGAACACCCTGTGCGTTTTCATCGACCGAGTGTCAATTCGACTTCGACGTGGTCCACGACACCCTTCACCGGTGGGTGCGGCTTGCGTATCCTCACGATAACCTTTTCGATAGCACCGAACTCCCTCAATAGTCCTTTGCCGATGCTGCTTGCCAACGCTTCGAGGAGATAGTACTTTTTTTCCAGAACAACACGCTGAATGAAGGCGTACGCGCGTTCGTAGTCAACTGTCTTCTTCAGCGAATCTGTCTCAGCCGCGGCAGAGAAGTCACAATACATATCAACGTCGCATTCGAACTTTCCTCCGAGGTTCTGCTCATCCTCCATTGCACCGTGATAGGCATAGAAGACTGCATTCTTTAACCGGACGATATTGAGGTCCCTCATGAGGTTCTCGTCTGAAGATTCTGGAAAATATAGAGATTGCTCATTCGAGAATCAACCATGCAAGCAGCAAAGAATGGATTCGCTTTTTCCCGTTCATGTGTCCTCATCCCTCAGGATCTCTCGATCTTTGCCCAGGTGTCGCGTAATGTGACCGCCCTATTGAAGATGAGTGTGCCCTCCCTCGAATCGTCGTCCACGCAGAAATAGCCGAGGCGTTCGAACTGAAAGCGATCCTGCGGCTTGGCAGTCGCTAAGCTCGGTTCAACCTTGCACCGGCTCAAGATTTCGAGTGAGTTGCGGTTGATGAAATCTCTCCAGTTCTCACCACCTGGATCCTCAATCCCATAGAGCCTATCGTACAACCGGGCCTCCGCATCCACAGCGTGCAAGGCTGACACCCAATGAATCGTACCTTTCACCCTCCGGCCACTTTGGGAGGAACCGCTCTTTGTTTCTGGGTCGTACGTGCATCGCAGCTCCGTGACCTCACCGGTCTTCTCGTTCTTTACGACACCGACGCATTTGATAATGTACGCATACCGCAAGCGGACCTCGGTTCCTGGCGAGAGCCGGAAGTACTTCTTCGGCGGATGTTCCCGGAAATCGTCCTGCTCGATGTAGATAACCCTGGAGAAAGGCACCTTTCGCACCCCCATCGCAGGGTCCTCGGGATTGTTCACCGCATCAAGTTCTTCGACGACCCCGTCGGGATAGTTCTCAATAACGAGCTTGAGCGGACGTAGAACTGCCATCACACGGGGTGCACGCTTGTTCAGATCGTCTCGCAGACAATCCTCAAGTAACGCCACCTCTGCGGTGCTCTCGCTCCGTGCAACTCCAACACGGTCTGCAAAAAAACGAATAGACTCGGGAGTGTATCCACGGCGGCGCAGTCCCGAAAGCGTCGGCATACGTGCATCATCCCATCCATTGACATAACCCTCCTGCACGAGCTGCAGGAGCTTTCGTTTGCTCATCACAGTGTACGTCAGGTTCAACCGCGCGAACTCGATTTGCTGCGAATGATAGATGCCAAGCTCATCAAGAAACCAATCATACAGCGGACGATGATCCGAGAACTCAAGCGTACAAATCGAATGGGTTATTCTCTCGATCGAATCGCACTGGCCGTGTGCCCAGTCATACATCGGATAGATGCACCATTTGTCGCCCGTCCGGTGGTGTGTCGCGTGCAGAATGCGGTACATGACAGGGTCGCGCATGTTGAGATTCGGCGATGCCATGTCGATCTTTGCGCGCAGCGTCCGGGATCCATCGGGGAACTCCCCGTTGCGCATCCGCTGAAAGAAATCCAAATTCTCTTCCACAGTCCGGCTCCGGAAGGGGCTGTCTTTCCCGGGTTTGGTCAGCGTACCCCTGTATTCGCGAATCTCGTCGGCGCTTAGGTCACAGACATACGCCTTTCCTTTTTTGACCAACTTGACCGCGTATTCATTGAGCTGCTCAAAATAATCGGATGCGTAGTACAGCCTGTCCCCCCAGTCGAAACCGAGCCACCGAACATCGCGCTCGATTGATTCGACATATTCTACTTCCTCCTTGGTCGGATTCGTATCATCAAATCGCAGGTTACAAAGTCCGTTGTAGTCTTTCGCAAGTCCGAAATTCAAACAAATGGATTTTGCATGACCAATGTGAAGGTACCCATTTGGCTCTGGAGGGAAACGAGTATGAACTCTGCCGCCGAATTTGTTCGTTTTCAAATCATCTTCGATTATCTCACGAATGAAGTTTTTCCGCACCGGCAATTCGCTGTTTGCCGTGTCGCGTTCCAGATTCTTATCCTTTTCCATGGTTGTCACTGTAATCTCTCTATTGCTGAAGTGATCCTCCGGATCGTTTCGTCCTTACCGAGAATGAATAAAACATCATATAAACCAGGACCAGCGCCCATCCCCGAAACTGCCAGCCGCAAGGCATGGATCAAATCACCGCGTCCGATTTTCAGTGTCCCGGCTGCGCGGTGAAGTGCCTCTTCGTAGTCCCCTTTCTGGGGATTCTCCAACCGCGAAAATTCCTCGATCAATCCCTTCAGTTGCTGCGGGGTTTCGCGCTTCCATCTCTTTTTCGCAACATCCGGATCATAGTGCTCGGGAGGTTGAAAGAAGTACGGACTCTTCTCGACGAAATCCTTTACGAACGTCACCCGCTCACGCATGGCACCAATGACGCCCAGCAGATACTCATCATCGAAATGCTTGCTCCCGAACGCAGATCGCGTCAAATACTCCTTGAGCATGGCGAGAACTTCGGCATCGGGTTTCTTCCGGAGATGCTGGAAATTCAGCCAGTCAAGCTTCTCGACATTGAACACCGCACCGGCTTTTCCGACGCGTTCCAACGAAAACTCGCTTATCAGTTCATCCAAGGTGAATATTTCCCGCTCGTCACCCGGATTCCATCCGAGAAGAGCGACAAAATTCACAAGAGCTTCCTTCAAATAACCTTTCTGACGATAGTCCTCGACTGCAACATCGCCCTGTCGCTTGCTGAGCTTCGACTTGTCGGGGTTGAGCAGCAACGGCAGGTGAGCGAACTGCGGGATCTCCCACCCGAAGTACTGATAGAGCAGCACATGTTTCGGCGTGCTTGAAAGCCATTCCTCTCCGCGAATGACGTGCGAAACCTCCATCAGGTGGTCATCAATGACATTTGCGAGATGATATGTCGGATAACCGTCGGACTTCAAGAGAATCTGGTCGTCTATTTGATCGGTCGAAAACTCCACGCGCCCACGGATGATGTCATCAAAGGCAACGGTCGACGCGTCTGGAACCTTCATCCGCATGACTGCGGGCAAGCCTGCTTCGAGTTTCGCCCTCACCTCGGCGGGCGAGAGCTCCAATGCCCGCCTGTCGTATTTCGGCGTGACGTGTCTTTTTCCCTGTATTTTGCGCATCTCCTCGAGTTCCTCCGGTGTTTCAAAAGCATAGTACGCCTTACCGGAGTCCAGAAGCCTCGTGGCGAGTTCTTGGTAGATTGAGGTACGCCCGGATTGTACGTATGGACCGCATGGCCCACCTTTCCCAGGGCCTTCATCAAATTCAAGCCCGGCCCAACGGAGCGTGTCAATCAGGTTCTCTACCGCACCTTCGACATACCGAGTCCGGTCCGTATCTTCGATACGGAGAATGAACTGTCCGTTGTTCTTTCGGGCGAAGAGATAATTGTAGAGCGCTGTTCGAAGGCCGCCGACATGCAGGTACCCGGTCGGACTCGGAGCAAAACGGGCTCGTACTGAGGACAACGTGCGACTGGTAGTGTGTGAATGAAGACTAGCGACGAAACTCAACATACAAAAAAAGTCCGTGATTTGCCAGAACCCTACAATGACCAGGCCGCTTGAAAGGCAACAGACTGTGAGTTATATTTGAATTGCCATCGCAAAGGAATCCAAACTCCGATCCGCTCATTAGGAGGTAATCACGAAAACCCTTGTACGTTTCTCTGTGGTCGTTCTTCTCGCCTTCTCTGGCTGCCAGGACTCTTTTACCGATCTTGGAGAAGAGAGTCGCTCTGACCGTGTCGTTTCGTACCCCTTGCAGCTTGGCAACCGGTGGGTGTATGAACGAATCGCATACTTCCACAACATCCGGATGAATGACAGCTCTTTCGCGATCCCACGCGATACCATTCGCAGCAGCATCACCGTGGAGGTGATTGGATACACCCAGCTTCCACGCCAGCCGCAGACATCCGGAGATTCGATAGCTGTGACCGTTCTCAGACTAATGGAATCAGAGATTGCTCCAATTCCACGTAGTCTGCAGGGCTTTCAATACATGACCCAGGATCGGATTGCACTATATCTGCACGGATACGTCGCCGCTGGAACGCCTGCCCTGCCAAAAAGGAATCAGAGCCCCATTCAATTTGCCTTCCACGGCAGGACATTTTCCTCAATTCAAGAGCTTTTTTTCTTCAAGGCAGAAGGTCCCGTGCATCCGCAGGTGGATTCTCTGGTGAGAGAATTTCCCCCGCTCACGGCACTCCAATTTCCACTAGCGGAGGGAAACAGATGGACTTTTCGCCCGATTGGGCGTCCTTGGAGAATCGACAAGCAGGTTGGCAGCGTTCATCCAGACACGGCCGCCGGAAAGCAGATCTCGGACTTCGATGTGCGCTGGCTGTATGACATAAATGGAGATGGAATGTGGGACGACGATATCCGGCTGGTAGATCAAATCTCGAACCAGGGGCTGGTACGGAGATCCATAGACTTGACAAATGTCGGAATCACCAACACGGTCGATCCCGATCCAGTTGGCCTTGCAGATTACACAGAGAAAATCACCGTCATAGAATTACAGGTCGCACGGTAGGCTCTTAATCACACACCCCTGTCCTCGCCACCTACGCAAGAGCACGCTTGAAACCCCTTGTCCAAGCCCTCAACTTCGCGTTGGACTTTCCTTCGATGATCTTCTTGATCAGCGCGCTGCCTACGATCACGCCGTCAGCATTCGCTGCATATGATTTTGCGTCTTCCGGTGTTGAGACCCCAAAGCCGACAAGCACAGGGTTCTTCTTGGCGTAGCGCTTGACTCTTCGAATGTACTCCTGAGGTGTACTGCGTCTGTGACTGCCCGTCACGCCCGTCGTCGATACACAATACAGAAACCCACTTGATGCAGAGTCTACCATGGTTATCCGACGCGGTGAACTGGTCGGAGTTACCAGTAGAAT
>Ga0299912_10001471_pt1 | contig 18981 bp, 19 predicted proteins | sample RVTome_2_FD_207667 | JGI IMG/M metagenome (GOLD analysis project Ga0299912, IMG submission 207667) | Soil microbial communities from uranium-contaminated site in the Upper Colorado River Basin, Wyoming, United States - RVT95D214 (version 2) ... | reverse complement strand
AATTCCACAAAACCCCAGAAACTACTCCCTTTGCAAACTCTGTGCTTCAAGCCTAAGGCTTGAAGCACAGAGTCTCAGTTTGCCAAAAGTCATTAGACGGGAACAGATCTCTATTCTGAGGTGGCTGGCACACAGATTCCGCCCACGCACACGTGTCCGGGGGGACAATCGGCATCGATAGTGCAGGCTAGCAGCGCCTTCCTCCTCACTCTACTGGCCAGAGAAGACCCGAGTCGGATACCTATGAGACCCACCACCAGGACGATCGGGGCACCTGTGATCCCCAGGACTAGCAGGGTAAAGACCCCGCCAGCCACTGCTCTCAGCCATTGCAGTGCACCCAGTAAGATTTCCATTGCGCCCCCCTTTTTCTTTGTACTTTCTGCCGGAGATCAGAGCCGCCCCATTTCTCCGCCTGCCCCGCAACTCGAGCTTCTTCGGCTGCACCCTGAGCTCCGGTCAGTTTTTCAATTGTAGTAACATTGTTCAGAACTTGTAAATTCGGTCATGATACTAGTATCAACATACGAGGGAGTGAGGCATGTAAGAAGACGCTACCTTAAGATAGCGTCTTCTTGCTCACGGGGGGCCTTCTGTTGCGGGCTGACTCTTGTAAGTATCAGGGAGTCACCATTCCCTTGCGAATGGCATATTTGACCAGTTCAGTACGATCATGTAGTCTAAGCTTGTCCATCACATTGGCTCTATGAGCTTGCACCGTCCTCAACCTTATGCCTAATAGGTTGGCAATCTCCTTATTCTTCTTTCCCTCGGCAATTAGCTTTAATATCTCCTTCTCGCGGCTGGTTAGACGGCTTTGGCTGTCTTCTTCGCCCGCCTTGACTTTCTCTAGATAATCGGTAACGAGCAGTTGGGCAATAGCAGGGTAGAGGTACACATCACCACGGTGAACAGTTCTGACGGCGGAAACCAACTCGCTGGCGGCGGCAGTTTTGACCACATATCCCGATGCCCCAGATTGAAGCATCTGGGAGATGTATTGGTCAGTCTCGTACATGGTCAGAACTAGGACCTTGATCTGGGGGTTCTTTTCTTTTATCTGCCGAGTGGCCTCCAGCCCACTCAATCGCGGCATTGCTATATCCATCAACACAACATCCGGCACCAATGTTCCGACCTTAGCCACTGCTTCTATACCGTCCCCCGCCTCCCCCACAATCTCGATGTCTGGCACCTTTTCCAGCAACGAACGGATGCCCTCACGTAGGATAAGGTGATCATCAGCCTGGAATACCCTGATCTTATTCATTGCGGGCACCCTCCTCTCTAAATGATGCCTCTACGCGGAGACATGTTCCTTGTCCCGGTTGCGACTTAATGGTTAAAGCTCCTCCCAATAAAGTAGCTCTTTCCACCATGGCACGCAGGCCCAGGTTCTGTCGATCTTTTCTACCTCTTAGAGCCGCCTCCACATCAAAGCCTTTGCCATTATCCTCCACCTGCAAGATAACCATCGAATTATCTAACTCCAGCCGCACTCTGACCTCGCTGGCCGCGGCGTGCTTCACAACGTTCGTCAGGGCTTCCTGAACGATGCGGAACAGCATGGTTTCAGTAGACGATGGCAGCTTTCGTCCGGGCTCGATGATCTCGACTTTGACGTCGAGACCGTGCTTAGCTAAGTAACTCTTAGCATACCAGTCGATGGCCATGGATAGCCCCAAATCATCTAGTGCGCTGGGGCGCAGCGACAAGGCCAGGCTGCGTACATCCTCCAGTATCCGAATCGCCTGCTCTTTGAGAGTACCGAGCCTTTTCTTCGTATCGCTATATCTAGTGGGCAAGGTATCCTCGATCTCTTCCAAACTGATCGCCAGGGCAGCTAAGGCTTGGCTTGCCTCATCGTGCAGCTCTCGCGAGACTCTCTTGCGTTCTTCCTCCTGGGCCGAGATGACCTCTCCCAGGAGTTGCTCTCGAACCTTCTCTCTCTGTTGGACTTCGTGTCGCAGCAGAAACATCATGTTGTTGAAGCTCTCCCCTATCATCGTCAACTCATCCCGCCAACAACCCTTTTGATATACTTGGCATTCGGTGCAACTTTCTAACTTCTGGGCAAATTGACCTTGGACCTCGCCTCCGCAGAACGTCCCCGCAATCTGCCAACATCTTAAATCTTCAGAACCGTAGCAAGGGCAATCGGTGTAATGGCAGTTTGTTTCCACCCAACATTTCACCAGGTGGGGATTCTCAAACCTGATGTCAAATCCGCCTGTGATCGCTTGCTCCACCAGCCTATTGAGGCCTGTATTCGCCTCTCTCAGCCTTTTCGTCACTCTTGCGTTCTCGATGGCGATGCCCGTCGCATCTCCTATCACCAAGAGCAGACATATCGCCTCATCGCCAAGTTTGTCAGCTAGGCGACTGGTAAGGGTCAGTGTCCCCAGCACCCCCTTTTTCGACTTCAGCGGCACGCAGGCTAAAGTTCGAAATCCTGCTCTAATCATATTGGAGGTCTCGGGATCATTTGTAGCATCATTGATTACAATTGGCTCTCCTGAACGGACTACTCGCCCAACCATGCCCTCCCCCACGTTCAAGCTAGCAGCCTTTCGGACACACTCTGCTGGCAATCCTCGGTGAGCCATGATAACCAATCGGCCGGCCTTCTCATCCAGCAGGTGTACTGCGCCTGCCTCTACGTCCATGACTACTAGGGCCTTATCCAAGGCATCGTTGAGGATCGGATCCCCGTCTTGATCGAGAGCTTGACTTACAATATCGATCACTGCATTCAGGCAAGATAATTCTTTGGTTCTTTGCTGTATCTCATGTTCAAGGTTCATATTCTATCTCCAACTCTCGAACACGCACTCTCGCACCATGAGCTTCATAAAAAATCTTTTGGAGTAAGACACGTTATGGCGAACCGCAAAAACTTTGGTTTCCCTTGCCCACAACTTCTTCAAAAGATTCTAAGGTGGGCTGGATGGTGAATGGTCGCACAATGTCAGCCACCGTTTCCTGAGTTTTGGGTCCAGCCCCAGTGATGAAAGCCACCGTCAATTTGCCGTTCTCAATGGCTTGTGAGGCCGCTAGCTTCTTTAGCCCCGCTATCACCACACCGCCGGCCGTCTCGGCGAAGATGCCTTCAGTTTGAGCAAGGAGCTTAACGCCCTCAGTGGCCTCCTCATCGGTGACGGCACAGGCGCCACCCCCAGACTGTCTAGCGACCATCAACGCATAATAACCATCGGCAGGGTTTCCTATGGCTATGGACTTGGCAATGGTGTTCGGTCGCACCGGATGTACGTGGAGAGATCGGGCTTCAAAGGCGTTGACGATAGGTGAGCAGCCAGCGGCCTGGGTGAGGTACATATGGGTATTAACCGGCTTGATCAAGCCCAATATGGACAGCTCATTCAGCCCCTTCCATATCCGGGTAAACATTAACCCTGAACCAGCAGGGGCCACCACGCAATCTGGGGCATGCCACTCTAGTTGCTCCGCCACCTCATATGCCAGGGTCTTACTACCCTCAGCATAGTAGGGGCGGAGATTAATGTTAACAAAGCCCCAGTTGTATCTTTCCGCCAGCCTAGCGCACAGTTGATTCACATCATCATAAGTTCCATCGACAACTACCAAGATGGGATTATAGATTGCCGTCCCCACGAGTTTGTCCCGTTCCACATCAGAGGGGACAAAGACGTACGACTTCATATTTGCTTTGGCGGCATGGGCAGCCACGCTGGCAGCAAGGTTGCCTGTCGAAGCGCAAGCTGTGGTATTGAATCCAAACTCCCGCGCCTTGGTGATAGCCACCGAAACCACTCGATCCTTGAAAGAAAAGGTGGGATTGAGACAATCGTTCTTGATGTAGAGTCGCTCTAGCCCCAGCTCCCGCCCCAAGCGATCGGCTCTGACTAGGGGGGTGAACCCAGCGCCTATGTCCACAACCTCGCCATCCACCGGCAGCAGATCGCGATAGCGCCACATGCTCACTGGCCCACTTGAGAGCGTCTCCCGACTCACAGCTTCAGCCAAGGACTTGTAGTCATAGATCACCTCCAGCGGACTGAAACAAAAGTCGCATAGACTGATAGGCTTGATGGGGTACTCCCGCCCACACCTCCGACAACACAGGACTCTCACGTAAGACATCCCGGAAGCTCCTATTGCTCCACTAGCTCCACCAATTGTTCTTTAGGGCAAACCAGGCCTCTGAGTGTTTTCATAGGCAGTTAAGAGATCGTCCATCCCCATTGTTATTCTGCCACCGCTTATTACATACGCCACCTGAGCCTTGGGATAGTCTTTACATGCGCCGCTGATCCCCTTACCCGTGCTTGCTTCAAACTTGGTGCCACAGGTATTGCAGACTAAAGTATTGCCCAGTAGAGAAAAGCCCACAGATCTGCAAGGCGGACAGATGTTGGCTCGGACGTATGTTTCTCCTCCCAACTTATATACCATGTATGCCTGGCTCGTTTCCTGAATTGTGACTCTGAAGTGGAGCATCTTTCCGCTATCGACCTCGATGGCGGGAATAGATATCGCAGGGCCCTCTACTTCGGCGTCGATCCATGTCGGGCTCACTGGCCCTGCTCTTGACTCTGTTGTCCCCCCGCTGTTGCTCGATATTGGCTCCACTGTCTTGCCCGGCTTCCCGCCGGCGCATCCAATAGAGACTATGGTTGCAAGTATTATCAAAAACAACACAGTTCTGGTTACCATCCTATGGTTTCCCCTCCCTTCTCAATGTTTCACCCAATCCCATCGCCTTGCAATGCTGCTGGTCGATCCAGTCCTTGCTGCCCCGACTGGTAGACCTCGTCCACTATTTCACCATCTCTCAAAACTACGATTCTTTTTGTCTGCCCCGCTATATAGGGACTATGGGTAGCTATGATGATGGTATGGCCGTCCTCATTAAGCTGGCGGAAGAGGTTCAAGATCTCCATCCCCGTTTTTTGATCCACGTTGCCGGTCGGTTCATCCGCCAGGATAAGCGAGCAACTGTTGACTAGAGCCCGTGCAATGGCGACCCTTTGCTGCTCTCCACCGCTCAATTGGCTGGGCATGTGTTTGGCTCTCTTCTTCAAACCCACCTTTTCCAACATTCCTGCTGCCCTTTCCTCGTCCCTATCCCCCGAACCATAAAAGCTCAAGGGCAAAAGCACGTTCTCTAAGGCGGTAAGAGATGGGATCAGATGATACTGTTGAAATACATAGGCAACCTTCGTCCTTCTCATATCTACCAGGGTGCTTTCATTTAGATTGTCAATGCGCGTTCCATCTAAAAACACTTCCCCACTAGATACATGGTCCAAACCACCAATTATGTTTAAGAGGGTAGACTTCCCACTTCCAGAGGGGCCAATAATAGCCACGAAATCACCATCATCCACGTGCATATTGATGTTGTGTAAAGCAACCACTTTTGCTGAGCCCTGGCCATAGTTTTTTGACACACTTTTTATATCTAGCATACTGTCAACCTACAATGATCTAATCGAATCGGCCACTCTGATGTTAGAAGCACGCATCGCTGGGTACAGGCTCGCCACTATGGCAACAAATATCGCCAATCCTATTGCTGGCAGAAGGTATTGTAGAGCGTAGCTGACGGCCAAGTCCTCGAAGATAAGCGGACCTATTCCATATGATAAAAGGGTTCCTGCTATGTATCCGAAGATGCCACCTATCAGCCCAATAACGACGGCCTCGTAGAGGAACATTCTCACTATTTGGCTGGGGGAAGCGCCGACCGCTTTCATGATCCCGATGTCTTTGATGCGTTCGTGAACCGCAGACATCATGGTGTTGACCACTCCAAAGCTGCCCACAACGAGGGTAATGCCAGCCAAGGCTAGCATGAAACGGTTGACCTTGGCCATCAGGTTCATCTCGCTTTCAGCTATCTGCCTTACGGCAACCGCTCGAACACCGGAGATGCTCTCGTTGACTAAACCTGCTATGACCTCCACCGGGCAGGCAGAGCACAGGGCGCGAATATCCATCGAGGAAATCAACCCTTCCTTCCCAAAGGCGCTCTGAGCCGTTTTCAGAGGGATGAATATTTGGTAGTCATCATTCGAGCCTGTCTCCCCCAGGATGCCGACAACTACAACTTCTTGCCCCTCGATGGGAATGCTGTCCCCCACGTCTATTTCTAGTATTGCGCTGGCTCTTGCCCCCAGTACGGCTTCGTTCTGCTGTTCGGGGTAACTACCTCTGGAGATCATCCACCAAGTCTTGATGGCCTGCTCTTGCTTTGGCTCGAAGCCTACGACCATCACTGACGCTTCCTTTACCGTGGTATTTACGTAGAGCTTGGGAGCGATGGTAGCAATGTCTGCTCCATCTTCGATGCCCAAGGCTTCTCGTATCGCCCCATCTGCTATTCGTCGTATCTCTGGCACTTTGTCCTCAGCGATATAGTTGTCGCCGACGGCCAAAGTCCCCAGGCTCAAGTCTCCTAGTTGCAAGCCTATATTCTGGATTGCCGGCGTGATCATCAAGTTGGGGCCGTACTTCTCCAGCTCCCCATAGATCTTCTTTTCACCAGCGCGGGCGACTGTCAAAACGGCAACCACCGCAGCAACGCCAGCGGCCACGCCTAGTGCCGTATATAGCACCCGTCGCCGCCTCCGCAAGGTCTCCTTCGCTACTATCTGATATATTCTCATGTAACCCTCGACTCAAAAGCTGCTTTCTATGCTGGCGGTGAAATCGCCTGCTATGACACTAAAAATGTGAGGGCACGCTGTCCGTGCCCTTAGATCAAGCAATATGTCGTTTTAGTTTCAGTCATGATCGAGCGCTTGCGCCAGGTCCTCGATCAAATCCTCAGCGCTCTCCAATCCCACGGATAATCTGATCAGGTTGTCTTTGATCCCCGCCGCCTTCCTGGCCATTGGTGGCATCGACGCATGGCTCATAGTGGAAGGATGCTCGACCAAAGAGTCAGCGCCGCCGAGCGATTCAGCCAGGGAGAAGATTTTTATCCTTCTTAGAAAGGAATTGACTGCTTCACTTCCCCCTTTGATTTCGAAAGACACCATGCCGCCAAACCCGGTCATTTGCCTTTCCGCAATTTCGTGGCCGGGATGTGATGCGAGTCCTGGATAGTAAGTCTGTTCCACCTTGGGATGCTGCATTAGGTAGCTTGCAATGAGTTTGGCGTTCTCTTCATGGCGCATCATCCTCACTGCCAGCGTCTTGATCCCCCTCAACACCAACCAGCAATCGAACGGGGAAGCGCAGGTCCCCATGGCGTTCAGAAGAAACTGGACTCTCTCTGTCAATTCATCGGTGGAGGTCACCACCGCACCGCCGATGACATCGCAGTGGCCGTTGAGGTACTTCGTTGTAGAGTGAACTATGAGATCGACCCCGTACTCAATGGGCCTCAGGAAATAGGGTGTGGCGAAGGTATTGTCCGCCACCGTGATCAGATTATGCCTCCGTGCGATATCAACCACCATCTCCACATCCACGATGTTCAGCAGCGGGTTGGAGGGGGTTTCCATCCATATCATCCTGGTATTGGACCTTATCGCCTCCTCGATCCTAGTCCTGTCATCCAGCCTCAAGAAGGTGAACTCCAAACCCAGCTCTGTCATTACCGCCTCAAACAGTCTATAGGTGCCTCCGTAGACATCGTCTCCAGAGATCACATGATCGCCCGCTCGGAGTAGGTGCATAATGGTGGTCTCAGCGGCCATTCCGCTAGAGAAGGCGAACCCTGCCTTCCCTCCCTCGAGCGCGGCAAGGCAATCCTCCAGCGCCTTCCGGGTGGGATTCGCCGTTCGCGAGTAGTCGTAGCCTCTGGTTACCCCCACATCCTGAAAGACGAAGGTCGAGGTCTGATAGATGGGAGTGGCCAAGGCACCGGTAGCGGAGTCTGGCTGCCTCCCAGCATGGATGGCTAGCGTTTCGAATCTCATATTCCCTCTCCCTCACTGAATTCTTTCTCTAGCTTCATCCTCCTCCCCTCCCATGAGTCTTTGGGGGCAACTATCATGCTCAAACTCTCAAGCCGTTTCAGTCGCTGATGAATCTCCTCTTGCTCCTCCAGGACTAGCTTGATGGCTTCTGCCACCGGGTCCGGCAATTTGGCATGTTCCAAATCAGCGGGAGGTTGATGATGATTCTCAACTACTCTCCCGGGGATACCTACCACGGTTGTGCCCGGTGGCACCGGCCTTGTTACTACCGAACCCGAACCAATCCTGACCTCATCACCCACGGTGATGGCACCTAGCACTACCGCTCCACACCCAATGACTACCCCATTTCCGATCGTGGGGTGGCGTTTCTTCTTCTCCAGCGTGGTTCCTCCCAAGACGACGCCCTGATACAATAGGACATCATCGCCGATCTCCGCTGTCTCCCCGATGACCACCCCCATGCCATGATCTATGAAGAAGCGCCTGCCGATCTTAGCTCCGGGATGGATCTCGATGCCGGTCAGAAAGCGACTGACTTGGGAAAGCAGGCGTGCCAGCAACTTGAGTTTATGCTGCCAGAGGAAATGGCTTAGGCGGTGCAGCCACAGGGCGTGCAATCCTGAGTAGCAAAGGATCACCTCTAGCACGCTTCTCGCCGCTGGATCCTTGGCGAAGACAGTCGCTATGTCCTCTTTCAAGGTTTTGACTAAGCTGGTCCTCATCTTTATCGGCTCATGTTTCAGATATTTGGTGTCGAGCGGTATAGTTCTTGGAAAAGCCAGGTGCTTAGATAGCGCTCCCCGGTATCGGGCAAAACGACTACGATGAGCTTGTCCTCGTTTTCTGGTCTCCTAGCCACCTCTAAAGCGGCCCAGGTCGCTGCGCCTGATGAGATGCCAGCCAGTATCCCCTCTTCTTTGGCCAATCTCCTCGCCATCGCGCCGGCGTCCTCATTGCCGACTTGGATAACCTCGTCGATTAGCTCCATTCTGAGGACTTCGGGCACGAACCCGGCACCGATACCCTGAATTTTGTGAGGGCCGGGTTTGCCACCGGAAAGGACAGGCGAATCTTTGGGCTCCACGGCGATAGCCCTGAAAGTGGGCTTTCTTTTCTTTATGACCTCGGCCACGCCGGTAATGGTGCCCCCCGTCCCTACACCGGAAACGAGAATATCTACCCGGCCGTCGGTGTCTTGCCAGATCTCCTCGGCCGTAGTTTCTCGATGTATCTGGGGATTAGCGGGGTTTCTAAACTGCTGGGGCATGAAGTAATGGGGGTTGGCCTCGACTAGCTCCTCTGCCTTTCTCACTGCCCCCGGCATCCCCTCAGCTCCAGGAGTTAATATCAGTTCGGCACCGAATACCGAGAGAAGTTGCCTCCGCTCTAGGGACATAGTATCGGGCATAGTTAGGATCAGGCGATAGCCCCTGGCGGCGCAAACGAAGGCCAAGGCAATGCCGGTGTTGCCGCTGGTGGGCTCAATGATCACGGTGCCTTCCGTGATCAACCCTGCCTTCTCGGCGGCCCCGATCATGGATACCCCGATTCTGTCCTTCACACTGCCACCGGGGTTGAAAGACTCAAGCTTCGCCACTACCTCTGCCTTCAATCCCTGGGTCACCTTATTCAACCTGACCAGCGGCGTGTTTCCTACCAACCGTGTTATATCATTGGCTATCTTCGACATTCACCATGCCTCCTGTGCACACTTTCTGCGCTGATATTGCGGCTATATGGCATTTGTTACCACATCTTGAAGTGTCAGTATGCCAATGGCAAATGAGCCTCCCTCTGGCGGGCCCGTGACCACCAGTTGGTGGACGTCGGCTTCGAGCATGTCCTTGGCCGCCTCGGCGAGAGAAACATGGTTGGGTACATAGAGGACCTTTGTGGTCATCACCTCAACCGCCGGTACATCTCTCCAATCACTACGGGCAAGCATCTTCCTTACCGCGTCGCTACGAGAGACAATGCCCTTAAAGTAGCCATCGGCATCCACCACTACCACTGAGTTGTGCTCGCAGAGTTTTGAATGGATGTCTCCCAGAGTATCACTGGGCGAAGCCTTGACCAAAGGATGGGTCGCCGCTTGTGCAATGCTGATCTTACGAAGCATGTTCATTACCTCCTACGCTTATACCCCCACTGTAATCGTCTATAAGATCTCGAAGCCAATTGCTTGGCTTCGACGGTCAATCCTTATCATTTCTGCGAGTGAAATAACCAGCTTAAATGTGATACATTGTTGCTTGGGGTTCGCCTTTCTCTATTTGCCGTTGGGCTAAATCCTCTAAGGTAGTAGATTCTAGTACTCCGCTCATGGCCTTTTTCATCTCTGTCCAGATATCTCGCGCTGCGCAGAAATTGGCGCGTGGACACACTTTGGGGTCATCCACGCAATCTGCCGGAGCGATTGATCCCTCCACGGCTTGGATAATCTCGCTGAGCCTTATCTGAGAGGGCGGCTTAGCTAGGGTAAACCCTCCGCCCGCTCCGCGCACGCTATTCAGCAGCCCGGCTACTTTGAGAGGAGTGACCACGTGCTCCAGGTATCGCTCAGAGACCTCCTGCCTTCTTGCAACGTCTTTCAACAATATAGGCCCGTCGCCGTAGTGGAGGGCTAAGTCCAGCATGGCCCTTGTCCCATATCGTCCCTTAGTGGAAAGCTTCATGATAGCATCCCAATGAATATGACTATTTCTATCATATTAGTAATATTATATAAGAATGTTACTACGGAAAAGGCCTCTTGTCAAGGGTTTTTGGGGCTCAAAATGCTGGACTGTGAAACTCGGTGGGCGGCGGTGCAGTCGAGTTCTGATTCCGGGCGAACCTAACGCCTCACTAAGCAAGAGGCCTCCTTCAGGTTCCTCCTTTGGCTATTATTGCACTAACACAATTTAGAGGTTGCGAGACCGTCTGATGTGATGTGACTTTGAATAATCACCCTTAATCCGGCTTTGACTCAGGCATGTCTATGCGAGGTTCAGCGAAAAACTCTTGCTCTCTGGATACGAAGTTCTCCAGATAGTCAGCGAGGTCTCTTGCCTCCCTCCTGCTGAGCCCCAATTGCCTCGCATGGCGTATCACGTCGCTCTTCGCGTCTTCCCGTAGCACAGGGACAACCGTTTGTCGCTCTTCAGTCGATATCGTCTTATCTGAGATTTCCACCGGCCGCCAATCAACAAGCTCGTCAAGGGCGCTGATGATAGTTAGAAGAATGGCAGGCGTCTTGGCCCCACTCGATGTTCCTCCAAAGCCAAGCCTAGCAACGGCGAACTTCGGCGCTGGGCGTCCGCCACTGACAAGAGCAGCTAGCTGACTCGTAAGATCTTGACAAAACTGTTCGAATAGCCCCCTTTCCTTCTTGATGAATTTCTGTACAAAGTCACGAGCTACTCTTTGAAAAAAACCTATCAGGCCAGCCTTTAGTTGATCCTGTCGCCCGTTGGCAGTTTCCAGGGCTCTCAAAAAGCCTATCCTTTCAGCCTCTTCAGTAGCGCGCGAGTAGTTCTGTAATGCCTCAGCTATGGCTGATAGCCTTCGAGAACTACTATAGCAGTCGCCTAAGGTAATGAGGCACCTAACCTGGGCAAATTGATCCCCTATTTCAAGCGTTGTCTCATGAGCTGCCCTGAGGCTTTCTAGAGCTTCACTCCATTTTCCTTGTAGGTACTTGATTCTTCCTTTGCTAGCTAGGGACCGTGACCTAGCGTACTTGTTACCTGTCTCATCTGCCAGACTTAGCGCATTGGTGTGTTCTGCAAGGGCTCCATCGAGATTGCCGAGCATCTCATGGAGGATGCCTATGTGACTAAGAGCAGAGGCAGCACCGCGAGCATCTTGTACCAACTGGTTCCTACAGGTTTCCAGCCAGTGTTGGTTGAGTTCCAACGCCAGCGCCAGATCGAGCCCCGATGCGCGCGCCAGCTCCACCATGGGGGCCTGGCTCGCCTTTGGGCCAATGTCCATGACAAGGTCTTGGATTTGCTCCGCTTGCTCACATAGCGCTATACCCAACAAGTCCGCGTATTCACTGGCACAAGCAGGGCAAAGAGCCAGGTGTTCTTCGACCTGCTTATGGTTGGGGAAAGAACGCCCCGCTATTATGTAGTCAACATAAGCTGGAAGGTATTCAGCGCAAATCGCACATTCATTAGGGCCAGTGTCCATGCTCTTATCCTTTTTCTCTTGCTACTGCCACGAAAATGTGTCCAACTAGATCTAGACATAATACACGTAGACGTACTTCGTCATCAAAGGGGAAGCCGATCTGCCATATCGCTTCACCATTTCCTTGCACCAAAATGGGCGGGACAATTCACGTTGCCCTCCCTCCTCTTGGAATCTATTGAGCTATGTATCGGCAATCCCGTCCTGTTGATTTTGCTGCAGATAGGCTTCGCCTCTCTCACTCAGCTTTACCTGCAGAGAGCCAACGACGTTGTAGGAAGCGAGAAGGGTACTTAGGCCCAAATCCCCTCGTGTTTCTATGAGCCCTTCACTTCTTAATTTCTTGACCAGGTCCGTGGTCTCATGATAGTAGAATTCGGGCATAAGAAGCCTGCTGTGATCGACTATCTCCCTCAGAGAAGTACCGCCGCTTTCTTTGATGAACTTCAATGTGATCTGCTTCAATCTCTCACGTGCCTCTATTAGCTCGGTTGCCGCTATCTGTACGTTCTGTTGCTGTCCGGCTGAGGACTCGTCTCGGGGTGCGCGCGGTTGCGTAATGAACCATCGTGCTACAGCAACTATCACACCTGCAATTATGGCGATGAGCCCAATGCTGAGTTCCATAGTTATTTCTCCTTCGTGTTGCTGTTGTATTCACAGAATTGGAACCAAAATTTCTGCTTAGCCTTCTGGTTGCTAGGTAGCATAAGATGTTCGTGAATCTCCCATGGGTTCTCTATTATTGTCACTTTCAGCTTTTCTCGATCTTCTCTAGATTCCCTCTCGCAGCTTCTAGTATGACAGGCATCGTATGCTCATAAGCTCTGGACCGCCGATCCTGTCCCTGTGCAACTTTGTCACCTATCTACTCACCGCCTGCGACCGAGCAGCTTATCGAGCCATGTTCTCGGTCTCAACGCTTTATCCACTCGTGCGCTGCCTATCTGCTGCAGCGCCTGTCGAATTTGCTCACGGACTTGCCTGTCCTCTTCTTGCACAAGGAGCTCGACAAGCAACCCCACTGCTCTTTGGGTACCCGATTCCTCGAGCGCCTCGATGCACTGTAGTGCCATACCCAATTTCCGGCTCAGGCGCTGGATCTCGATAACGTTCCTGCCCTGCATGGCCGCACGCAGCGCCGCCACCTTGCTGTCTACAATATCCCGTACAGGGGGCAGTAGGCGGTCGCCTTGCTCAGAAAACCTATTCTCCGTCTCACTTATCATGTCCTCGGCCTCGCTGCGCGCTCGCGCCTCTTCCAACACCTTTTTGTCTGCCATCGTGCCTGGGGCAATGACAGTCACCTCCCTGACCTGCCCGGTGCCCTTATCTTGGGCCTTAACGCTGAGGATGCCGTTAGCATCGATATCGAAGGTTACCTCAACCTGGGGCGTCCCCCGCGGGGCGGGCAGAATGCCATCGAGCATGAAGCGTCCCAAGGTGCGGTTGTCGGCCGCCATAGGTCGCTCGCCTTGCAAGACATGGATCTCGACACTGGGCTGGTTATCGGCAGCGGTGCTGAAGATATGGCTCTTGCTGGTGGGAATGGTGGTATTGCGGGGGATAAGGGCTGTTGCCACACCACCCAAAGTCTCGATGCTCAGTGTGAGGGGGGTCACATCGAGAAGGAGCACATCCTTGACCTCCCCTTTGAGCACGCCCGCCTGGATAGCTGCTCCCACAGCTACCACCTCGTCGGGATTGACACCCTTATGAGGCTCCCGACCTAAGAACTGCTTGACCTTCTCCTGAACCATGGGCATGCGTGTCTGGCCACCCACCAAGATTACTTCGTTAATTTGGCCAGCGGTGATGCCGGCATCTTGTAGTGCCTGACGGCAAGGCCCATTGGTCCTCTCCACCAGGTCTTCCACCAGTTGCTCTAACTTAGCCCGAGTGAGGGTGATATTGAGGTGCTTGGGACCACTAGCGTCGGCAGTGATGAAGGGGAGGTTTATCTCGGTCTGCATCATGGTGGAAAGCTCGCACTTGGCCTTCTCCGCCGCCTCCTTGAGTCGCTGCAAAGCCATCCGATCCTGGCGCAGATCGATCCCCTGATCTCGACGGAACTCGTCGCAGAGCCAATCGATGATGTGCTGGTCGAAGTCATCGCCCCCTAAGTGGGTATCGCCATTGGTGGATTTGACCTGAAAGGTGCCATTGCCCAATTCCAGGATGGAGATGTCGAAGGTGCCACCACCCAGGTGGTAGACAGCGATGGTTCCATCCTGCTTCTTATCGAGGCCATAGGCGAGGGCAGCGGCCGTGGGCTCGTTAACGATGCGCAACACCTCCAGCCCAGCCACCCTAGCCGCGTCTTTGGTAGCCTGGCGCTGGCTATCGTTGAAATAGGCGGGTACGGTGATGACCGCCTCGGTGATCTTCTCCCCCAGATAGGCTTCGGCATCCGTCTTCAACTTTTGCAAGATCATGGCCAAGATCTGGGGAGGAGAATACCATCTTTCGCCTACTAGCACTGAGATGCCGCCATTGCTATCAGCGCGAATCCTGAAGGGAGCAAGTCTGATATCGCACTCGATGGTTGGGTCGACGAACGTCCATCCCAGAAAACGCTTAACAGATAAGACCGTGTTCTGAGGGTTGATCACTGCCTGCCGCTTCGCGGGTGTTCCCACTAGCAACTCCTGCGTCCTAGGATGAAATGCGACCACGGAAGGAGTCATTCTCTCTCCCTGAGCATTTGGGATGACGGCGGGCTTTCCTTCCTCTATCACTGCTACCACCGACTTTGTTGTGCCCAGGTCTATTCCGATAGCTCTTCCCACTATTATCTTTCTCATCTTTTTCAATGCCTTTTCCGCCGCTTCCCGGATCAAATTGTTCTCTTCGTGTTCTAATAGTTTGTTTAGCCCAGCTATCGCCCCCCTATCGCCAATCTCGCCAAGGGCAATCGCTGCTTTCCATCGAACGTCCCCATCCTCATCTTTCAAACCCAGAATCAGGGGTTCCACTGCTCTCGTATCTCTTATCTGACCAAGCGTTTCTGCCGCCTTCTTTCGAGCAAACCAATATTTGTCATTCGCTAAGGCCTCTATCAAACCCAAAACATCTTTCTTTTCTTTGAACAAGCTATGGAAAGGCTGCCAGGAAAGCACTACTTCTCTTGAAGAGCATCTTTCATTTGGACAAAGCCCTTCGCTAAATCGTAGTATTCTCCCTGTACCATAGACGATTGTGGAGTCAGAACCTATGTGCCCCGGCATCCACCAACTAGATCATCTCCGGCTATGATCCATCCACATCGAGGACAGACTCCCTTTAGGTTAAGCCATTGTATGTCAACGATCTCGGAAGTCGGGATCCCCTGACTCTTTAGCCCTTCCCCCAATGCTGTATAGAGCCCCTGAAATTGAACAATGTTGATGCGGCACTCGGCGGGTTTCCCCTGAAGTGCGCTATCGATGAACTCATCTGTTCCCATCTTCAAGCCTTTCGGATCTTGAACTGCCTGAATTCTGCATTGTCGGATACGATTTGCAATGTCTGAAGGTCATGCTCTTAACTAGAACTCGTGGCGGTTTCCAGAAATAGCATGACCGTTGTGACGACCAACCTTTCTCCCAAATGTGATACATAATGAGGTGAGCTACCGCAACAACGGCTTGCTGCGGCCAACCCAGTCCCTCCACGTTCCTCCCGATCACGGAATGCAGCGTTTGTGGCGTCTTCATGGGTTCCACACTGGCAGACTGGTAAGCCATTTCACCAGTTCTGCGTCCGGGTACACGGGCCACCAACTGCCTGAAAAGGTGGTGATACGCAGGGGAGGAGATGGACTCCAAAGAATGTGATGGCCGATCACCTTTCTGTCCGTGAGATCAATGAGCCAAACCTCGTAGCCGCCCTGATAGGCAGGGCCACCGGAGGGTTCGTAAGCACCCCAGTATTGACTGAGGCGCTTGATCCATACCAGGGTCCTCAAGTCAGCGCCACTAGCGGCGCGAATCTCCCTGGGCAACTCATGAGAACTTTGCCAAAATGTAGCGCTATATTCGACCGACCCCGGTTGCTTAGACTCTCCCGACCACTCCGTCAGAGCGACGAGTGGCCCAGTCCGATAGCTTGAGGTCGTATCAGGGAAGTCCGTTGCCGATGAAATAACCGCGTTCGCAACTGTCGCTAGAAGACCTGGAGCTTCTTCGAATAGCGTCATTACGCTAGCATGAACATCCGTCGTTTGCTCCGGCGCTACTGTCGCTTGCTTCGACCATTCGAGGTTGTCCAGTTTGAACGTCAGAGTGTGGTCTCCTACAGGTACACCTTCGATGCGTTTATCCTTGGTCACGGTGGTACCACAGTACTCGCCATCAACATACACACTGACTCCCTCGTAATCAGGGTCGACGGAGACGTTGCCATATTGGGTCCAAGGACCGATGATCTCCTCTCTAGTATGGCTGTAGCCGTGGCCAGGTTCTCGATACGCGTAGACTGTAGTCGTCTCGCCTGGCCGTATCGTGATCTGCTTCGACCATTGTTTGTATTGCTCGCTAGAAAACAGTCGTTCCTTTGATGAAGGCTCCCGATCAGTTAGAGTAAGGGTAAAAGTGCCCGGAGGGAGGGCTTTTTTGGTCGGTTTCGCCTCTAAAGGGATCGTCTTGTCTTGTGTGTCTCCTACGTACTTGTCATCTATCAGGACACGGGCAATGGCGTTAGTATAGAGCATGAGACATCCCTTCTCATCGCCACATCCGTAGTTTGAGCAGCACAGCACGGCTAAGGCGAGCACCGCAGCGACGGCCTGCCATCTGACACGAGTCCACATTATAGTCGCCCCTCCGGGTAATCTCTCGGTTTCCAATTGTTTTTGAAGAACACCGGCCGTTACCCCTTGGCCAGATCTGTTGACACCATTGTCAGTGTATTTGATGCACAAGCAGCCTCTTTTGTTGACTATTTCAGTGCGCTTCTAGGGATTATGCCTTAAGTCCTCTGCGAGAGCTACTTTCCCTTCGTTGCGGCGGATCCTGACCACTGCCCGTAGTCTGCTGGTATCTTTTGGACTTCGGGGCTGGGCAAGGTCTTCGTCGATATCTTCCCGAGGCCATTGCCGTAGTTGTCCCACCATCCGTGCCAGATAATCGCTCCACGCTGGGTCATGCTGTCCTTTTCTCTCAGGTGGGAAGGCATCCTTGGGGGGAAAAGGGAAAGGCGGCGAAGCGAGCATTTCCTGATTCGCCTCCAACTCGGCAAGTTCGACGTAGAAATCGGCTAAGTAATCATCCCACAAGACCCACCCCCTTTCCCGCGACGGTGAAGTTATTTTGCCCTTGCTATCCAGCTTCGCTTCCTGTTCGCTAGAGCTAATCAGCCCCTGCAAGAACTGGACCCTCTTGCGCAGCCACTCTCGATGACCCAGCGCCTCCTCAGGTTGTCTCGCCTTTGATTCATGGACGACGTTCAGAAGCGATCCCCCTTCGCCCATCTCCCGATCCAGGGAGAGGATTTGAGGCACAAGTGCCCCGTCACTGTTGTTGAGATGGGCATCGGTCGCGTCGGGCTTTGTCCTGATGAGTCCCCTTCGTCTCGCCTCTTGCCGGATTTCGTTCCCCAGTATTTTCCATACCCAGGTTTGCAGGGACGATCGTCCGTCGAAGTTGAGGAGGGCCATCCGTGGCCCCATGATGGCTTCCCACGTTGAATGAAGGGCGTCTTCAGGGTCGAAAGAGGCTCTTAGTGTGCCAAACTTGTTGATTTGGTTTTGGGCTGTACGATATAAGCCACTTGTCTGTGGCTTCTCTGGATCGCTGGGAAGGAGAAGCCCATATAGTTCCAGGGCATATTTGTCATAAGCGATAGCTACCTTTGCGGCGAAGGAGACAAGATCATGGGAGAAACGCTCTTGCACCTGGGCTGACGCCCAACGATTAGTAATGGTGTCTTGCATATCGCGGAGGTAGGAGAGACGATCTTGTCGCAGGTAGCCTTCATCGGAGAACCGGCCGCTGACTTGGAGTTCGGCTACTATCTGTTCGATGTGCTGTTTGATTGTCTCCTGTTCGGCCTCAGTCAAACAGTTACTCCGTGCACTAGCCATGAATGCTTACGAGCATTCATGGCAGCTTCTGAAGAATGCGAAAGTTACTCTTGGGTGTGGCCGTATCATACCACAAAGCCCCTGGATGCTCTAGGAGCCCAGTCCTCTTCTTGCTTGCGTATGAAATCTCCCAAAAGTTCTATGTCGCTCAACAAACGGGACTCGTTGCGCATCAATACATACAGAACTTGCTCTCAAGACAACCGGTAGCACTGGCAGAACGCTCTGGCAAAGCGATGTGATATGATAACACAACAGCGAGCACAGGATTCGATTCGTAGGTGGATGCCCGAAGCCAGAGTTGGGCATTGTTTAGAAAGGAGTAGGCCACATCGACTAAGAGAGTATTGCTCCAGCCATAACCAAAAACATCTTGCTGGACATGGAGGAAAAGCACCGAAGGGCTCGCAAGATCAGGTTAGTGTAATGGCGTGCATCAAAAGATTAACTTGAGCAAGACTTATCGGAGGTAGGTTATGCATTTGGCGTTTCGTCTCCTAGTGGCTGGCATAGTCCTAGCCGTTGTTTCCATGATCGCCTTTTTCGCTGCAATGCATCTGTACGTCCTTGCTCCCACAGAGGAGGCCCGCATTCGCAGTACAATTAGTCAGTATAGGGAGAAGATTACCGGAGATTACTCGCTTGAGCCATCTACACGGCCGCTTGACGTTGCCGAAGAAGAAAGGAGAATACGCCAGGTAGCCCCAGTATTCATTGCTCTGTTTGGCATCAGCGGGCTCCTTGTCGCCTCTGCTGGGATAACCGCTTGGCAGGCAAGACGAACCAGACGAAAAGCCTATCCTTAATGCAGTTGTAAGGATAGCCGTTGAA
>Ga0299912_10001470_pt1 | contig 18982 bp, 15 predicted proteins | sample RVTome_2_FD_207667 | JGI IMG/M metagenome (GOLD analysis project Ga0299912, IMG submission 207667) | Soil microbial communities from uranium-contaminated site in the Upper Colorado River Basin, Wyoming, United States - RVT95D214 (version 2) ... | reverse complement strand
TCGGCGTTCTGCTTGACGGTGCTGGTGAGCTCTTCCATCGAGCTGGCGGTCTCTTCCAGGCTGGAGGCCTGCTCTTCGGTGCGCGACGACAGGTCGAGGTTGCCGGTGGCAATCTCGCGCGAGGCGTGCGCAATGGTATCGGTGCCGTTTCGCACCTGGCCAACGATGTTGACCAGGCTGTCGTTCATGTTTTTCATGGCCTGCATCAGCTTGCCGGTTTCGTCCTGGCTGCGCACCTCGATGGTTTGCGTCAGGTCGCCGGCTGCCACGCTCTCGGCGACCCGGACGGCCTCATTGAGCGGGCCGGTAATCGCGCGAATCAGCCAGTAGCCGACCAAGGCAGCCAGCAGCACCCCTGCCAGCATCACGATGATGGCAACATTGCGCACCATGACATAGCGGGATTGCGCGGCCTCGAACTCTTGTTTGGCAACCTTGAGCTGAAGCTGGACGAGTGCCTCGGCAACGGCCCGAACCGGCGGATAGGACTCTTTCATCGGTCCCTGCAGGATTTCACCGGCCTGCTGGAAATCATGGCCTGCCAACGCGGCAAGTGCGGGTTGTAGGCCATCCCGGCCATATTTAAGGCGGTTGGCGCTGAGTTCCTCGACCAGTTTGGCTTCTTCGGCCGTCAGCTTGGTGGCCGTGTAGGCCTTCAGGAGGGCGTTGATTTCCTCCATCACGCGGCGGATCTCGGCCACGTTCTTGTCGACCACGGAAACGTCTTCAGGAAATGCCGACAACTGACCGGAAACCGATTCGCCAACAAGAATCTGATTCTTGTTAATCAGGGCGGATACGCGCTCCAACTGCCCCAATGCAACCACCCGGTCTTCGTAGACTCTTTTCAGCGAGGAATTGGTGATATTCAGGCTGGCCATGCCCAGAACCCCGATGCCCACCAGCAGCACCGAAAGGAAGGCGATCACGAAGATCAGCCGCGATTTGATGCTTAGATTTTTTAACATTTTTCAGTCACCTCCGCACTACTGCAACAATTAAAACCGAGACTTGCCATGGTGGCGCTACTGTATCCACCCTTGGAAACCATTGCGGGATCGCCTTCAATCCTGACGCCGTGATTCCCCGGTATTTCCACCTGCCGGCGATTCAAATTTCAAATCACCGTGATCACCCCATCGGCTTGGTGCCTTGGCGGGCATACAGGCGGACCTTCTCCGATCACCGCGGCACCTTGCCGCAATTCCTGCACGTCAAAACTCTTCCCATTCCTCGCTGCCGCCGGCGACCGCAAGCTTCTTCGGCGAGGCGATCGCCCTGGCAGGCGCCGGCCGGGGTGCGGGCTTCGGCCTCGCCGTCGCACTGCTGATTTGCACCGGACGCTCCGCCTGCGAACGGTACGCGCCAGCGTCCAGCCTGAACACGCTCACCGCCTCGGCCAGCTTGCCGGCCTGGTCCTGCAGGCTCTCGGCCGCGGCCGCGGCCTGTTCCACCAGCGCAGCGTTCTGCTGGGTCACGTCGTCCATCTGGGTGATGGCTTGGTTGACCTGCTCGATGCCGGAGCTCTGCTCCTGGCTGGCCGCGGCGATCTCGCCCATGATGTCGGTGACGCGCTTGACCGAGCTGACGATCTCGTCCATGGTCTTGCCGGCTTCGTCCACCAGCTTGCCGCCGGCGTCGACCTTGCCGACGGAGTCCTCGATCAGGGCCTTGATCTCCTTGGCCGCACCGGCGCTTCGCTGGGCCAGGTTCCTCACTTCGGCGGCGACGACGGCGAAGCCGCGTCCCTGCTCGCCGGCGCGCGCGGCTTCGACCGCGGCGTTGAGCGCGAGGATGTTGGTCTGGAAGGCGATGCCGTCGATGACGCCGATGATGTCGGATATCTTTCTCGAGCTGTCCTTGATCGAGGCCATGGTGTCGACGACCTGGCCGACGACATGACCGCCCTTGACGGCGATGTCGGCGGTGGAGACGACGAGCTGGTTGGCCTGGCGCGCGTTCTCGGCGTTCTGCTTGACGGTGCTGGTGAGCTCTTCCATCGAGCTGGCGGTCTCTTCCAGGCTGGAGGCCTGCTGCTCGGTGCGGGAGGACAGGTCAAGGTTGCCGGTGGCAATCTCGCGCGAAGCCACTTCAATGGTCTCGGTCGCCAGACGGATATCCCCGATGGTCCCGGTCAGGTTTTCACGCATGGCGTTGATGGCATACAGCAGGCTCGACGTATCGCCCTTTTCGAGGGTAACGGAGCGGGAAAAATCCCCCTCCGAAATCGCACGCGCAACGTCCACCGCATAGGCGGGTTCGCCGCCCAGCTGCTTCATGATGTGGCGAACCAGCCAGAAGACGATGGTGCTTGCCACCACCAGCGCCACCACCACCAGGATCAGCGACAGCATCAGCATGCGCTGGCTGAATGCATTCAACTCGGCCTTGGTTTGCTCAACTTCGGCGTTCTTGGCCTTGTTGAAGTCCATCAGGCGTACCCGGATATCGCGCCAGACGGGCGTCTCTTCCTGGCTGATCGCAGCGATGGCCGCAGCCTGGTCGGTGCTTGCAAGCGCAACGATTTTGGCCTGAATGGGAATTTGCTGCTCGCGAAAGGCCACCACTTCTTCCAGAACCTTCAGGTCGGCGGGGGAAGCAGCAGCCAGGTCCAGGGCCACTTGGCTGTTCTTCTTGAATTCGCCGGCCGAGGCCTCCAGATTCTTGTATGCCGCCTGGTTGGCCGGGTCCATGACGATGTTGCGCAAGGCCTGGCCCATTTGCAGCCCGTGGGCATAGAGGTTGGTAGCCGCCTGGGCGAGCGCCAGATCCTGTTCGAGGAAATGCTCGAACCGGTTCTTGTTGCTCTGCATGCCAGTCAGCGCTACACCGATTGCAATACTGAAAAGCAGGAATACCGTCCCCATGCTGATCAGAATCTTTGATTTCAATTTCATCGTGCTTTTCTTCTAAAAGTTTTAAATTACGTTACCGTCTAAATCCTGCGGCCGCCCCGTACCCCTGCACGTGTGAACACGGCTTCACTGTCAGGGACAAGTCGGATGGCTCCTCAGAACTCTTCCCATTCCTCGCTGCCGCCGCCGGCAACCGCCAGTTTCTTCGATGAGGCGATCACCCTGGCCGGCGCCGACCGGGGCGCGGGCTTCGGCTTCGCCGCTTCCCGGTTGCCCAATGCCGGCCGCTCCGCCTGCGGGCGGTAGGCGCCGCCTTCCAGCCTGAACACGCTCACCGCCTCGGCCAGTTTGGCCGCCTGGTCCTGCAGGCTTTCGGCCGCAGCCGCCGCTTCCTCGACCAGCGCCGAGTTCTGCTGGGTCACGTTGTCCATCTGGCCAATGGTCTGGTTGACCTGCTCGATGCCGGCGCTCTGTTCCTGGCTGGCCGCGGCGATCTCGCCCATGATGTCGGTCACCCGCTTGACCGAGCCGACGATCTCGTCCATGGTCTTGCCGGCTTCGTCGACCAGCTTGCCGCCGGCGTCGACCTTGCCGACGGAGTCCTCGATCAGCGCCTTGATCTCTTTGGCCGCACCCGCCGAGCGCTGGGCGAGGTTCCTCACTTCGGCGGCAACGACGGCGAAACCGCGCCCCTGCTCACCGGCGCGCGCGGCTTCGACCGCGGCGTTGAGCGCGAGGATGTTGGTCTGGAAGGCGATGCCGTCGATGACGCCGATGATGTCGGATATCTTTCTCGAGCTTTCCTTGATCGAGGCCATGGTGTCGACGACCTGGCCGACGACCCGGCCGCCCTTGACCGCGACGTCAGAAGTGGCGCCCACCAGTTGGTTGGCCTGGCGCGCGTTCTCGGCGTTCTGCTTGACGGTGCTGGTGAGCTCTTCCATCGAGCTGGCGGTCTCTTCCAGGCTGGAGGCCTGCTCTTCGGTGCGCGACGACAGGTCGAGGTTGCCGGTGGCAATCTCGCGCGAGGCGACCGCGATGGTCTCGGTGCCGGTGCGCACCTGGCCGACGATGTTGACCAGGCTGGCGTTCATGTCTTTGAGCGCCTGTTGCAGTTGGCCGAATTCATCCCCGGATTCGACTTCGATGCGGCTGGACAGATCGCCGGCCGCGACGGTCTGGGCGACCTTCACGGCCTGATTGATCGGGGTCGTGATGGAGCGGGTGATCCACCAGGCGATAAACCCGCCCAATGCCAGCGCCAGGGCTGCCATGCAAAGCATGAGCGCGAACGCACTGGCGTAAGCGGAATCGGCGTCCGCCACCGCTGCGGCGGTTTCCTTCTCCTGGAATGCAACCAAAGCTTCCAGCGACTTGAGCCACTCGCTCTGCGCTGGACGGGCCTCATCGACGAGCACCTGGGTCGCCGCGATCGGGTTGCCCATCGCAAATTCCATCGCCTTGTCGAGCACGGGCTCGGTCCGCGCGCGCGCCTCGGCAATTCTGGCGAGCAGCGACTTTTCCGCTTCGCTCGTCGCCACTTCAGCTAGTTTCTTGCTCGTCTCGGCGTAGATTTTCCGCTGTTCGAGAATGCGCTGGGTCTCTGCGGCCATGTCTGCCTCATCGGTCAGCAGGACAAGGTTGCGAATCGCGATGGCCCCTGTCTGCATGGCGTCGCGCATGGTGCTGACCAGCTTGAGCTTGGTCATGCGGTCGCCGGCCACTTCGTCGAGATGGCCCTGTATCTGCGACATGCGCGTCAGGCCGAGCACGGCCACCAGCAGCGTCAACAGCAAAACCAGGCCGAACCCCAAGCCCATCCGTGATCCAATTTTCATATTTGCGAGTGACATTCTTTTTCCCACGTGTAAGCAAGCTCAGGATTGCCTGAACCACCAGCCTTCCTGTGCAAGCGGATCCAAGGCCAAGTGCAACGTCTGGAGCGCGGCAGCGTTGTGGCGGGAATTTAACTGCGCTATATGACGGGAGCGTTACTGCCCCTTGAAGCCCTCCCGGGAAGGCTTGAGGACGTGGGAGTTGATGAAGCCGACAGCTATCTGGCTTTGCCCCCAGACCTTCCCAAACAAAAGCGGCCGAGGTTTCCCCGGCCGCTTTTGCCCTTACCAGGTGTTACTGCATTGCACCGACGTCAAACAGGATCGATCCATACAGATCGCCGTCCCCTTTTTCAGGGCCAGCGGTTCCAGTGACAAAACCGGTTTGGTCGATGTCAGGGTTGGGGAAAGCCCCGGGCGCACCGTAAACGTGTACGCGCGCCCTTGTTTCCGACAGGCCGGTACCGACATAGGCGGGCCGATCCAGATCATTCAGGATGCTGCTCTCCAAGTCGGGGTGGCCATCATAGGGACCCGCAATGGCGGGGTTGGCGGCCAGCATCAGCAGGGCGACTGCGCCCAATAAGCCAGCCAGATTTGCATTGTGTTTGAGGTTTTTCATGGCGTATTCCTCCATAAAAATTGAACGAAACATGCAGATTCATGGTCTGCATGACAGGTCCGCCACGAAGGTGAGTCTTCAGCCGGGCGAAACCTGAGAACATCTGGCCCACCCTTAAACCAGATCAATTCGCTGAAGCATTCATACTCTCTGCATAGTTCACCTGGGGGCAGGTCAAATACTCAATCATGGGTATTTACATATCTGAAATCCAGGTCTGAAATATCCACAAAAAAAGAGGTCGCTGAGGCTGGGCTATAAATCGGAATATCGACACCCGTTGGAGGGGGAAATTTTGTGAGGTGGTTAGCCGGAAAACTTGAAAGCGCTTGGCAGCGGTGGGGGGCCGGGTCTGCCCTGCTCCTGTTTTCGCTGCTCGCGTCCGCAGCGCCGGCCAGCCCGGAAGGGGGAGCCCGGCCGGACTGGTCAAGCTGGGTACTCAAGGTCGAAGTGGTTCGCCTGGATGGCGTCACTGAACTGGGTTCCGGCGTGACGATCGGGCCGCAGCGGGTCATTACCAATTGCCATGTGGTGCGCAATGCCCGCACGATCCGGGTCGCGCGCGGCACGGAAGTCTGGCCGGCCACGATGGAAGCCGGAGACGAGTACCGTGACCTGTGTTTCCTCAGGGTTCCCGACTACCCGGGCGAGGTTCCCCGGATGGCCGAACCGGGAGATGCCAAGATCGGGCTCGAAGTGTTCGCGGTCGGCTATCCCCGCGGCAACTTCTCCGTCAGCAAAGGCGGGGTGAAAGGCTTGTTCTCGTGCGCCTGCGATGGCGGACGGGTCATCCAGACGTCCGCCCGTTTCGATCCCGGTGCCAGCGGCGGCGGGCTGTTCGACAGTAGCGGCCGGCTCCTGGGCATCCTCACCTACAAATCCGGTTCGGGGGGCGACTTTCATTTTGCCGTGCCGATCGGCTGGATGAAGCAATTGAGCAAGATTCCGCCACAGACCATCACGGGCAAGACCACCTTCTGGGAAAGCGCCACCCGTGACAGCGGATTTTTTCTCCTTGCCTGTGACCTGGACGCCAAACAGAACTGGCACGGCCTGCTGAACCTCTCCCGCGACTGGACGCACCAGGAACCCGACAATCCCCAGGCCTGGATGGCTTGGGCCCGGGCCAATCTGAACCTGGAACAGGTCGACGAGGCCGTCCGCGGATTCAGGCGCGCGTTGCTGCTGGATTCCACCCATGCCGAAGCATGGTGGGAATTGCAGAAACTGGAAATCGATCAGGGCTTGTCCTTCGCCGACATCGGCGAAGGATAAAAACTCACTGGCTGGCCTCGGTACACAGAATGGCCAGGAAAGTCGGATAACAGACCAGACAGCTCTCAGCGCGTTTTGCGCTGCAGCGCCAACTGCATCAGGTCAAGGCGTTTTTCCAGCTCGTTGATGCGGCGTTCGAATGCGGCCATGTTGCCGCATCCGCCGCCATGCATGCCGCCGCAGCATGACTTGCCGTCCATGCCACCCATCTCGCCCATTTCCACGCCGCCGGCCATCTTGTCGCCCGTGCCCGATTTCTTGCACTTCTCGCAGCCGCCCTTGCCAGCGGGTGCGATCGACTCGACATCCTGGACCGGCGATGCGGTGACCGCGCCGCCCTGATGCTGGTGAGCCTCCTGCGCCAGCAGGGGGGATGCGAGCGCAAGCAATGATGCAAACAGGATGGGACGCAGGGTTTTCAAGGTGTTTTCTCCTTAGTTTTAGGGGGCGGCCGCAGCCGGATAACAGACACGCACAGATTACGCCTGGCAAATACGGTCAACCAATGGGTATATTTCACCAGCGCGTCGCGGAACAAAGGGGCGCGCCTGCATTCCCAGAAGAATTCACCCTGGAACCGAATCCCATGAATTGCCTGCTCAACCGTGCATTGCCCGTCTGGATCGCGCTGCTTGCCCTGGCCGGTCCGGTTGCCGCCGCGCCGCTCACCCTGGACGAACTGCTGGCGCGCCCGGTGGCGCCCGCCGGGGTGGTGTTTGAAATCGTCGACCGCGACCCGGGCGCGCTGGACGTTGCGCTGCCCTGGGTGAAGCAGGCCGCGCAACGCCTGAAGGCGCGCCACCCCGGCCTGCCGATGGCATTGGTGACGCACGGCCAGGAAATGTTTGCCCTGCAGACCGGAAAGCGCGCCGGCAACGAGGCGATCCACCAGATTGCGCAAAGCCTCAGCCGCGATGACGGCATTCCGGTGCATGTCTGCGAAACCTATGCCGGCCGCCGCGGGCTGGCGGCAGAGGATTTCCCCGCCTACGTCGACGTGGCGCCCGCTGGGCCGACGCAAATCCGCAACTACGAAGCGCTCGACTATGTGCGGCTGGTGGTGCCCCGGGCCGCGGTGCTAAAGGCGCATTGAGGCGCGCTTCGCTCGCAATGACAACTTGTTCTGACCTTCCTTAAGTGGGGGACGCCGCCTGTGGTTTGCGCCCCACGCTGACCAGCACCTCCACGTTCAGCCAGATGTCCTGGTCGCTGGCAAAGCGTTCGATCTCGGCCCGATGCGCCTGCCTGAACTGCGCCAGCTCGTCCGCCGAAAGCTGGTTGAGCAGGCCACGGAAACCGCTGAACCACAGGATGTCCCACCATTCGTCGAAGCCGGCCAGTTGATAGCCCGCCTGCACGGTGTGCGTCTCCACCGCGCCGATTCCGGCTGCCGCGTACAGCGCACGATGCTTGGCGACATCGTCCAGCCGCTTCCACGACAGCGGCGGAATCTCCACCCCGAAGCCCTGAATGCGCTCGACGAAGGCGGTCGACAGCGGCTCCATCACCTTGCCGGTGAGGCTCGATATTCCGATTGCCCCGCCCGGCCTGACGTGGCTCGCAATGGTCCTCATTGCCGCGTCCATGTCGGGCAGGAAGAACACGCCGAAGCCGCAGCATGCCCCATCGAATGTGTCGGCGCCGAAGTCCATCGATTCCAGGTCCGCGCAGTGGAAAGCAAGATTGTCCAGCCGCCGCGCCGCCGCCTTGGCGCGCGCCTTTTCCAGCATGCCCTCCGAAAGGTCGACCCCGGTCACCCGCCCTCTGTCCAGCCGTTCGGCACAGGCCAGCGACACCGTCCCCGTCCCGCAGGCCACATCCAGAATATGCTCGTTGCCGGCCAGGTCCATGCGGCCGGCCAGCTGATCGGCCGCATGGATAAAGAAACGCAGCGCTGGCTGGTCGTACCCGGCCGAGGCGGCATCGAAGGTTTCCCTGAGCTTGTATTTGCGGTGCTGGTCGTCCATCGGCTTGTCCAGTGTAAAGGGCGTTTGCGCCTCTGGTCGGGTCGGACCGGGCAATCGAGTAAATTATAGGAGGTTTTTATGGAACGCGAACGTGACACGCCGGAACTGCGCGACCGGTTGCGCAAGTTCAAGACCATGCCCATGGCCAGGGCGGCCTGAACCGGACTGACAACCAGGCCATAAAAAAAAATGAGGGCAGCCCAGGCTGCCCCGCTCTCATCGCGCAGTGTTCGCGGCGCGTCTGCATGCAGTTCATCCCAGAGTTCGGAGCCATCATTCTTCCTTGAAAATTCCTCACCCCGAACCATACTGGTTGGGGTAGGCGTCCTGCCTACTTCTGTTGTTTCATGTCAGGAGAAATCATCATGGCAAATCTTGCTCGTTTTGATCCATTCAATTTGACGCGGATGGATCCGTTCGAAAGTATGGTGCGCGACCTCATGCCGACAACGTTTCGGACCATGTTGCGGCCGATGGGCGAACCGACCATTCCCCTGGAGGTTCAGGAGATGGACAACGCCTATCTGGTCACGGCGGAACTCCCGGGGGTGAAGAAGGGGGATATCGACATCAGCATTTCGGGTAATCAACTCACCCTCAACGCCGAGTGCAAGCAGGAAAAAATGGCCTCGGGCGCCAAGGAGTGGTGCAACGAACGCTGGTACGGCAAGGTCAGCCGCACCATCCAGCTGCCGCTGGAAATCGAGGAGAAAAACGCAGACGCCACCTACGCCGACGGCCTGCTGCATCTGACCCTGCCCAAGAAAGCGTCCAGCATGGCCAAGAAGCTGGAAATCCACTAGCAGCGAAGAACGGTGGTGGGGGCGCGGCGGATACCTTGCGCGCCAGCCCGCCGTCACCGCCAGATGCCGGAATCCGAACCGCCGGCAAGGCACTCCCTGATCACGGTCATGACGCTATGTGCGACCTGCGGACGAGCAGTCCGATGGCCGCCACCGTGGCGAAGACCGCGCCGGCCAGAAACGTGGCCGACGCCCCAAAAGCGCTCCATAGCGCGCCCGCAATCACGCTTGCCAGCAGCAGCGCGCCGCCGCTGACGAGATTGAATATCCCGAAGGCCGTGCCGCGCAGTGCCGCGGGCGCTGTGTCCGCGACCAGTTTGGACAGCAGGCCTTGCGTGAAGGCCATGTGCAACCCCCACAGCGCGGCGCCGGAAAACGCCATCAGCGGCGACGTCGAGAAGGCCAGCACCGCGTCCGCCGCGATCAACAGCGCCAGCCCGACGAGCAGCAAGGTGCGCTGGCTCATGTGGTCGGCGGCGGCCCCGGCCGGGTAGGCAGCCCCCGCATAAAAGACGTTCATCACGATCATCACCAGCGGCACGTAGCCGAGGTCGAGGCCGACGTCCTGGGCGCGCAGCACCAGAAAGGCGTCGCTGAACCGCGCCAGCGTGAAGACCGCGCCGAGCAGCACGACGAACCAGAATCCCAACGGCAGGCGCCGGACCTCGGCGAGGGTGAGCGGCGCCCGGACCACGGGATCGCCGGATGCGCGCTCGGGCTCGCGCACGTAGACCATCAGCACGGCCACCGCGAGGAAGGCCGGCACCACGGCGACCCACATCACCGCCCGGATGTCGTTGGCGAACGCAATCATGAACGCCACCGCCAGCAACGGGCCGAGCAGCGCGCCCACCGAATCGAGCGCCTGGCGCAAGCCGTAGGCCGCGCCGCGCAGCTGCGACGGCGTGATGTCGGCCACCAGCGCGTCGCGCGGCGCGCCACGAATGCCCTTGCCGACGCGATCGACGAAACGCGCCGCGAACACCCAGCCGACCGACGTGGCCAGCGGAAAAACCGGTTTGGTGAACGCCGCCAGCCCATAGCCGAGAATCATCAGAAACTTGCGGCGGCCGAGGTAATCGCTGAGCGCGCCCGAGAAGACCTTCATCACGGCGGCGGTGGCTTCGGCCACGCCTTCGATGATGCCGACCGTGACCATCGACGCGCCAAGAACGCTGACCAGGAAGACGGGCAGGAGGCTGTGGATCAGCTCCGAGGAGGTGTCCATCAACAAGGAGCCGAACCCCAGCGCCCAGATGGCCGCCGGCAGCGTCCGCCATGCCGGCGGCGCGGCGCGGGCAGGCGGCCTGTTTGACGGCGCGTTCACGGCGTAACGGCCAGGTGTCGTTAAATCAGGCCGCCACGGCAACCCGGTTCATATCAGACTCGAGGATCGCCTCGACATCCAGGGTGATCGCCACCGCCTCCCCGACGACCACACCGCCCTGGTCCATGGGCGCATTCCAGTTCACGCCGAAGTCATGGCGGTTGATGGTGGTGGTCGCGGTGAAGCCGATGCGGCTCACCGGCCCGAGGTCTTTGCCGCCCTCCCAGTAAGGGCATTGCCAGCGGCCCAGAAAGCGGGCTTGCAGGTCAACCGGGCGAGTCACGCCGCGCAGGCCGAGCTCGCCCGAAACGATGAAATCGGCTTCGCCCACGCAGTGAATCTCGCGGCTGCTGAACGTAATGAGCGGGTACTTTTCCGCATCCAGGAAGTCCGGGCCGCGCAGGTGCGCATCGCGCGCATCGTCCCCCGTCCAGATACCCGCCGCATCGATCTCGGCCTCGACGGCGGCGGCGCTGTCCGCGGGCTTGTCCGGGTCGAAGTCGATGCGGCCATGCACATTCTTGAACAGGCCCCGCATTTGCGAAACCATCATGTGCCGCACCGCGAATTCCGCGGCAGAGTGCCCCGGTTCGAATATCCATTTGTCCATGTCCGATCCCTCCACACATCCGCGAGGCTCTGATTATAGGAAGCGGTCAGCAGATGGATATGGCAGTCAGCCACTGGGCAGAATGGGCGCCTTTGAAGCGTCGATCAGAACGGCGCCGGGCGCTCGAACGCAAGCGCCTCCCCGCTCAGCGGATGCAGAAAGCTCAGCGACCAGGCATGCAATAGCAGCCGCCCGGACAGGGCCTGCATGTCCGGCGGCGCGTACAGGGCATCGCCCAGAATCGGATGGCCCAGTTCGCGCAGGTGGACGCGCAACTGGTGCGAACGGCCGGTGACGGGTTCAAGTTCGATGCGGGTGCGCAGGCCGGCTTCGTCGTGCCCCAGCACGCGCCAGCGGGTGAGACTCGGCTTGCCGCGAATCGGGTCGACGATCCGCAGGGGCCGGTTGGGCCAGTCGACGATGATGGGCAGGTCGATGACGCCCCAGCCGTCTGCCGGCGCTTCCAGCCGGCCGGCCACCACCGCGATGTAACGCTTCGTCACCTCGCGCGCCGCGAAGGCCTTGCTCAATGCGCGCTGCGCCGCCGGCCCGCGCGCCATCAACATCAGCCCGGACGTGGACATGTCGAGGCGGTGCACGATCAGCGCATCGGGATAGCGCGCCTGCACCCGCGCACTCAGGCAATCCTGCTTGTCTACGCCGCGCCCCGGCACCGCGAGCAGGCCGCTGGGCTTGTCGACCACCAACAGGGTGTCGTCGGCGTAGAGGGGATCCACTCTGAAAGGAGTCGGGGAATGCAAAAAAATACCCGCCCTCAAAACGATGAGCAGAAAGGGGGCGCTGAGCAGGATTCCGTCATCCTGCCATCAGCACCCCCTGTATCAAATCAAAACCGGCAGGACAGCAAGACTAAAACTTGAACGTGTAACGCACGTAGAAATCGACATCCTCGCGTTTGTACAAACTGCCGACGCGCTGATGGATATCCTCACGATTCCGGGCGCGCGCCTCCAGAGTCTGTTTCTTATCGATGGCCCATTTGTAGCGCAACTCGACCAGGTTGGTATTGGGGCCAAAATCCGGGGACAACAGCCAGCCATCGCCCGCGCGTCCGAACACGAGCCCTGCGCTGTGCTGTGGAACAACATCAATGAAATTAAACGTGATCTGTGCCGCGAGTCCATCGGCGTCACCTGACGTGCCGGTTTTCACTACGCTGCGTTGAGGGGTGTTCGGAGCGTAACCCACTTCGCCTGCCAGCATGAATTTCATGCTGGCACGCATCGGCCACTGCCCAGCGAGTCGGCCGATCAGGCCCCAGTAGTCTTCAACCGGCCCCACACCGACACCGCCACTGTGCAGGGCATCCGGCAACCAGGTGACATCCATTGCGCGCTGAACGAGCGGCCCGGCCTTTTGCGTGTTTTCAAGGCCGACAAAATAGGACACGCGACTGCCGTCGTCACTGAAATCAAGCGGCGCATGCCGCACCTGGGTTGCACCTTCACTGTCGTTGTACTGGGCAATCGCAGTCGTGACCCAGCCGCTCACGGACTTGCGCTTGACCTGAACACCATCGGTCCAGGTGATGTCGGTGTTCGGGCTGTCATTCCGGTCCAGCGACTTCTTGGCCACGCCATCGAGTTCGGCCTTGCTCTGGAAGCGGCCAAGGCGCACCTGCCAAGCAGTATCCGGGCGATATTCGACATAGATCTCGTCCAGCGTGGAATCGCCGCGGCGCAAGCCGTCATCAGCAGGGAGACTGTTGAAAATCTCGAAGTGCAACTCGTTGCGGTCATCCGTGGAATAACGCCCGGCGAAGCGAACCTGCGCCTGCCATTGCTCGTTGAATTTGGCGCCGATTCCAGGACGCACGCGCAACCTGAGCTCGTCCGTCGTATCTTCTTTGCCGTCACGGTCGTCACGGTGCAGCGAATAAAAACCCGCACGCACATCCCCGTTCAAGGTGAATTCAACAGCCGCTGACGGACCGGCCAAAGCCAGACCCGTGACCATGAGCACTCGACTCTTCCATTTTCCTGAATAGAACATGAGACTCCTTCCCAAACAGGACAAGCTTCCTTATAGACCAAAACCCGCTTTCGCGTCTTTCCGGGACCTTGCCTATCCCGGTCTATTGCGCCTGCAACCCCTGCAGCAACGCCATTCCCCACGCCACGCCGAAACCGCTGGCATCGCTCATCACCGCGCCGAGGCCGCCCTTGCAGCTGTGCGCCGACAGGTCCATGTGCAGCCACGGCGTGTCGCCGACGAAGCGCGACAGGAAGCGGGTGGCGAGGATGTGGTCGGCCTCGCCCTCCATGCTGCACTGCTTGACGTCGGCCACCGTCGAATCGAGATTGCTGTCGTAGTCCTCGGGATAAGGGAAGACGACGATGCGCTCGCCGCTGGCGGTGGCGGCGCGCGAGGCTTGGTGCGCGAGCGCGCTGGAGCTGGCGAACACGCCGGACATGCGGCTGCCGAGCGCGTAGTGCATCGAGCCGGTAAGCGTGGCGAAGTCGGCGATGAGGTCGGGCTTGCCCTTGGCTGCCAGCGTCAGCGTATCGGCCAGCACCATGCGGCCTTCGGCGTCGGTGTGGACGACTTCGATGGTGGTGCCGTTCAGCGCCGTGACCACCTCGTTCTGGCGGTAGGCCTGCGGACTGATGTGGTTTTCGGCGAGCGCGACCCAGCCTTCCAGCGCGACCGGCAGCTTCAGCTTCGACGCGGCAGCCAGGATGCCGAGCACCACCGCCGAGCCGTTCATGTCCTCGTGCATGCCTTGCATGTACTTGGCGGGCTTCAAGTTGTGGCCGCCGGTGTCGAAGCAGATGCCCTTGCCGACGAACGCCACCTTCTTCGCCTTGCCCTTCGGCCCCTTGTAGCTGATGCGCATGATCGCCGCATCCTTCGCCGGCGAGCCCTGCGCCACCGCGCAGAAGGCGCCCGCGCCCATCTTCTTCAGCTTGTCGAAGGCATATTCCTCGACCGTCCAGCCGTACTGCTTGGCCAGCGCCTTGATGCGCTTGCGGTAGACGCCGGGGGTGAGCTCGTCCGGACCCTGCACGGTGAGGCTGCGGGTGAGGAGGTTGCCTTCGGCCAGCGCCTGCACGCGGGCGAAGCCGTCGGCGGATTTGTGGCCAAACAGCTGGACGGATTTGAGGGGCGCATCGACCTTGGATTTTCGCGCCGGCAGCGGCACGGCGTTGACCAGCGCGGTGTACACCGCGGCGTCGGCCGCGCGCGCCTTGAACGCGGCATCGCCGAACACGGCCAGCGTCAGCGTCTTCGGATGCTCGGCCATCAGCAAGGCCAATGCCTTGCGCACCTGTTCGTGGGCCTCGAAGGTGCTGGCGTCGGCTTTCAGCATGGCGACCACCGCGAGCGTGCCGCCGGGCAGCTGCAGCGCCACCGGCGACTTCGCCAGCGAGTCGACCTTGAGGTCGCGCCGCTTCATCACGGCTTTCAGCTCGGCGCTGCCGGGCATCTCGGGCAGGGTTTTCGACTGCGGCAGGATCAACAGCGCATGGCCTGCGGATTCGAGCGTTTTGGCGGTAATTTCCTGTTTGTTTTCAGCAAGTTTAGGCAGCATGGCGGTTCCTTGGGGGTGGCGTTTTTCTTGATGGTTGGCGGGGTTTCCCGGATAATTGCGTGCTTTTGATTTTTCACAGCGCATTTTTCCGCCCCATCCAACAAGGGTAACCGAATGAAGATTGAAGACAAGAAACGCGTGCTGCGCGAAATGGTGTTGCACCGCCGTTTTGAAGAGCGCTGCTATCAGGCCTATATCGAACGCAAGATCGGCGGCTTCCTCCACCTCTATCCCGGCCAGGAGGCCTGCTGCAACGGCGTGATGGAAGCCGCGCGCCCCGGCCACGATTACGTGATCACCGGCTACCGCGACCACGTCCACGCGATCAAGTGCGGCGCTGACCCGAAAGAAGTGATGGCCGAGCTGTATGGCAAGGAAACCGGATCAAGCAAAGGCCGCGGCGGTTCGATGCACATCTTCGACGCCGCGCACCGCTTCATGGGTGGCTACGCGCTGGTGGGCGGCCCCTTCCCGCTGGCGGCCGGCATCGCCAAGGCGATCCAGCTGAAGGGCGGCGACGAAATCGCCATCTGCTTCCTCGGTGATGCCGCCAACAACCAGGGCGTGTTCCACGAAACCATGAACATGGCGGCGCTGTGGAAGCTGCCGGTGCTGTTCGTGTGCGAAAACAACCTCTACGGCATCGGCACCTCGATCGAGCGTTCCACCGCCGTGATCCACCAGCACAAGCGCGTGGCTGCCTACAACATCCCGGCCGACGAATGCGACGGCCAGGACATCGACATCGTGTACGAGCATGCGCGCAAAGCGGTGGACCACGTGCGCGCGGGCAACGGCCCCTTCTTCCTCGAACTGATGACCTACCGCTATCGCGGCCACTCGATGTCCGACTCGCGCGGCTACCGCACGCGCGAAGAAGAAGAAGTGTGGAAGCAACGCGATCCCATCCTCATGCTGCGTGACCGTCTGATTACGGCGGGCGCGCTCACCATGGCCGAGTTCGAGGCGCTGGAAAAGGAAACCGACGCCTACATCGAAAACGAAGTGATCAAGTTTTCCGAGGAATCGCCCGAGCCGCGCGTCGAAGAACTCGAAAAATATGTTTTCGCCGAGCGCGAAACCCAGCTCCCGTGGCTCACGGGCAAAGCCGCTTAAGCTTTAAGGAATAAACAGCATGGCAAACATCATGTACTGGGAAGCGATTCAGCGCGCCCACGACGAAGAAATGGCGCGTGACCCGCTGGTCATCTGCATGGGCGAAGACATCGGCGTGGCCGGCGGCACCTACAAGGCCACCAAGGGCCTGTACGAAAAATACGGCCCGCTGCGCGTGATGGACACGCCGATTTCCGAAGGCGGTTTCAGCGGCCTGGCGGTCGGCGCGTCCTTCCTCGGCGTGCGTCCCATCGTCGAGATCATGTCGGTCAACTTCGCCTGGCTGGCGATGGACCAGATGTTCAACTCCGCCGCCAAGGTGCGCTACATGTCGGGCGGCCAGCTGACCGCGCCGTGCGTGTTCCGCTCCGCCGGCGGCGCTGCGCACCAGCTCGGCGCGCAGCACTCGGCGCGCATGGAAAAGGTGTTCATGGGCATCGCCGGCCTGCGCGTGGTGACGCCGTCCAACCCCAAGCAGGCCTACGGTCTGCTGAAGTCGGCGATCCGCTGCGACGACCCGGTGTTCATCAACGAACACGAACTCATGTACAACATGAAGGGCGAAGTGCCCGACGGCGAATACTTCCACCCGCTGGAAGGCTCGGACGTCGCGCGCGCCGGCACCGACGTGACGCTCTTCGGCTACAACGTCTCAGTGCACTGGTGCCTGAAGGCCGCCGAAATCCTCGACAAGCAGTACGGCATCTCGGCTGAAGTCGTTGACCTCTATTCGCTGTCGCCGCTGGATCGCGAAGGCATCAGAAAATCGGTCAGCAAGACCCACCGCGCCGTCATCGCCGAAGAAGACGAAGCCCCGGTCGGCGTCGGCTCCGAAGTCATCGCCCTCATCAACGAGGAATGCTTCTTCGAACTGGACGCCGCCCCGGTGCGCGTCCACTCGGCGCTGGTGCCGCAGCCCTACAACCACACGCTGGAAAAAGCGGCGATCCCCGACCACGAAGATGTGGTGAAGGCCGTTCTGAAGCTATTTGGTAAGGCGTGAGGCGTGAGGGGTAAGACGCACACGCGCTTTACCCCCTAACGCCTTACCCCTCACCCCTAACGGAAATAAATATGTCCCAACACTACGCAATTACGATGCCCCAGCTCTCGGACACCATGACCGAGGGCGTGGTCGTCACCTGGGAAAAGCAGGCCGGCGACCGCGTCGAGCGCGGCGACATCGTCGCCACGGTCGAGACCGACAAGGCCATCATGGACGTCGAAGTGTTCAAGGCCGGGTATCTGGCCGGGCCGCTGGCTGACGTCGGTGCAACCATCGCCGTCGGCGCAGCACTCGGCTACATCACCGACACCGCGGGCGACGTGGCGATTGCCGCCGACGAAGTGGTGGCGGAAAAGGCGCAGACCGAAATGATCCCGCACCACGCCGGCACGCCGATCGTGATGCCGCAGCTGTCGGACACCATGACCGAAGGCGTCGTCGTCACCTGGGAAAAACAGCCGAGCGATGCGATCAAGCGCGGCGACATCGTCGCCACGGTCGAGACCGACAAGGCCATCATGGACGTCGAAGTGTTCCAGGAAGGCTTCCTCTCCGGCCCGATTGCCGACATCGGCAGCGTGGTCGAAGTCGGCCACCCGATGGGCTTCATCGTCGACGACGCATCCAAGGCAAACGACACCGGCGTCACCATCAGCGCCGACCACAAGGTCAAGGATCTGCACAAGGTCGCACCGCATGCGGCCGACAAGCCGGCGCACATCCCCATGCCCAAGGCCGCCCCGGTGCAAATTTCCGCCGAAGGCACCCAGCCGCCGGTGGGGCGCCCGTCGGGCCGCCAGGCCAGCCCCTATGCGCGCAAGGTGGCGGCGCAGTTGGGTGTCAACCTCACCGGCCTGGCCGGCACCGGTCCCTCGGGCGTCATCGTCGCCGCCGACGTGGCGCGTGCGCGGCCGTCGATGCAGGAAGTTGCGCACTCGCTGCCGCAGGTCGACGTGCCGGGCCAGGGTCGCAAAATGACCTCGATGGAAAAGGCCGTCTCCCACGCGATGACCGCCTCGCTGACGCTGCCGACCTTCAACGTCACGATGAACATCGACATCGCCGCACTGACCGCCGCCGCCAAGGCGAACAAGGTGTCGGTCACGGTGGCGATCGCCAAGGCCTGTTCGGTGGCGATGGCGAAATTCCCGCGCATGAACTGGACCTATCAGCCGGTCGACAAGCTGGTCGAGCGCGCCAACCACGACTTCGGCGTGGCGGTGATGTCGAACGACGGCGGCCTCGTGGTGCCCATCCTGCACGGCATCGAGAAGAAGCCGCTGGAAGCGCTGCAGTCCGACTGGACCGGCCTGGTCGAGCGTGCCCGCGTACGCAAGCTGGCACCCGCCGAGTATTCCAATCCCACCTTCACCATTTCCAACATGGGCATGCTGGGCGTGTCGCACTTCACCGCGATCCCCACCCCCGGCATCTCCGCGATCCTGGCGATTGCCGCGAATGGCCCGCAAGGCACCCCGTTCACCATCACCGGCGACCACCGCGTGCTGAACGGCGCCGACGTCGCGCTGTATCTCGCCACGCTGAAGCAGACCATCGAGGCGCCCGATGCCTGGATTCAGGGGTCAGGGGTCGGGGGTCAGGGAACGGCGGCTGAAACCGTTGCCGGCGCAGCCGCCACCACCAGCGCACCGGTCTCGCCCATCCCCGAGGGCAACTGGGACTTCCCGGTCGTCGTCGTCGGCGGCGGCCCCGGCGGCGAAGACTGCGCGCGCGACCTCGCCGACCACGGCATCAAGGTGATGATGGTCAACAACGAGCCCTTCCCCGGCGGCGAATGCCTGTGGCGCGGCTGCATCCCGTCCAAGGCCTGGCGCGCCGCGGCGGACGTCATCCGCAACCGCGCGCACGACGCCGACATGGGCGTTGACGGCACCAACACCCCCAAGCTCAACTGGGAACAGGTCGAGAAGCACCGCCGCTGGGTGCAGATTAGCCGCGGCGAAATGGCGCTCAAGGCCGACAAGGGCATGAAGATCGACGTGCGCGAAGGCT
>Ga0299912_10001469_pt1 | contig 18986 bp, 13 predicted proteins | sample RVTome_2_FD_207667 | JGI IMG/M metagenome (GOLD analysis project Ga0299912, IMG submission 207667) | Soil microbial communities from uranium-contaminated site in the Upper Colorado River Basin, Wyoming, United States - RVT95D214 (version 2) ... | reverse complement strand
TCTGTTTTTGGAGCATCAGGCGTAGGTTTAGGCTTTTGCTCTTTGATTGTATCAAGAGCCCCCATAAAATCTTCCTCACGAATACGTCCATTTTCATCAACTTTTTCAAGCTTGTTCTGAATTTGTTCGATGACAATATCAGGTTCAATTCCTTTCGCTTGGATGGAACGGCCTGAAGGAGTGTAATACCGTGCGGTGGTAAGTGTGATCGCCCCATTATTGGTAAGAGGCAAAACAACTTGAACGGAACCTTTCCCGAAAGATTTCGTTCCAGCAACCAAAGCTCGATGGTTATCTTGTAGGGCACCGGCTAAGATTTCGGACGCCGAAGCTGATCCTCCATTCACCAAGACGACAATGGGAAGGTTCCCAGACATATCAGCCCCATCAGCATAAACATGTTCATCAGCTTGGGAATTACGCCCGCGGGTTGATACAATTTCTTGTCCTTTTGAAAGAAAAAGATTGGAAGCACCAATGGCTGTAACCAAAAGCCCCCCCGGATCATTACGGACATCAAGGATAAGCCCTTCAAGTTTATCGCCCAATTGCTTTTTAATGTCAGTCAAGGCCCCTTTCAAAAGATCTACCGTATTTTCATTAAAGGTTGCAATCCGGATATAACCAACGTTTCCTTCCGTGTGCCATTTGACTGATTTTACATGAATGATGGCCCGAGAGAGCGTTGTTTCAAAAACGTCTTTCCCTTCCCGCTTAATGTGAAGGCGAACTTTGGTTCCGGGCACACCGCGGAGCATTTCGACGGCTTCAGTAAGGGTCATACCCGTGATCGGTTTTTTATCAATAGCAACAATAAGGTCACCAGCCTGAAGCCCGGCCTTTTGAGCGGGCGTATCGTCAATGGGGGAAATAATTTTAACAAGACCATTTTCCATGGTGACTTCCATCCCCAGCCCTCCAAACTCTCCTTTCGTATGGGTTTTTAATTCCTCATAGGTTTTGGGATCAAGATAGGCAGAGTGAGGATCAAGAGCCGCCAGCATGCCGTTAAGGGCACCGGCAAGCAGTTTTTCGTCAGTAACTTTTTCGACATAATCTTCCTTAATGCGCTCAAGAATAGTGTCAAATGTTTTAGCATCTAGCGTTGACGAAGGTGTTACATTTTGTTCAGTAGGCGTTGTTTTCGCTGCCTCTTTAGAGTTAGCGTTAGAATAAAAATTTGCAATCGCAACTGTTGAAAGAAGGATAAAACCAAATAAACCTAAGACGCGAGAGGTCATCAATGACTCCTTATTTAATTAGCAAAGTAGGGTTGTGGATCAATCGCTTTTCCTTTTTGTCTTAACTCAAGGTAAAGTTTTGGTGGCTTTGCCCCATACCCAGCCATAGTTCCTAATTTTTCACCAGCATATACTTTTTGTCCAACATATGCATCAATTTTATGCATGCCCATAAAAATGGTTTGGACTTTCTTTCCATGATCGAGAATCAAGATGTCTCCTTGATTGCGGAAGGGCCCTTTAAAAACAATTTTTCCTTGAGCAGGGGCGCGGACTTCTGCCTCCTTTTTTGTCTCAAAAACAACACCTTGGCTATGGCTGCTAAATTTCTTTTTGAATGACGCATCTTCAATAATCTTGCCTAAAACGGGATGTTCAAGCCGACGAAAGGGCAAGCCTTTGGCTTTTGTTGCGGTAGCCGCGGACCCTTCTTTTTTTGAAAGAGCCTCTCGACTTTCCCCTAAAAGTGCATTGATATCATCCTCATCAGCAAGGCGGTGCAGTTCGTTGTTTTTCCAATCCTCTATTTTTTGGGTTTTCAAGGTTGAAAGTTGGGCTTGTTGGAACTCAACCTTCTTGAGAAGTTCAATATGAGATTCTGTTTTTCCTTGAAGGTCTTTGGATAGGGCTTCGATGTCATTAACTTCCGCTTGTATTTTCTGCATTTGCCGCTTAAGAGAAGCCGTGAAAACGCGAACTAAAATAATCCCGCGCAGCGTATCTTGACCTGCTGATGGGTCAGCTAAAATACGTAAAGGGTTGGCACGGCCAAGACGGGCTAAAAGGGGAAGTTTTTTTGAAATTTCCTCCTGGTGTTGGGCGAGATGCTGTGCTTTATCTTTGTGCAAGAGTGCAAGCTCATTGAGCTTTTTCTCAAGCTTGGTTGATTCCTCTAATAGGCGCTTTTGTTCGTGCAAAAGTTTTATCTTTTGATCTTGAAGCTGACTGATTTCCTGGCGCAGGTCTTGCGCCTTTGTGGGGGCCACCAAACATAAGATAAAAAGAAACCCGAAAAACTTACCCATGCCTTGTCTCCAAAAGAGATTGACCCGTCATAACAGCGGGGATGGATAGATCCAAAATTTGCAAAATCGTGGGGGCAATATCTGAGAGATTACCAGCATGAAGCGTCGTTTCAGGACCATTGAACATGACAAATGGAACAGGGTTCAAGGTATGGGCCGTGTGAGGTGATTTGAGCTTTTCATCATACATAATTTCCGCATTTCCATGATCGGCAGTCACAATAAGGCAAGCACTTGTTTTTTCAACAGCGTCCCGGATTCGTCCTAAGCAGGAATCAACCGTCTCTACAGCTTTTCGGGCAGCCTCAAAATTACCTGTATGGCCGACCATATCGGTGTTGGCATAATTGACAACGATGAGGGCATACTTCTGACTTTCAATGGCCTCAACCAAACGATCCGTGAGTTCAGGGGCGGACATCTCTGGTTTCAAATCATAGGTGGCCACTTTGGGAGAAGGAATTAGAATACGATCTTCTCCCGGAAAAACATCCTCCCGGCCTCCATTCAAGAAAAAAGTAACGTGGGCATATTTTTCTGTTTCCGCAATACGAAGTTGCTTAAGGCCATCGTTTGAAATGACTTCACCGAGGGTGTCCTTGGGAGATGAGGGGGGAAAGAGAGCTTTCATCCATTGATTTAGGGTTTCTGAATATTCCGTAAGTCCGAGAGTCGCTGAAAATTTAACTTGAGGGGACCTTTCAAAGTCATCAAAATGAGGGTCTAAAAGAGCCATTAAAATTTGACGCGCTCGGTCGGCTCTAAAGTTCGCCATGAAAAGCCCATCCCCATCCTTCATACCAGCGTAAGAGCCGATAGCGATGGGAAGAACAAATTCGTCAGTCGTTCCTTTTTCATAGCTTTGGTGAAGGTAAGCCAGGGGATTATTAGCATGAGGTTTTCCCTCAACAATGGTTTCATAAGCCTTTTCCACCCGATCCCATCTTTTATCCCGATCCATCCCATAGTAGCGACCGCCTATGGTGGCCAAAGTGATGCCAGGGTGTTCTTTCGTAAACTTGAGAAAGGAAGAAAGGTATTCTTCCGCACTTTTTGGAGGTGTATCCCTTCCATCAAGGAAAGCATGTACCGCCACAGGTATCCCTTGGTTGGCAAGAATGGCAGCAAGGGCCTTGATATGGCGATCATGGGAATGAATACCGCCAGGGGATAATAAACCTAAAAGGTGGCACGTCCCTCCCGTTTTTTTTAGTTGAGAGATATAGTCTTTGAGTGCTGGTTGAGTTTCAAGGGTGTGGTTATTGATGGCTTCATCAATCCGGGGAAGATCTTGAAGAAACACTCGACCTGCCCCAATATTCATATGACCCACTTCCGAATTTCCCATTTGCCCTGTCGGAAGGCCTACGTTGAGTTCAGATGCTTCAAGAAGCGTATGGGGGCTACTTGCAACCAAATCGTTCCAATGAGGTGTTTTGGCGTGAGCAATGGCATTGTCAGGCCCATTTTCGCGGTGCCCCCACCCATCCAAAATGCACAAAACAACGGCCTTAGCCATATTCATTCTCCACTATTGTCAGAGGGATTCTAAGAAAATCTGTTCGTAAAAGCTAGAGCTTCTGGATTTAAAGATTATTTTGAAGGATCTTTTGCTGGATAAACATTCCCTAGTCTATATTTATTGATATCATATTTTTTTGAAAAAATCCAGTTTGCGAATTGTCCATTTCGTCAACCATCAATTTTTTCTTGCAATATTATATTCTAAGATTTAGGTAGCCAAGCTTGAGGTCTGTTTTGGATAATTGGGTCCGACATATCATTTGTTTTGAAAGGAAATTTCATGAAAAAGTTATTTATGTTCTTAAGTACGGTAGCTTTTCTTGCGCAAGCTCATGCCGTTAAGGACGAGGACCTTCTCTTTACTGTTAATAATGAATCCGAGGAAAGATTTCGCATTTATGCCCGTATAAAAATACGTGATCTTAATGCGCTTCGTGGACAATCTCCCGTTTCTTTCCATTCGTTCAAAATGGACGTTGTTCCAGATGAATTGAAATCTTATAAAAGAAGTGATTTGGGGAATATATTGAAATTAGGAGTTTCAATAGCCAAGATTATGGACATTGAAATTGCCCGTGAGAATGGTTCCTTACTTTACGTGCCCTTTAATTTCTCTATTGGGAGTAAATTGACAGTTACGGGTAAGTTTCTTCAAACTCTTCCCTCTCCAAAATCAAAGGTGTTTATCTCAAAAGCAACTCTGGTTCTTCCAAAAGCAAAGTTCTAACCTTCCCATTTACATTAACTTTGACCCCTGATAGGGCGCAGTAAATAGATATTATTTTTTGCCAAATACTCATAAACTTATCGCCGGTAATAGCAATCGCCCACTTGCAGGAGGGATTGCCCAATACTTAAAATCGCCATTAGCCGAATAAACAGTTTTCTGGTTCTTAGCTATTGACAAATATAAAAATATTTATTATATAATATTTAAATTCATTCATATATGGTTGCACAGATGTTAAACAAACTATTCCTACATATTATTTTTTTAGGATCCATTTTTATTTTGTTTGAAGGTAATGTTTTTGCTGTAAGACATGGAAAAACCTTGGAAGCATTCAACTCTAATGACGCACAAGTTTGTTCAAAGGCCCATGGCCTTTTTCCTTATGTTGGTAGTATAAGCACAAATGGTGCTAGAGGTACTGGTTTTTTGTGGGGGCAAGACCCAATTTCTTCAGTAGTTATAACTGCTACTCATGTATTCACGGGAGATTTTCCAGAATTAAAAGAGAAAAAGGAGATAGGTATTCCTCCCTATAGTGGTATTGAATTCAGTCTCCATCCTGAACTGGACCTTGAGCATAATCAGGAGAATTGGCTGGAGTTTTTATCCAAAAGGGGTTCTAGTTTAATTGAAACAAACAAATGTATAACCAAGAAAATGTTAGAAGGAGTAGATACGGCTGAAATTCTAAAAGTGTACGCTCATCCCACCCTTGATTTAGCTGTAGCAGTTTTGGAATATCCCCTTGCTGTACCGCCCATAACATTAGTTCCTTCTTCAAAAGAAACAATTGCTAAGGCAAAAAGTAGCTATTCCCTTTGGTGTAAAAAAAATCAGGTAACAAATCCTCTCTCTAACAAAATTCCTATACTTGTTGCTGGTTTTGGTAAAACGGGGCCCTTCGAAAAACCAGCAGAAAATTACAGCCGCGCGGTGGATGAAAAAAAACCTAAAAAGCGTGCTTGTTTTAAAGAAGCAACTCTCAACCTCAATGAATTGTCACTCTTTACTCCACATGAGGGAATCAAGACCTCCTTACATATGAATCTTATCCAAAACCCTCAGAATTCTTTTTACGACATTCCCATGGGACATTTGAACCCTGGAGATAGTGGAGGTCCAGTTGTTTATTTTGACCAAGATAATGTACACTGTCTCTTAGGTTTAGCGCGGTCTTGTACCATCAAGTTTGGCGAACGTGAGAAATTAGAATATGAAGAGATAGATGAAACTATTTCCGCAGAAAATAAAATCAGATTAGATAAATTGCGCAAAATATGGAATGAAGAAATTGAAGACCCAAGCATAGATTTTGAAAATTGTATTCCACCAGAAGGATATTTTTCAGAGCAGGTAACCCCTATAGATTGGACTTGGGTTGAAGAAATAACACAAAAAGCTAAAAATGAGAGAGAGAGTCTTTTAAAAACGCGTGAAGAAGAAAAAGCGGTTTTATCGCAAATCCCCTAAAAATTTCCTAGCTGAATAAACAGTTTTCTCATAGAACTCATTTACAGAAGTATCTTACCCTGATAGGGTGTAGCAAATAGATATTTTTTTGCCAAATACTCATGAAACTTATCGCCGGTAATAGCAATCGCCCACTTGCAGAAGGGATTGCCCAATACTTAAAATCGCCTTTGGCTGAATCAACAATTCGGCATTTTGCCGATGATGAAATCTTTGTCGAAATTTTAGAAAATGTGCGAGGGCAGGACGTTTTTGTGATTCAGTCCACCAGTAAACCGGTCAATGATTATCTCATGGAACTTTTAATTACCATTGATGCCTTGAAAAGAGGGTCTGCACGAAGGATTACGGCTTGTATTCCTTACTTTGGTTACGCGCGGCAGGATCGTAAATCAGGGCCCCGCACGCCTATCTCGGCAAAGTTGGTTGCTGATATTTTGACAACGGCTGGAGCGAATCGTGTTTTAACCTTGGATCTTCACGCGGGACAAATCCAGGGCTTCTTTAATATTCCCGTGGACAACCTCTTTGCCACCCCGCTTTTCCAAAAGGATATTCACGACCACTTTCCGAAAGAAGACTTTTTAGTTGTCTCCCCTGATGTAGGGGGAGTCGTAAGGGCTCGAAGCCTTGCCAAGCGACTTTCCTGTGGCCTTGCAGTTATTGATAAGCGCCGCGAAAAGCCAGGGGTTTCGGAAGTGATGAATGTGATTGGTGAAGTCAAAGGACTCCATTGCTTGATCACGGATGATATCGTGGATTCTGCTGGTACCGTCTGTAATGCAGCGGCAGCCTTAATGGAAGCAGGGGCAACTTCCGTAAGAGCTTATGTCACTCATGGTGTTTTTTCACCACCTGCTCTCGAGCGAATTAACACCTCTCCCCTGGAAGAAGTTGTTATTACCGATAGTATTTTAGCGACGGATGAAGTTAAAAAATGCACAAAAATCCGTCAAATACCACTTGCCCCCTTGTTTGGAGAGGCAATTGATCGTATTAACCATGAAAAATCTGTTTCAATTTTATTTGATTAGTGTATGACTATAAAAATATGACGTTTAAAGGAGTTTACTTATGGCAATAGCACCTCAACTTGATGTTCAACTGCGGGAAGGAACGGGTAAAGGATCTGCCCGCGCTTTGCGCCGTGGGGGTCGTATTCCTGCCGTTCTTTATGGGGGAAAGGACGTCCCCGTTCATTTTTCTTTAGAACCCATTCAGCTGCATAAAGAGCTGCACCAGACAGGTTTTTTGTCAAAGATTTTTGAAATCTCTTTGAATGGAAAATCGGAAAAAGCCCTTGCAAGAGCAGTGCAATTCCATCCTGTAACCGACCGTCCTCTCCACGTGGATTTTCTTCGTGTATCAAAGGAAGGAAAAATTACCGTTTCCGTTCCTGTGACTTTCCGTAATGAGGGGAGTTCTCCTGGTATTAAGCGGGGTGGTGTTTTAAATATCCTGCTCCACAACTTGGAAATTACATCAGATATGGACCACATCCCTTCCAGCATTGATATTGACCTCACAGGTCTTGAAATTCATGATACCATCCACTTGAAGGATATCACATTGCCTGAAGGTGTTGTTGTGGCTCACCCCGAGCGGGATAATGACATTGCCAATATTGTGGCACCTACCGTGATGAGAAAGGAAGAGGTTGAGGAAGAAGCTGCTGCCGCTACAGCTGCGGGGGAAGCTGCGGCTGCTGCTGCCCCAGAAGGTGGAGGGAAAGAGGCGTAAGTCCTCTTTTTCCATGAACAATGTATCTTTTGGTGGGACTTGGAAACCCGGGGCGAGAATATGCACATAACCGCCACAACGTGGGGTTCATGTGTATCGATGAAATTCTGAAAAGCTATGGGTTTCCTCCCGAAAAGACCAAGTTTTCTGGTCTTCTTACCGAAGGGTGCGTGGATCATGAAAAAGTTTATCTTTTCAAACCCTTGACCTATATGAACCGAGCAGGGCGAGCGGTTGCAGAAGTCTCTCGGTTTTTTAAGATTCCTCCTGAGCAACTCATTGTTTTTCATGATGACCTTGATTTGGCACTAGGTAAGGTGCGCGTCAAACAAGGTGGAAGTCATGGGGGCCATAATGGTCTTAAAGATTTAGATGCCCAAATCGGTACTCAGTATTGGCGGGTGCGTATTGGGATTGGACGCCCTCTTCATAAGGGAGCTGTAACCTCTTACGTTCTTTCAGATTTTTCAAAGGAGGATTACGTGTGGCTTGATCCCCTTCTTCCTTTATTAGCGGATGAAGTTCATCTGTTGCTGACACCCTCTCCCGAAAATTATGCCGCGAAAATAATGCAAACCTTACCTCCTCCCCCTTCAAAAAAGGAGACCTCTCATGGGATTTAAATGTGGTATTGTGGGCCTTCCAAATGTAGGAAAGTCCACTCTTTTTAATGCACTGACCGCAACGGCCGCGGCCGAAGCAGCCAATTATCCTTTTTGTACCATTGAGCCAAATGTGGGGCGTGTCGGTGTTCCGGATAAAAGACTCGATGAGCTGGCGCGTACTGCAGGCTCTGCCAAAATCATTCCCACCCAGCTTGAATTCGTTGATATTGCAGGCCTGGTACGGGGTGCCAGTCGGGGAGAAGGCCTAGGAAATCAGTTCTTGGGCCATATCCGTGAGGTGGATGCCATCGTTCATGTGGTGCGATGCTTCGAAGACACAGATATTACCCATGTGGAGGGTGAAATTGATCCCCTACGGGATATTGATGTCATCGAAACCGAATTGATGTTAGCTGATATGGAAAGCCTGGAAAAGCGCCTTCCCGCTCTTGAGAAAAAGCTCAAGGTAAAAGACCCGCAAGCTCTTGTTCAATATCCGCTCATGGAACGGGCCTTGGAGCTTCTCAAACAAGGGAAACCCGCTCGCTTTGTCCAATGTTCTCCTGAAGAAAAAAGTGAGCTTCAGCGCTTGCAACTGATTACGACCAAACCCATTTTGTATGCCTGTAACGTCTCTGAAAATGACGCTGCTACAGGCAATTCCTTTACAGAACTTGTCAAACAAAGGGCTGAAAAAGAGGGAGCCCGTGTGGCCATTATTTCAGCGGCAATTGAGGCAGAGGTCGCTTCTCTTGATTCTGAGGAAGAAAAAACCGAATTCCTCCAAAGTTTGGGGTTAAATGAAACAGGTCTGACACGCGTGATTCGGGAAGGGTATGTCTTATTGCATTTGCTCACCTTTTTTACCATAGGGCCTAAAGAAGCACATGCCTGGACGGTGGACGAGGGGGCCAAGGCGCCGCAAGCCGCAGGTGCGATTCACACCGATTTTGAGCGGGGCTTTATTTGCGCCGAAACCGTATCTTACGAGGATTATGTGGCCTTTCAAGGCGAGCAAGGCGCAAAGGCAGCCGGCAAACTTCGCCTCGAAGGGCGGGATTACATTGTTCACGATGGCGATGTTTTTCATTTTCGGTTTAATGTGTGATACTTCTATAATTCAATAGATCGAGAATTCGTGAAAGTATGACCAATTCAATTCATGTGCGCGGGGCGCGCGAACATAATCTTAAGAATATCGAGGTCGAGATTCCTCGCGATAAACTCGTGGTGATAACGGGACTTAGCGGGTCAGGCAAATCCTCCCTGGCTTTTGACACCATCTATGCGGAAGGGCAGAGGCGCTATGTGGAAAGCCTTTCTGCCTATGCGCGTCAATTCTTACAACTCATGCAAAAACCCGATGTGGATTCGATTGAGGGGCTTTCACCCGCGATTTCAATTGAACAAAAAACGACTTCCAAGAATCCTCGGTCTACAGTAGGAACGGTAACGGAAATTTATGACTATTTGCGGCTTTTATTTGCCCGCATTGGGATTCCTTACTCTCCCGTCACAGGCCTTCCCATTCAAAGTCAGACCGTCTCTGAAATGGTTGACCGGTTGATGGAACTCCCTGAGGACACCCGGCTTTTCCTTTTGGCGCCCATCGTTAGGGGGCGGAAAGGGGAGTATAAAAAGGAAATTTCAGATCTTCGAAAGCAAGGCTTTCAGCGCCTTAAAATTGATGGGGCGCTCTATGACATTGATGAAGCTCCGGCCCTCAATAAGAAAATAAAGCATGATATTGAAGTGGTTGTGGATCGTATTGTTATAAAGCCCGATTTAGGACATCGCCTTCCGGATGCGATTGAAACCTGTTTAAGGCTTTCCGATGGCCTTTTGTATGCCGAAAATGCAGATACGGGAGAAAGGCACACCTTTTCAGCCAAGTTTGCGTGTCCCGTTTCTGGCTTTACCATTGATGAAATTGAACCGCGCCTTTTTTCATTCAACAGCCCTTTCGGGGCTTGTCCGGGATGTGATGGGCTTGGGGTTAAGATTGTATTTGATCCTCACCTGATTGTTCCTAATCCAAACCTGAGTTTAGGGGAGGGGGCCATTGCCCCCTGGGCAGGTGCCTTCTCCTATTATTACAACCAAGCCTTGGCGGCCGTTGTAAAGAAATTTGGGGGGCGGATGAATGAGCCTTTTTCCAAGCTTCCAGAAGATACAAAAAATGTCATTCTCTATGGATCGGGGGGTGAAAAGGTTCCGACGACGATTCAAGATGAATCACGCACCTTTAATCAAAGTAAACCCTTTGAGGGTGTCATTCCAGGCCTGATTCGCAGACAACGCGAAAAGAAAGAACGCTACGGCCAGCCAGAAGAAATGAATCGGTATCAAAGCACCTTGCCGTGCGAGGATTGCCAAGGCTATCGTTTAAAGCCGGAAGCTTTAGCTGTCAAAACTCAAAAACTTCATATTGGGCAAGTAACGGAAATGTCAATTTCCCATGCCCAAGCTTGGTTTCTGGATCTCCCAGAAAAGCTCACGCAAAAACAAAGGGATATATCTTCCCGTATTCTCAAGGAAATTCACGAGCGTCTTGGCTTTTTGGTCAGCGTTGGCCTTGGTTATCTCTCCCTTTCCCGGGCCTCGGGAACCCTTTCAGGCGGTGAAAGCCAACGCATTCGTTTGGCCTCCCAAATTGGATCGGGGCTGATGGGCGTTCTCTATGTGCTTGATGAACCTTCCATTGGTCTCCACCAGCGGGACAATGATCGCCTTCTCGCAACCTTGACGCGCCTGCGCGATTTGGGAAATACGGTCCTTGTCGTGGAACATGATGAAGATGCGATTCGTACGGCTGACTACGTCATTGATATGGGTCCGGGCGCTGGGGCTAAGGGCGGGTTTATTGTTGCCCAAGGGACGCCACAAGCCATCATGGAGAACCCCAAAAGCCTGACAGGGCAGTACCTTATGGGGACTCAAAAAATCCCCCTTCCCAAAAAACGACGTGAACCCAAAAAAGGGCAAGCCTTAAAGGTCATCGGGGCTCGCTGTCATAACCTTAAAAATGTGAATGTTGATTTTCCTTTAGGCACCTTTATTACTGTGACGGGCGTTTCCGGTGGCGGTAAATCCTCACTCATTATAGAAACCCTGTATAAGGGGCTAGCTCAGATTTTGAATGATAATTCAGAGCCAGCAGGACCCCATGATCGTATTGAAGGCCTTGAGCTCATTAATAAAATTGTGGACATAGATCAGTCACCCATTGGGCGGACGCCTCGTTCAAACCCTGCGACCTATACGGGTGTATTTACGCCCATTCGTGAGTGGTTTGCTGCCCTTCCGGAAGCAAAAGTTCGTGGTTATTCGGCTGGGCGCTTTTCTTTTAACGTCAAAGGAGGCCGCTGCGAAGCTTGCCAAGGCGATGGTGTTATCAAGATTGAAATGCATTTTCTGCCCGATGTTTATGTGGAATGTGATCAATGCCATGGGAAACGATACAACCGCGAAACCCTTGAAATTAAATATCGCGATAAGTCCATTGCTGATGTCCTGGATATGACCGTTGATGAGGCCTTGGTATTCTTTGAGGTCATGCCCAGTATTAAGGAAAAGCTGTCTACTCTTTCTCAAGTGGGACTTGGTTATATCCATGTGGGGCAGCGGGCGACAACCCTTTCAGGAGGTGAGGCCCAGCGGGTAAAGCTTTCCAAAGAGCTATCACGAAGAGCAACCGGAAAAACCCTTTATATCCTTGATGAGCCTACGACTGGACTGCACTTTGATGATATACGAAAGCTTCTCGAAGTCCTCCACACCCTTGTAGATCAAGGCAATACGGTGATTGTGATTGAACATAACCTTGAAGTGATTAAAACAGCCGATTGGATTATCGATATTGGCCCCGAAGGCGGCGATGAAGGTGGTCGCATTGTTGCGACCGGCAGTCCTGAATCGATTGTAAAAGTTCCCCAGAGTTATACGGGAAAATATTTGAAGGCTTATTTGGATTAAAATTTGCAGTGCAGATCCTCGTAATTCTATTATTCTAATTTATGGCAATTATTCACCACTCTTCCCACTCGTGTCATCCTTGGCAACAAGATCCTCGGGTCAAGAAAAGTCGTTGTTTTTCAAAGAGAAACAAGACTTTTCTAGCCCTAGGATGACAAAGTCAGGTAAATAGTTACAATGTAAGTTCGATTTGTATACAATTGAAAGGAAGCTCATGATTAAAAGTTTTTTAACCTGGTTTGCTTTTGGGATGGTACTAGCGTTTCCTCTAGAGGCAATGTTATTAAGTCGAAATCCTGAGCTTGAAATTGATATAAATGCATTTAATGATCCCCTCCGACCAAAAAAATTAACGATACAACTTGATAACGATGATAAACCTGGTGAGGAGGCCGACAAGAAAACTGACCTAATGCTTGACTATATAAAGCAATATCTAATGAAGTTACCAGACCGTTCATCAATTGATTTTAAGATAGAATTTACGGATATAATGACCGACCAGCATATTGAGTTAGTAAAAGGAATACTCAAAAAAATGTATGCGGATGATCTTATTAAAGACAGTTGCCTCCAGGCCCTCAAAAAGAAAAATAAACATAATGACATACGCTTTATTCCTCATAAGAATGCACCTGGAGGAGTTAAAAGCGATATACAAACTGCGCTCTGGCTTTATGAAGCTGAGAAAAAACAGTAAGATTTACTGTTGCAACTATTTATACTTCAACCATGCTCACGCCTGGCCATAGAACATGAACATTATGGGACTGGATAGAGTAAATGGTTCAAACCTAAGTGCCTTAGATAAACAGCTCCCATTTTATATTTATAGAATATCATAATTCCCTGAAAAAAATCCAACGTAGGATTTGTCCATTTGCTAAAAATTTTTGTTTTTGGCTCTTTGGATGCTGATTTCTCCTAAGAAGGATAAGAATTGAGAGTGAAAAAGTATGTTTGATTTGAAAATAACTTATTCAGGATTAGCTTCTAAATAAAGTCTTGTATGTTATTCACAGTGAAAATACATCCCCTTTACCCCGATTTCTCGTCAAGGAAATTTTTTGACCAAATGCACAAAATTATGTCTTTACTTTAAAAAAATCTTTTGAATCAACGAGATGCGTTTTATGATTAAAAAGGTAACATTTCAAGTTAAGTGAAGGTTTATTCATCAGAATTTTTTACCGCATTAAGTTTGCCCACAAAGTTATCCACAAGTTCCGTGGATTGTTAATTTGTGTTGAATTAATCAAAATACAAGCTCTTTTCATCATTCAAAAACATAATCATATTCATTGATGATCGGGATTATAATATAACAGATCTCAAGGAAGTTTGCGCTTTCTATACGCCGCCTATACATTATACAGGGTTTCTTTATAAAGGGGCGAAGGCCTTTTCTTCTAAACCCATTGATAAGGAATCATTTACGGCAAAATGGGAGGAACTTGTCTCAAAAGCAAAAGAGATTGCCTCTGAATCCCGCTGAACAAGATCTTAAGGAAAGAATTTTCAATTCACTCGTGTAAAAAATAAAAACCCGATATGGACAATTCATAAAATCGAAATTTCTTGAATTATAAAAAACAGTATGTTATACAATAAATATACAGTGGAAGAAGTGTGGCCTTCTTGTTCCTAGTCTCTTTTGATATCTGACATGATGAATCAAGACTCCTCCTCCCTTGAAAAGGGCGTTTCCCTCATTAAAAAATATGTTCAAACCCTTCCCTTAAGTCCTGGGGTTTATCGCATGATTAATGGGAGGGATGAGGTATTATACGTTGGAAAAGCGAAAAGCCTTAAAAAACGGGTTGTAAGCTATACATTGCCCGATCGTCTTCCCATCCGACTGCAGCGAATGATTGCCGAGACGAGCCGTATGGAATTTGTGACGACCCATACGGAAGTCGAAGCACTGCTTCTGGAAGTCAATCTTATTAAGAAGCTGATGCCTCGCTATAACATTTTGATGCGGGATAGCAAATCTTTTGCATATATTCGGCTTGATGAAGGACATCCCTATCCTCTTTTGACGAAACATAGAGGGGCGCGAAATTTACCGGGGGAATATTATGGCCCCTTTGCTTCAGCGGAAGCGGTGAATACAACATTGACGGCCCTCCACCGAGCCTTTTTATTAAGGTCATGTCCGGATAAGGTTTTTGCTTCTCGGAAAAGGCCTTGTTTACAATATCAAATTAAGCGCTGTAGCGCGCCATGCGTCAACTATATCGCCCATGAGGATTACCAAAAACTGGTTCAAGAAACGCGGGAGTTTTTGGCGGGAAAATCCCATAAAATTCAAAAGAATCTGGCAGCAAATATGGAAAAGGCCAGCGTAGCGCGGGAATATGAAAAAGCAGCCATTTATCGTGATCGTATTCGGGCCCTTACAGCCATTCAAGCGCGCCAAATGATTCATACGACCATCTTGAAAGATGCGGATATTTTTGCGGTTTATGCTTTAGGGGGGAAAACCTGCATTCAGCTATTTCTCTTTCGCAACGGCTCTAATTATGGCGCGTATGCTTCATTCCCAAGCCACGGAGAAGATGTTCCCTCAGAGGAAGTTCTGGAGGCCTATATTGCTCAATTTTATGAAGATGCCCAGCCGCCTCGAGAAATTTTGGTCAATATTGCACTTCCAAATCTTAAGTTGATGGAGGCCGCCCTGTCTCAAAAGGCAGGAGGACGGGTATACGTGCGTGTTCCGAAATCAGGATCCAAGGCCGATCTCGTGCATCATGCGTTGGATAACGCTAGAGAATCCTTAGAGCGGCACTTGGCGGAAAAGGCTTCCCAAGAGGAACTCCTACGCTCCTTTATGGAAACCTTTGACTTGCCCACCTATCCGCATCGGATTGAAGTTTATGACAATAGTCATACCCAAGGGGCGCTGGCCGTGGGCGCTATGATCGTGGCGGGACCAGAAGGGTTTATAAAAAATGCTTATCGCAAGTTTAATATTCGCTCAACCGAGCTTTCGCCGGGGGATGACTATGGAATGTTGCGAGAGGTTTTGACGCGCAGGTTTTCCAAAGCCCTGGCCCATGACAAGGATGATACATCCCAATGGCCGGAGGTGATTTTGATTGATGGGGGGAAGGGGCAACTTTCAACGGCAGAAGCCACCTTCGCTGATTTAGGAATTTCGGATATTCAATTGATTGCCATCGCCAAGGGGCCCGATCGGAACGCAGGGCGGGAAACGTTCTATATGCCAGGGAAAGCTCCCTTCCAACTTCCCCCTACCCATAAGGTTTTATATTACCTCCAACGCTTGCGGGATGAAGCCCATCGCTTTGCCATAGGTGCCCACAGAAAACGACGTATTAAGGCTATTTCTGTCTCAAAATTGGATGAGGTTCCCAGTGTAGGGGCAGCGCGTAAACGGGCTTTGTTACAACATTTTGGATCAACCAAGGCTGTGGAAGGGGCGGGACTCAAGGATCTTGAAAATGTACAAGGGGTGAGCAAAAACCTTGCAAAAAAAATATATGATTATTTTCATGGAAAAGGGTAAGATACTCAAAAAATAAATTCTTAAAAAAGCATATGATGAACCCAACGACGCTGCCTAACCTTTTAACTTTCGCCCGGATTGCCTTGATTCCAATCTTGGTGGGGTTATTTTATTTTGATCGCCCCTGGAGCAATTGGATTGCCGCCTTCTTTTTTATCCTGGCTTGTATTACGGATTACCTGGATGGCTATTTTGCACGCGCTCTGAAACAAACAACCCGATTTGGTATTTTTTTAGATCCGGTGGCGGATAAGCTGCTGGTTGCTGCTATTCTTCTGATGCTTGTGGGATTTGGTCGTATCCAAGGCCTCAGTCTTATTCCAGCTGTCATTATTCTCTGCCGTGAAATATTGGTTTCAGGGCTTAGGGAATTCCTCGCGGAAGCCCACGTTTCCGTTCCCGTAACACGTCTTGCCAAATGGAAGACGGGATTTCAGATGACGGCCCTAACCCTATTGATTATTGAGCGGATCCCACACTTCCCCGTGCCCATTGATGCCCTTGGAATACTTTTTCTTTGGATCGCAGCTCTTCTGACCTTGATTACAGGGTTTGATTACTTGAGGGCGGGTCTGAAGCATATGTAAGTCTAAATTTTCTTTTTTATTTGACGTTATTTATTTTCAAGTGGTGTTTACTTTTGAATAAAGCTTCTTTTATTTGGGTGTTATTATGAAATTTAAAGTTTTAAGAAATTCACTTTTGGCAACAGCTGCTCTTCTTTCTCTTTCTTCTGAAGTTACATTTGCTGGTCAGGATCCTTTTCATTTTGAAGAGCTACCGACTGACCTCCAAAAAGTCATCTATAAGCAAATGGGCATTCGTGAGGCTGCTCGCTTTTCTCAGGTCTCGAAAGCAAAAAAAGAGATGGGAGATTCGATGTCTGATTGGAAAACAACAAAAAATAATCAAATTAAACATGTGGATGATATTCCATGGTCTTTAAGACTTGAAGCAAAACTTGTTTTTCTGGATTATCTTATTGCAAATGAAGCATTTCGCATAAATTCTGAAAAACCACAGGTTGAAACGGCTTTTCCAGAATTTTCTCATGTTGTGCAAACGGCTAAATTAAAAGAAACGAGTGAATTAAAAGAAACGGCTCTCTCTCATCTTGGTCATGCAGTTGCCTTAAGGGACCCTGTTGCAATCAAAGAAAAGGCCACCCTCCTTTTCACTGGCTTTCATGCACAGTCCCCTTCTCCTGAAGCTACCAAGAACTTTATTGAAAGTTTGTATTGGAAAGCTAACCCTACCGCTATAGCTCTGAAACGAGATGGATTGATTGAAGGAAAATATGGATATGATCGAGACATCAAAGAAGGTCATGGTTTTAATGAATACCTAATCGAAAAGGGAAATATTGAAGCGTTAGAGCATAAATATAGTGGTCTCCTTCATGGGAGTAATGGCTATGAAAAAGACGAAAAGGCTGCAACTGTTGTGAATGGCCTTTTAGTCGAGCGTGGAAGTTTTACAGCTATTGAGTACAAGGTTCTTGGGCACTTAGTAGGAAAATATGGATATTCTAAGGACCCTGACGCTGCAAAGCTTTTTATAGCGTCTCTTCATGACATAGAACCTCTTGATTCAACTTTTACTGCGCTCTTTAATGGGTGGGGTGGCTGTGAAAAAGACGAAAAGGCTGCAGTTCGCTTAAATGATATGATGGCAAAAGAAGGATACATTCGCTCTATTCAACGCAAGGCCCATGGTTTAGTAAAAGGCAAATATGGCTATAAGAAAAATGAGAAGTCCGCGAGACCTTTTATTGATTCTTTCATAAGAAAACTAATTAATTTGAATCATGAATATAGTTTTTATAATGAATACTTTGATCCAATCGAATGGAAAATTAACGGCCTTTGTAAAGGTAAGTATGGTTATAAAAAAAACATGAGCGCTGCCAAAAATTTTATTGAATTTCTTATCAAAAAAGGTAATGACGATGCCATTGCTTTAAAACTCGATGGCTTATTGAAAGGCAAATATGGTTATGAAAAAGACGAGCAAGCAGTCAAAACTTTCGTTGAGAGTTTAGTGGAGAAGGGCCATGATGCTGGTATTTATTGTAAGGTTAAGGGGTTAACAAAAGGCGAGTGCGGGTATAAAATAGACACTAATGCAGCCAGAGATTTTATCGAGAAATGGTTTGAAAAGACAAATGAAGATTTCAATTTTTTTAAGTTTAATGGTCTCTTAAAAGGCAAATATGGCTATCAAAAAGATGTAAACGCAGCTGTAGCACTTATGGACAATTGGGCTGGCAAGGGAAATGAAGTAGCCATTGGCTATAAATTCAAAGGTCTTTTAAATGGTGAATATGGATACCCTGAAGATCGGGAAGCTGCAAAGGCTTTTTTGAAATCCTTATCCGAAAAAAATGTTGCAGCTATTGAAGACTTATACCCTGCTCTTTCTCATGGAAACGTGGATGAAGAACTTGAAAAAGATGAGGAACTCGCTGTCTTTACAAATGATGTCTTGGTACAATTGGGAAACCTCTTTGCCACTCATAGAAAGTTCGAAGGTCTTTGGGATGGTAAAAATGGTTATAAGCAAAATAAACTTGAAGCCTATCGCTTTGCGAGAAAGCATAAGTTTATTCCTCAAGAATACAGATAAACAAATCCTCAATCTCAAAAAGGGTCACGAAAAAGGTGACTCTTTTTTTGTGCCTTATTCACCCCAGAATAATTTTTTAAATTCCCTCTGGCAATCTTGGTGAAGCTGGGGTATACAGCGCTGGAGTAGGGCGATTAGCTCAGCGGGAGAGCGTCTCGTTTACACCGAGAGGGTCGGGGGTTCAAATCCCTCATCGCCCACCAGGATTTTCAAGGGTTTTAGAGCGGTCTAAGGAAGGCTCATTTTCAGCGGGTATACCCCGGGTCACTACTGTCCGGAGATAAACATAATAAATACAGTTGGTTAAACCTGTCTTTCTTAAACTTTTTGCAATTCGAAAGCACAACTAATTGATTTATATATGTTTTTTCAAATAATGTTAGCCTCAAAGTGCGTGTAAATGTGTAGAGTAAACCCATCGGTCGCGTGAAAACTGACGTATCTCCCCTACGGCGGTCTCTCCTGAATGTGCTGAAAAAAAGAAGGTTCTGTTTAAGTCGATTTTGTCTTCAATAG
>Ga0299912_10001467_pt1 | contig 19001 bp, 16 predicted proteins | sample RVTome_2_FD_207667 | JGI IMG/M metagenome (GOLD analysis project Ga0299912, IMG submission 207667) | Soil microbial communities from uranium-contaminated site in the Upper Colorado River Basin, Wyoming, United States - RVT95D214 (version 2) ... | reverse complement strand
CGGCCAAAACCGTGCCGATATACACGTCATGCTTGGCGGCAAAGTCTCCGGGTAACCATTTAAGAATTGTTGGCGTCACCTTGGCGCCATCGGCCGGGACCGGATCGTGGGCCTTGGGCCTTACTACGACCTCGAGCCTGAAATTATCGAACGCTACGTAACTGTAAACGCCTTCATTTGCAAAAGTATAGTTGGCCTGGCGAATCCCAACCATCAGCGGCAAACCCTGCAAATCGTTCCGTGTTAAAGGTGACATAGGATGCTCCGTCCAGGTCACGCCATCTGGGCTGGTCCTGGCATGGAAAACATTGCCACTGCGCTCAAGCTGAAGGTATCGATCTGCGTCGAATTCCTTGCCATTGTGACCATGCTCGGTCCGCACATTATCGTTGGCGCTCCACAGGAAGTTGCCGCAGGTCCAGATGGGGAAGTAGTCGATGCTGACCCAATCTTCGCCGGGGCCGGCATCATCGCGATAGGCTCTGGCCATTAGACCACCGTCATTGGAAAGTACCCAAGCGTCTGGAGTACCCGCGTAATCAGTCACCTGGACTGTCGCGATGAAATCGCCCCTAACGACCTTGTACAGAAATGGTCCCAGCGGAGTCCATGGCTCAGCCCAAACCCCATTGGTTGACGCAACGTACAGTTGACCTGCACGATCGGTAGATGCGTTGAGAGCATCAACGGTCTCGCCCGGTAACAGGCCGAAGAAGTCATCCCAGATGGTTCCGGCAGCACCATTGGCAACGTAGTCATGGGGTGTGTTGAAATCGTCTATGAACACCTCCGCCTGCACCGCGGCGCCGGCAGCCAGCACCACAGCAGAAAAAGCCGCATAAATCAACTTTCTACACATACTATTGCTCCTTTGAAAACAGCTATGATAACCATGCTACGGAATCATACACCATTTGCCACCCTCTGTAAGAGAGTATAGCTTGTCTATTTGACGAATGCTACAAACATCCCTTCGAGGCAACTTGTCCTGGCTGAGCGATGATGTCGAGGCGTTTGGGGGTTAACGGCTGACGCACGACTCTAATGAGGAAAGACCCCTCAGTGTGTTCGCTATGGGCGTTGGGGGCCTTGCTGTAATAGCAGGCGCGGTCGCGCCGAAAACGCATTGCGCCCAACCCGCTGGGAACCGCATCTGTCCAGAAACACGTGGGGCCTACACTGAACATATCAGCTTAGGCCCCCACGGATCCAACCCAAAATTCACTCTTCTCAGCCGCGTTTCCTGCGAATCAGAGCCAATCCACCCAAACCGAGCAGAGCAATTGTTGCCGGCTCAGGAACAACGCTGAAGTTGTCAAAATCCATGGTGCCGATCCAGTCTCCGGTGTAGTTAGCGTGAAAGATACCAACCTGGAGTTCCGCGGCTAGATCAGCACGGACAATACCGGCTTCCAAGCCCGGCAGAGAAACCCAAGCAGCACCATCGGCACTGGTCCTGAAGTAAAAGGTATCGCCCTTGCGTTCAAGCTGTAGAAACGGGTCGCACGGATAACCCTTGACGCCACCTTCTGTACTTGCGCCGTTGATGGTGTTACGGATATGGTTGCCGACGCCCCAGACCGGGAAGTAAGTCAGATAGACCCAGTTTTCATTTGCTCCTATTTCGTCCGGGTTGGGTGCACGCGCCATCAGACCGCCGACGTTATGCCAGAACTGGTCGCTTGAGACAACTTCCACTTGCGTGACAAAGTCGCCCGTGACGTTCTTGTACAGGAACGGGCCTGTGTTCCAGGTGTCTGACCATCCGCCACCCGAGCTCGTAATTCTAAGTACACCATTAGCAACAGGCGTATCCAGCGGAGTCCCAGGTTGCCAGGCCTGCAATTTACCTGCCTCGCCCATACCGGCATTGAAAGTATCGACGAAGTTGTAGGCCTCCATCGTCGCCATTTTGCCGCTATCCAGGTCGGGTAGTGACTGGTAACCATCCCAGGTGCCTATAGTCCAAGGACCGCCGGGATATGGCTGTCCGATTGATTCTGAATACCAGCCCTGATAATTGATTCTATCCCAGTTGTCCATCATGGCGTGGTCGAAGTTATCAGAGAACACCAGTGCCTGCGCTGTCCCCACCAGGCCCAACACCAGAACAACAGCCATCAACTTTTTGCACATAACCTCCTCCTTCCTTAAACCCACACTCTAATTCGGTACGAGATCAAAAACAACACTGCATTTCCCGACACGCATACACAACGTGCCTGCCGCAGCGCCAAACAATTCCCACGTTACTCTGCGCCTCTCGAACAACAGGCCGAAAGACACATCACACACTCCTTGTGTGCCCTTGCCACACTCTCCCGTCGCACCCAAACTATTAATCTTCGTTCGTCAAAGGTGCCAGACACGGTTTAGGTGGATGGAACCCACCAACTCCAATAGCCCATTTATACTAAATTACCTATTTTTATGTCAACGACAATCCCCCGAAATCAGCAGATTTCCTGAATAATTCTTCGCAAGAACGGCCAATCTCCGAATTTGGATAGACAGCCCAGCCCGTCAGCCCAGCCCGTCAGCCCAAGATGACCAGCGGCCTGCAAATCTGGGAGCGCTCACTGCCGAGCCTTCGCACTGACAATCCGAGGGTGTAAGATTGCAACCTCTTGTGAAAGCGCAACTTACAGGTACTAACCGAGAAATTTACCAATGTCTGGGGGTGATTTGCGAGCCGACCTTGCTTGGTTATTTGGGCTACCGGCGTCATTATTGTTCCGTAACTGAACTTCTTGCGGTAATCTACCCCGAAATAAGTCTTCATAATGCACGTCATGTTTGTAGGTAAGTTCTTTAAGCTGCTAAGGGCTTGGCTGTCCAGAATCGATCCCATCTGTCATTGAGCCAGATTACCCTCAAGGCCAACACTGATGACGACCCTAAACGCGTCCAGATCATACGCGACTGCTTCAGCCGCCGTGACGAGTGCACAGCTTACCCGACTTTGGTGGGCGGGAAATTGGCTTTGTTTGGCTTTGTTTTCATATACCGGCAAGGCGTGCCTTTTCTTCATAATCCTTTGTCAAAACTAATCTTACCTTAATTCTACACCCCCGGCAAATTGGCTTTGTTTTGCATAATTTAGCAAAAATGATCGCCGCCTTCTTAGCATTAACCACGGATTCCACGGATAAACACGGATTGGGTGAATGCGTTTATGCGGTTTGTCATTTACCCATCTTCTCATTCACTCATTTAGTTACAAAGCGTCTTTTGACTTTCTACGTTTCACTTTTGACCTCTAACGCATAAGCTTTTGGCTTATTTGTTAGACATATATTATACCCGATAGACGGTTTTTTCTCAAGCGAATTCCGGACAAATCTCCGCGACTATTCACTGTATTGCGCGAAGCCAATTCGACTTCGCTCAGGGCAGGCTGCATCGCGTGTCGCGTGCTATAACCCTTAGCGTATCGGCCAGCGGCCGTGAGCATCAATTTCCTCGTCAATCTGCTTTACTATGCCCTTCGACTGCGCTCAGGACAGGCCCTTCAACAATGGCGATTCTTGCCCGCCGTAGTTCATTTAGACGAAGGCGGGTCGGCGGCCGTCAGGCCGTAAAGTGTATAAACAATGTGGCCAATCAGTTAAAATACTGATATTACCCTATTTACTACCCTATTAAGCAAGCTATTACCCTATTCGTTTCCATCTGGCAGATTTGCCTTTTCCCAGACAGATAATTTTCTTTTCTTTCTGCAATTGTCTGAATATTATCCGAATCATATCCCTGCTTACAGCGGGACACAATCGCTCTATGTCGGACATGGAAAACTCACCAGCTTGTTCATTGACCGCCTGAATGACACTTTGTGTTTTTGCACCACGAGCAGATTGGATACTGCCTGCTTGCTGTTCAAATTCCCTGTATGCGGCATTTATTGTCCCCAGAAAATAACATAGCCACGGTTCAATATCATGTTTGGCCTGGTGCCATCGCATGGAGCTTTTCCGCAATGCCTCATAGTAAGTCTCTTTTGACTGTTCTATTATCCGCTCAAGACTGATATATTTGCCTACTTCGTATCCGTGCTGGTACGGCGCCAGCAGTGTAAGCAGCCGTGAAACCCTGCCGTTGCCGTCCCTGAACGGATGAATACAAAGAAAATCCAGAATCAGACACGCCACAGCATAAAGCCCCGGATACCTTAACTGCTCTATACTGTGTTTATATGTCAGACACAATTGCTTTACCGCTTCGGGCGTTGAGGAGGCGCAGACGGGTTTGAAAATTATCTCTACGGTCCCATCCTGTTTTTTTCTGATAATCTCATTGTCTTTTTTCTTCCATTGGCCGGCATCGCCTGCCCCGGCATGGCTTAAGCGGTGCAATTGCCGTATTAGCTGTGGCGTAATATCAAGGCTGCCGTGCTTTTTATGAATCAAATCAAGCGCATTTCGATAACCTGCCACTTCATCTTCAGACCTGTCCTTGGGCTTGCTTCGGCCTATTATCAAAGGCTTCAATCTGCTTTTTTCAACCGTAACACCCTCAATTCGATTTGAGGACTCAGCGCTTTCTATCAATGCCATTTCGATAAGTGATTTTAAAATCTGCGGCGATTGCCTCGTGTAAAGCTCCTGTTTGCCTTTGTATTCAGATATGGAGTTCATCAGCCAGACCACACCCAAAGGCAGTTTTAAGTCTTTATCTGTCTTTCTAAAGGAATTCATCGTTTTTTCCTAACTATTTATTAGCACCTTCCACGATGGCGATTTCGGCGGCCGTCAGGCCGTAAAGGGCCTAAATCATCTGGTCTTTAGGGTTTTAATTTAACAAATCTGAAACACCTGAGACCGGGGCCTTAAACTTCACGCCATCGAATTGCTCAAAGTGCTTTCTGCCGCAGTGGATTTTCATACTTTCGGACGGCCTAAGCTCCTCATCTGGTGATTTTGTCTCTGCAACAAAGTATATTCTCTTGTCATTTTCATAGACAATCGCCCAATCGGGATTATATGTCCCGATGGGCGTCTCAATCTTAAACCAGAAAGGTAGCTTGAAATAAAACTTTATGTCATCCCGTTTTTCGCATTCTTCGGCGAATGCTCTTTCAACGTTACCATCCACCAGAACATAATCATAAACTGTCTTTTCCGTTTTCTTTACCTCAAACAGATCATTCAGATAACCATAAAGCTCTTTATCATCGAAAAGCATCTGGTCATAATACTCCCCGGCGATTTTCTCGTACTTAACTCCGTCGACAATCATTTCATTTAAAACGGTATTTATCTCCGAACAGGCCTTGTCCATAAACTGCTGCGGATTAACGAAGACGTCGTCGATTCTCCCCGATTCGATTAAAATTCGACAAATCGTATCGCGGGTCAATCTGGTCTTATTCTGTATATAGGAAAGAATGTCGGGGATCGAATCGATTTCTGCGAAAAGTTCTCTGCTTTGTTGCACTTTAAGGTCGGCTTTGACGGCATCGCTTGCGATTTTAATATCCGCCTTGCTTCTTACCAGCTTTGGTTTTTGTATGACAATATCCTTGATTTTCTTTGCGGCCCGTTTAACAAGTTCGCCAGTATCGTAATCAACACTGTAACGGGTCTTATGCTTGATTTTGTCCCAAAGTGCCTTGAAGTTTTCATCGAGGACAAGGTTCTTCGTTAGTGTAATTGGTTTCTTTTTATTTTTGTCCTTTATCCTTCCTCCGTCAAACCGGACGCCGCAATCTGTTTCTATTTCGGCCTGCAACTGCATCGCAAATTCCTCGTAATGCTGGTTTGCGGTAACAGTCAAGACGTTTATTGATTCATCGAATATCCTAATGCCATCCTGATTTACGGGCAATCGAAGACCCCTGCCGATTTCCTGCCTCTTTTTCAGCGTCGATTGCGTCTCATTAAGCGTGCATATTTGAAATACGTTTGGATTATCCCATCCCTCGCGAAGCGCTGAATGAGAAAAAATAAATCGCAGTGGTTCATTAATATCGAGGAGTCGTTCCTTGTCTTTCATAATCAGTTGATACGCCGAATTATCGTCCTGGGTATCCCTGCCCTCGCTAGAATCCTTCCAGTTTCCTTTTTTGTCCTGAGCGAAATAGCCGTTGTGAACCTGCTCGACCTTATATTCGAGGACGCCTTTATATTTATCCTGCCTTCGCAGATTCTCGTAAATATCTTCAAACCATAAGGCGATCTTTCCCTTGCCGATTTTTTCGTTTTCGTAGTTTCTGTAATTGGCTACCCGGTCGATAAAGAAAAGGCTCAGCACCTTAATCCCCTTGTCTTTCAGACGTTTTTCCTTTTCAAAATGGTTCTTAATCGTGCTTTCAATCTGATATTTTATTATCCCATCGGTAAGCCCGCCCTGTCTTTGACCGAGATTGAGGACAAGGCCGTTGTTGAAGGTTACGGATTCCCTGTCAAGTTCGCTCACGATGAAACCCTGCCTGTATAAGTCCCTTTTGTTGGATTTTTCAAAAAGGTCATCGCCCACTGTTACGTTTACATCTTTTTTCGTAACGCCTTCTTTTGCGTTGGCATCAATTTTCAGTTTGGCGACGATTTTGCTTTTCTGTGGCTTTATGCTCTTAACTTCGATAAACGCCTGATTGAAATTATCCGCTTCGGTAATGCCGTCAACCTCGATTCTTTTGACAAGTCCGAGGTCGTAGGCGCTCACCGGGTCGAGCCGATAGATTTCATTATATTTGACCGTATGAGTTGCCGAATAACGCAGCGTGCATAAAGGATTGAGATTAGCAATGGCCTGCCTTCTTATGTCCGTCTCCATATTCTGCGGCTCATCGACGATAACAATCGGCCTTGTCGCCTTTATAAATTCCGCCGGAACCCCCCAGTCGCTTTGCTGATAGAAGATATTTCCCGCCCGCGCAAACTGGTCGATATTCATTACCATAATCTGCAAACTGTTGGTTGTTGCGAAGTTTTTCGATAAGCTCCTTTTCCTGGGGTCAAACTCGAAGCAGTTCATCACGGGCTTTTCATAGAGTATATCGAAATGCTCTTTCGTTATTTCGAGGTTTTTCAAAACGCCTTCCTTTATGGCAAGAGAAGGCACGACGATGATGAACTTCTTGAAGCCGTATTGCCTTTGCAATTCGTGAATCGTCCGCAGATAGACGTATGTTTTGCCCGTGCCAGTTTCCATCTCTATGGAAAAGTGCATTCCGTCGAGCTTATCTGATATCTCTAATTGCTGGTGATCTTTCTCAGCTCTGGCTTGAACATCCTGGAGATTTTTCAGGATTGTTTCTTCATCGAGGATTAAGTTATTTGAGACGACGCTTAAAAAAGTCCCGCCTACGGATGATGCCTTTGAAAATGCAAAGTCGCTTGCCCCGGCCGGCTGACCCTTAAATAAATCAACCGCCGCATTTATCGCGTCAAGCTGAAAGTCCTGATTGGCGTCGAATTGCAGTTTCATTAGTTATTCCGAAGAAACTCTGAAATTTCAAATCTGAGATTTGAGATTGTTGATTTCATTCTGCCTCCATCGCTGAAATTTCAAATCTGAGATTTGAGATCTCAGATTCTTCTCATTCATCTTGTTTCGGATAATCCTGCGGCCTTGCCCGGTGAACTATTTCGTCGATATGGCGTGTGAAAACATCCGCTCGCTGCTGTCCCTGATACTGCCTCTTAGACCTGTCGGTAAGGTGCCGCTGCCCTTTTATGTCGCTATTCTGCAGATTGTCCGCCCAGGCGCGTATTTGCCGCGAGCAGGATTCCGCTAATAATTTGAGATCTGAGATTTGAGATTTCAAATGCGCAGCTTCTGGAAGTCGCTCGGCGAAAAGGAGCATTGAGCGCGTCTCTCCGCACGACCCGCGCGCTATATAGAGAAAGGCCAGCAGTTCCGCCGTTGAGCCGCGTTCAAATCCTTCTGCGATATTGTTGGAAACCGACAGTGACGACCGCCGCAATTGATCCCGAAGGTCGCCGGGCTGATCAAAAAACCGGTCTTTCGTCAGGTCATATACCCGCACAGCCAGTTCAATGGCTGCCTGCCAGACCGGCAGGTCTTCGAATCTCTCATATTTCATCTTTTCTCTCCTTCCTGAAATCTGAGATCTGAAATCTCAAATCTGAAGTCTGAGATTTGAAATCTGAAATTTCAGATCTGAAATCTGAGATTCTTACCTCTCATATTACCTTAAACTCGACTTTTCCCGCCTCCATTTGCAGAGCGGTGTTTGTCTTTAACTGGTCGTTATTCTTAAAGCCGATATCTAAGCAGGTGAACCGTTCCGGCTTTTCAGACAAAACCTTATCAACGAATTTCTTCGTAATCTTCGGGGCAAGGCAGACTATCTCAACACCATCCGCCAGCCGGTAATAATCAATTCCGTCAAAGGACTGCTTTTCAACCTTGACGTTCAGATCGAATCGGCTGTTTTTAAGGATAATCTCAAAGAGCATATCTTCGGTCGCTGCGCCCTTTTTAACGTTATCAACAAACATCCGCATCTGCTCTTTTAATTCGTCGCCCGTTTTTACCCTCTCTCGCCACTGTTTGAAATTACTCTGTTCTAATCTGAATATCTTAAATCCTAAATCCAGCTTATTTTTGTCAAATTTGAGATTTCCTTCTATCTCCTTTTTTATTTTCTTCGCCGCCCGGCGAATCCTTTCCTTGCCAATCTCGGTGATTGTCTTAAAGCCCGCCCTATATGCCTCGCTTTCTGCTTCGCACGGCTCAGGCAACTGGACGCAGATAAACTTCCTGTTTCCCCCATCCTCGGCATTCAAAGCCATAGCCGCGTGAGCAGTCGTGCAAGACCCGGCAAAAAAATCGAGGATAATACTGTCTGAATGACTACCGAACTGAGCGAGGTACTTCATCAACTCAAATGGTTTTGGATATTGGAATCTAATACCCCAGCTTTCCAAAGTCGATCGCATCTGTTCCGTCGTGCCTACTTTACGAAGAACAGAAACGATATTTCTGGCTTTGGGTCTGTCTTTCCTGTAATAGATAACCCCTTTCTGCGACAAATAAAAATAGCTAACACCGTCTTCTTCCGTTATTGGCTCAAAATTATTTTCAATGAACTGTTTCAGTTTATTCGCATTGGCCCATCCGCTGAACACAATACAATCGTTCTGAAGCAAACCTTCTCTTATCTCCATCGGGGTTCTTCTTATGGGGTATTCGAGAGAATATCTTTTTGTAATATCACGGCTGACATAGCCCAATTCTTCAACATCTTTATAGAACTTATTCGACACGACAGCGGGGTGCAAGGTGACATCAATATTTTCTTTACACGGGAAACCTTTCGGTAACAGAATCTCACTTGGTGGGTTGCCGGGGCCGTTTTTTGTAATTGAGTTCTCCGCAAAACCTTTCCATAGATTGCTATCCTGTCTCGTGTTTGGGTCTATTGCATATCCAATCGCCTCGTCGGTCGCCACGTTACTCCTCACGTATAGAAGAATATACTCGTGGTTGACCTTGATGTGATATTGGTTGTCTGTGTGCCCCTCGGTATTCCATATAAGTTGACTAACAAAGTTTTCTTCCCCGAAAACCTCATCCATAATCATTCGCAGGTTCTGGACTTCGTTGTCGTCGATTGAGACAAAGATAACGCCATCTTCACGGAGGAGGTTTTTGGCAAGGAATAATCGCGGGTACATCATGGAGAGCCAGTTTGAGTGGAAGTGGCCTGCATCTTTGGAGTTCTTGCGCCAAAAGCCATCTTTGGTTAAAAGGCCTTCCGCGTCTTTTATCCCTGCGCGGAGTTCGTAGTCATCTTTTTCCTCTTTGTAGCGGTCCGGATAAATGAAGGAGTCGTTGCCCGTGTTATAAGGCGGGTCGATATAAATCATTTTAATTTTATTCTGATACGTCTTTTGCAGGATTTTGAGGACTTCAAGGTTATCGCCTTCGATAAAGATATTTTCCGTTTTGTCAAAATCAACGGATTCGCTTCTAATGGGTTTTAACGTGGCTGTTGTCGTTTCCTGAATATGGCGAAAGCAATCGGCTTTCCCGGCCCAAGATAGGCCATATCGTTCACCTTCTTCCGAGACTTCTTCCCCCAGGGTCTGCCGGAGCTTTTTGGGGTCGATTTTTCCTTCGGTGAATCCTTGCGGGCATTTCGATTTCAGTAGCTCAAGAAGCTCTTGTTGTGGGTTATAAGAGCCTCCATTCATTTTCTGAACCAGATTCTTTAGCTCCTTCAACTTGCTTGGCTTGCTTTTCTCCGCCATTTCGCTATTTCCAAAATGATCTCTGCATAAGGCCGACCTCTTAATGACCCGAGCTTAACACCCAAGATAAAGAAAATCAAGCGGATTCACGGTGACTACATAAGCAAACCAAAGCCAAAAAATGAGCATCAGGGCCGCACGTGTGTAGCCTTGCACGCGGCTCCACGTATGATCGTACTGCATGTGACCAATAGCCTACTTGATTCACTTGCCATGTCGTAGGTGCAACGAGGGCGGACGGCTGGGTAATCTGTCCGATACTACTGTGCAAAGGCTCTGGACGAGCAAATAGATAACCCAGTGAGGTCTCTCATGGTGTTTCGAAGGTCGTTTTTTGTTGACAGGAACGGGATTTATCTATACTATATTAGCATAAAGGACGATTATTTTTATAGTTGTGCTTTTTACTGCCGGTAGGAGTGAAAAACCGCCAACTTAGCGAGTTACACGCATATTTTGGAGATTTCTTAGATGCTCAGCGCAAAAGCTTTCAGAGCAGCCTTGACAACAGGGCTCTTGCTGGTCACCGCTGGCTTCGGCCAGACCCTCGGACAGAACTGGAATGATTTTCTGCACTATACGGCAATTGGCCGACTGGATTTAGCCAAAGCATACGCCCAGGTCATCCTGCAAAGTAATCCCGACCCTGTGCAACTACTTGCTTTGAGTAAGGACAATCCCGAAGGTTATGCCATTCTCTTGAGGGTGCGCGAAACTGCATCGGATGCCGAACTGGTCGGACTTAGCGGCAAGATCCTGGAGATTATCGAGCGAGGCCAATTTGTCCGCCGATCCGACCCCAAGATTATCGTGGAGGAGATAAAAAGGCTGACCAGCACGGAGCGCGGCAAGCTCATGGCGACGGAACGGCTGAAAAATGCCGGCGAATACGCAATACCATATATGCTTGACGCGATGGCCGACCGTGCCCGTGCAGAGGAGCTGCCGAACATCATAGAGGCACTTCCGCAAATTGGTCTGCCTGCGATAAGACCGCTGGCAGCCGGGCTGCAAACTGAGAATGTGCAAGTCAAAGCCGAGATAATAAAAGCGTTGGGCAAGATTGCCTATCCGCAGTCGCTGGGCTACCTGAAATATGTTATGGAAAAGTCTGATTCGCCGCAGATGCGCGGACTGGCCGCTGAAAGCATCAAGCAGATCGACCCGGCGGCGCTGGCGGCTCCGGCGGCGCAGCTATTGTTCCAATTAGCAGAAGCATATTATGATCATTCGCAGTCTCTTGCCCCGGCGGAAGATGCGAATTTTGCCAATATATGGTTCTGGGATGCAGCCCAGCAGCGGCTCGCCCGGCAGGAGGTTGACAAGAGCTACTTTCACGAGCTTATGGCCATGCGCTGCTGCGAGTGGTCGCTCAAGGCTGATGAGGGATTCGGCTGGGCGATAGGTCTTTGGCTTGCCGGATTTTTCAAAGCTGAAGCCACCGGTGTGAAGATGCCCGCCTATTTTGGCGACCGGCACGCGGGCGCGCTTGTATACGCTACTACTGCGGGTCCTGAATATCTGCATCAGGCACTTGCGCGGGCGATAAAAGATAAAGACCCTAACGTTGCCCTCGGCGCAGTTGAGGCGCTCGCCGTCACCGCGGGCGAGAAATCGCTGTACTACACCGTAGGCCCAGTCCAGCCGCTGCTTCAGGCACTATCTTTCGATGATAGAGCCGTAAGGTACAGTGCGGCGATAGCGATAGCTGCAGCAGGGCCGCAGGAAAGATTCGCCGAAAGTACGGCGGTCGTCAATAACTTGGCCGAGGCTCTCGGACAAGGCACTCAGCCAGTCAGCGAAATTACGCCGAGATGGAGTCAGGAACTGGCCAGCAGTTATTCGCTGCGGGCGGCTGAAGTTATGCTCAAACTTGCTCAAACTCGCAATCGCGTCATTGATTTGTCTGGTGCCCAGGTTGCTCTAATGAATGCGACACAGGCTAAGCGGCCTGAAATCCAGATTCTTGCCGGCCAGATTTTAGCCCATCTGGCAAGTCCCAATGCCCAGCGAACAATCGCGGCGATGGCTCTGGATGCCGGCAACGATCCTAATGTCCGTATAGCAGCGTTTGATTCACTTGCTGCGTCAGCGAAATTGCATGCGAACATGCTGCCTGAAACCATCGTCGACCAGATTTACGCCCTGATTAGCTCCGATCAGACTGAGCCTGACCTTCGTGCCGCCGCCGCCGCTGCTTATGGCGCGCTTAACCTACCCAGCCGAAAGGTCAAAGACCTCATCCTCGACCAGGCAAAAAGTTGAAGCATAGCGGAAATCCCCGCGAAAGCGGGGACCTACTCTTTCCTGTCATCCCTTCGACAAGCTCAGGGCGGGCTCTGAGCGAAGCGTAGCGGAGTCGAAGGATCTGGCCGACGAAGTAAATTCTATCCTTCATTTTTGCCATTACGAGTACGCGCAAACAAACGCGGCAATCTTTATCATCACCATCACGCGGCGTCAAAATAAATAATTGCCTCTGGATAAGATTTGCCTATAATATAGTGTAAATTGATTGTTTCGGGTTTTTGCGATACGCACGATATTGTTCTAAAAACTGGAGAGTCAAATGGCATATAAAGTCTTTATAAGCCATAGCACTCGAGACCAAGGTCTGGTTGTATATCTGGCGAATTTGCTGCGAAGGTTTGGCGTAGACACATCTGTCGCAGAATGGCACCTCTTGTACGGCGAGCGCCTTGATAAAAAGGTGCTGGGCGAGATCAGGAAGTCTGATTGTGTAGTTGCCCTTTTAACACGCAATGGGATGAGGTCAAATTGGGTACAACAAGAGATAGGGTATTCGCTGCAGCAGGATAAGATGGTCATTCCCATCGTGGAAAAGGGTGTGGAGCCAAAAGAGCTGGCTGCGCTGCAGGGCAGAGAATATATTGAGTACAACCCACATCAGTATGACCAAGCTCTGACCAGACTATCGACTTATCTTGAATCTCTCAAGGTGAAAAAACAGGAGAAGGAAAAAGCGTTACTGGTCTTGGGGGGGCTTCTTGCCTTCCTGTTGCTGGTCTCGGGAGGACGCAAATGACCATTTCGTATGTTCCGTCCAAAGACGAATTGGTGTTGAAGCTTCGTCCCCTTAAGGCAAAGGCATCCAAGGAGTTCGGCAGGTTTAGGTTGTGGTGGGATAAGGAAGATAATATTTGCGCGATTGCTATACGGCCATTTACAGAGGAGTTGAAAGAATTCGAGCAAAGACATGGCTGGATACATTTGAGTGGTATTTGGAAAGGTGTCAAAATCGAGGTGGAAGATATAAAAGAAGCCCGGCACGAATTACTGACGAAACTTGAGCAAAGAGGGGAGAAATACTGATGCCGTTTGTCACTGACACACACTCTTTACTCTGGCATATGACGGACGACCCACGCCTGTCTTCGAGAGCGAAAAAGATCTTCGATAAGGATTATATTGTTATCCCCTGTATCGTGTTTTTTGAGTTACTATATCTTGTTGAGAAGAAAAGAATTCTTTCTGATTTTGATAGCTTTATTACATTGGTGTCTTCCTCAGAGAATTATAAAGTTGAGCCATTGTGCATACCGATAATTGAAAGAGCAGAAGAATCCCAAGAGAAACCGTCACGGATCCTTGGGACAGACTAATTGCCGCCACCTCAATGCATTTGCAATTGCCACTAATAACCCGAGATGTGAGACTGCGAAAGATTGGATTAGATGTCATGTGGTGATCGTATCCCCTCACCTGCAACGTACCCGAGAAACTCTCGTCAACTGTGGCGCGTTTGCCCGTTGCTGTCAGCGGGCGTTTTTGTTATCATAAGCCGCTTTATGGTCGACGTGCCAAAGATCAAGTGAAAGGACTGCAAAATGGCTATCAGCGCAAAAAAAATCTCTGCGTGCCTGGAAGAATGTAAGAATCACTTGACTACGGAATTGCTTCCATTCTGGCTGAACCGCTGTAAGGACGACCAATACGGCGGATTCATCACGCACTTCGACAAAGACGGCAAAGACGCTGGCACTGACGAAAAGTCGCTTATCTCCCAGACGCGCACTGTTTATACAATGTCAGCGGCCCATCGAGCGGGCTACGGCAATGGAAAATGCGCCGAGTACGCCAGGCACGGCGTCGATTTTCTCATCAACAAGATGTGGGACAACGACTTCGGCGGATTCTACTGGATGCTGAACCGCAAAGGCGATGTCACCCTCGACAAAAAAATCCTCTACGGCCTGAGCTTTGCGATTTACTCGCTAAGCGAATATACGATGGCGACCGGTGACCCGCGAGGACAGGAGTATGCAGAGAAAGTCTTTGACCTTGTCAAAAAATACGCTGCCGACACGATGTACGGTGGATATTTTGAGATGTTCGAGCGGAACTGGGACCTGTGCGGGCCCGGCAGCCAGGGCGGCGATAGAAAAACCCTCGATGCCCACATGCACCTTATGGAGGCCTTTACGAATCTCTATGAATGTACGCGAAAAAGCGTCCACCGCCGAACGCTTCTGGAGGATATTGACATCCTGATAAAAAGAATCCTGCACCGAAAATACGGCACCGGCATACCGCAGTTTACGCCCGATTGGAAAGTCGCCCCGCAGATAAAGTTCGACATTGTCTGGGGCTGGGACCGCTTCGCCGAGGGCGGCAAAAAGGCCCACGCTGAGGACAATACCTCCGCCGGGCATAATGTTGAGTTTGCCTGGCTGCTCGCCCACGCTACCGATATTTTGGGCGAAGGTTTCTTCGAGCAATACAAGACCGTCATAAAGAAATCGTTCGACCACGGTTTCAAAAATGGCATCGACTGGGAGCACGGCGGCGTCTATGTCGAAGGCCCGCACTCGGGCGGCGTCTACGATACGGAAAAAGAATTCTGGCAGCAGGCGGAGGTTATGATTGGTATGTTAGAAGCGTGCCTGCGGTCTGGCTCGGAAAAGTACTGGCGGGCGTACGAAAATGTGCACCGCTTCGTCTTCGACAAGATGATAAATCATCCGGTAGGGGAGTGGTGGCCGCTAACGACCAGAGAAGGCAAGCCCATCTGGACGCACATGAGCCATTCCTGGAAGGTAAACTACCACACTGTTCGGTGCATGATACAATCCATCAAGCGGCTGGAAAAGTTGCTTGCGAAAATTCAAAAGTAGTATTGGTTTATGGACTACCGCGGCAAGTACAAGGTGTTCGACCTGAGCAAAATCCGTACCTATCCATTGAGTACGCGCACAAATAGGGTGACATTGAAAGACATCATATTGCCGGCTGACGTCGAGAATCTTCCGGTCAAGGTGTCCGGCGAAACGCGAAGTGACATCGAAGTCGTTTCTCAGGCTATAGTCTCAGCACGAAAGGAGGGATCGCCCGTTATTGTTTTTACCGGCGCTCACCTAATAAAAAATGGCCTCGGCCCTTTGCTTATCGATCTTGTTAGCCGCCGCGCAGTTACTCTTGTGGCCGGAAATGCCGCCACTGCAATTCACGACTTTGAGCTTGCGCTGATAGGCCAGACAAGCGAAAATGTCCCTGATGCTCTGGGTAAGGGCCAATTTGGAATGGCATACGAATTCGCCTACATTAATGCTGCCATATCTTTGGGCAATAAGCAAAAGCTTGGTTTCGGCGAAGCCCTGGGTAAAATGATTTGCGACAAGAATTTCCGCAGCGAGGTTTTCTCTTTGCTGCCGGGCGAGAATTCAGCTAACGATTTTCTCCATTCGGAAGTAAGTGTCCTGGCCGCGTGTTATGGAAGCAATGTTGCTTTCACGGTTCACGCCGGTATAGGCACAGACGTAACCGACCACCACCCGTCTTTTGACGGCGAGGCAAAAGGCGGCTGCTCCGGCAGAGATTTCCTTATTTTTGCAAATGAAGTAGCCAAGTTTACGGACGGCGGTGTATTCTTGAATGTCGGCAGCGCGGTCACCGGCCCGGAAGTCTTTCTAAAAGCTGTCTCAATGGCTGCCAACGTGGGCGATGTCCCAAGAAACATTATCACCGCCGACTTTGACCTGCGTGACTACAATGCTGAACAAATGACCGATGAAACTTCCCAGGGCTACTATTTCCGTGACCAAAAGAGCATCGTAACACGAATTCCTATGGCCTTTGCTGGTAGGGGTCTTTACATACAAGGCGACCAAAAACAGACCATACCTTTACTCTACAAAAGAATTCTTGAGCAACTGTAGCACCGGCAATAGAATAATTCTCATGCTGTTTGAACTTATTGCGTTTTTTTAAGAAACTGTTGATGAACTCAAAAGAGCGTGTACATTTCGCGCTGCAGCGAAAACCTACGGACCGCGTTCCGGTTTTTATGTGGTATCACCCGCAAACGAGCAAAAGGCTGGCGAGACTGCTGGAAATTCCGGCTAAATATGTGCCTCTGGCTATGGGGGACGATATCCGCCAGGCGTGGGTGAGTAATAATTACGCAATGGAAGGGATTGTGCATGAGCACGATGGGCAGTCGCACGTGGATGACTGGGCAATAGAATGGACTCGCACCGGCGGCTTTAACCAAATCTCCAAGTACCCTCTGGCTGATGCTAGCGAAAAGCAGGTTTTACAATACAGGTTTCCATTCACCCGCATCGATCCGCTTGTGGATCTGATGAACCCAGTCATGGAATCTGAAAGCGAGTACTTCATGGGCTGTGACGTGTCGCCCTGCGTTTTCGAGATGTACTGGCGTTTGCGTGGCATGGAAAAGACGTTGATGGAAATCGTGCTGAATCCTGATTTGACCCAAACAATGCTAAAGCGCTGCGCAGAATTTTCTATAGAACTATCGGAAGCAGCCTGTCAGCGATTCGACCTGGACTGGCTTTGGCTGGGTGACGATGCTGCCGGCCAGCAGTCTATGCTGATGAGTCCGGATACCTGGCGGCAAACGGTAAAGCCTCTCTTAAAACAGAACGCTGAAGTGGGTAAATGTCACGGTGTTTACGTGGCGTTCCATTCCTGCGGCGCCGTCCGGCCCATCATTCCGGACTTAATCGAAATTGGTGTAGACGTATTGAACCCCATCCAGTGCAACTGTCCCGGCATGAACCCTCTGGAGCTGAAAAAGGAATTCGGCAAAGACCTTGCCTTCATGGGCGGGGTCGACACGCAGGGCGTTTTACCTAATGGCACAGCCGACCAGGTGCGCAAGGCGACAGCCGAATTGCTCGAAGGAATGACCAGCGATGGTGGAGGCTACATCTTTGCCGCTTCCCACACCGTACCCCCGGAAACTCCGGACGATAACATCTTTGCCATGTACGGTGAAGCGGGCATTACCAAAGAAGAGATTCTCGACAAGGCCGCCCTTATCCGCAAGTCTTTAGGCACGAGGCCATGAAAGAACAACGCATTAAAGAAATCCTTGATCAGATCAAAAAGGTAAACATAGCAGTCTATGGCGACTTTTGTCTTGACGCCTATTGGATATTCGACCCTGCTGGCTCTGAGCGCTCCGTTGAGACCGGCCAGCAGGGTAGGGCAATCAGCAAGCACTACTATTCGCTCGGCGGGGCTTCCAATGTCGTCGCGAATCTGGCGGCTCTTGAGCCGAAATCCATACAGGTTATAGGCGTCATCGGCGACGACATTTTCGGCAGAGAGCTGACACGCCAGCTCCACCAGTTGAATGTGGATACGACCTATCTGGTAGTGCAGAAGAAAAACTTTGACACCGTGACATTCGGTAAGCCCTATCTGGAGGGTAATGAGCAGCCGCGAATGGATTTCGGCTTTTTCAACAGGCGAACAGAGGCAACCGATAAGGCGCTCCTCGACGGCATCCGACACGGCCTGCAAGCAGCGGACGCCTTGATTGTTAATCAACAGGTGCCAGGCAGCATCAACAACGAATCTTTCATAGAGCACGCAAATAGCCTTTTCGAGGAGTTCTCCGACAAAATAGTTTTGCTCGATACCAGGCACTACGGGCAGAAATTCAAGTTCATCTACCGCAAAACGAATGATTTGGAAGCGGCCAGACTTAACGGCGTCTCTGTCAATTTAGATGACGTTATCGACCTGCCGGACCTGGCAAGATATGGGCAGAATCTTTATCGCCGATTCAATAAGCCCGTGTTTTTGACCCGTGGCCCACGCGGCATCTTGACTATCGATTCTGCGGGGGTACACCAGGCCTCTGGCATTCAACTTCTAAAGAAACTTGATCCGGTGGGCGCCGGCGACACCGTGACAAGTGCGCTGGCGTTGTCCCTGGGTGCCGGCGTTCCGCCCGCCGAATCGGCGGAATTTGCGAATTTTGCTGCCGCCGTAACCATTCAAAAATTGTTCCAGACCGGCACCGCATCGGGCGATGAAATCCTCGAAGTGGCCCGCGACCCCGATTACATCTATCAGCCTGAGCTTGCCTGCGACCGGCGTAAGGCCCGCTATCTTGAGGACACCGAGATAGAATTGTGCTATGAGTCAATTCCGCTTGGCCGAATAAAACACGCGGTCTTTGATAACGACGGCACCATAAGCACCCTAAGGCAGGGCTGGGAACAGATTATGGCCCCCGTCATGATAAAGGCCATACTGGGCGATAAATATCAGACCGTCAGCGAGACCTTTTATAACAGGGTCGAAAACTATGTTCTGGAGTACATCGACAAATCCACCGGGATTCAAACCATCTTGCAGATGGATGCTCTTGTAGAAATGGTCAAAGAATTCGGCGTTGTGCCGGCTCATAAGGTTCTTGATAGATTTGGCTACAAAGAAATCTACAACGAAGCTTTAATGCAACTTGTCAACCAGCGAATCGAGAAGCTCAAACACGGTGAACTGGAC
>Ga0299912_10001466_pt1 | contig 19003 bp, 38 predicted proteins | sample RVTome_2_FD_207667 | JGI IMG/M metagenome (GOLD analysis project Ga0299912, IMG submission 207667) | Soil microbial communities from uranium-contaminated site in the Upper Colorado River Basin, Wyoming, United States - RVT95D214 (version 2) ... | reverse complement strand
ATTGATGTACTTGCCGGGGCGACGGGCGAAGATGAAAAACCACGAGGCGCGGAATGATTGAGCCGGTGTACGCGACAGCCCCGTTTCCGTATTTCGGCAGCAAGAGCGTTATTGCGGCGGACATTTGGGCTGCGCTTGGCGACGTTGCGCATTACATCGAGCCGTTCTTTGGCAGCGGCGCGGTGTTGTTGAATCGCCCGGATTGGCAACCCAGAATGACGGAAACGATTTGTGACAAAGATAGCTTCATCTCAAACGTTTGGCGAGCATTGCAGGCCGACCCCGACGCCGTAGCAAAGGTCTGCGATTTTCCTGTGAACCACGCGGATTTGATAGCCAGAAAAGCGGCATTGATACGAAATGAAAACTATCTATTGAAAAATCTTTGCCGGGATGAAAAATGGTTTGATGTGGAGCTTGCGGGATATTGGATTTGGGCGGCGTCCTGCTGGATAGGTTCGGGGTTGACATGCCCGAACCAGATACCGCACATCGGCCACGCGGGCATGGGCATCCACGCGAAAGACCAGATACCGCACATCAGCGACACGGGTAAGGGCGTCCACGCGAAAGGCCAGATACCGCACATCAGCGACGCGGGTAAGGGCGTCCAAGACCCATATAACACAAATCTATACGAATGGTTCAGGCGGCTTTCAGAACGTTTGCGTTACGTGCGTGTTGTGTGCGGCGACTGGACGCGCGTGTGCGGCGGCGCCTGGCAAACCAAAATCGGAACTTGCGGAATCTTTTTCGACCCGCCGTATGGAGTCCAAGACCGCGACACGGACGTTTACCATTGCGATTCAACCGCAGTCGCCGCCGATGTGGAGAAATGGTGTCTCGAACGTGGCGGCCGGGAAACATACCGCATCGTGGTTGCCGGGTATTCAGACGAATATAAAACGCTCGTGGATGCCGGATGGCGAACGCTGGCATGGAAAGCGCAAGGCGGCTATGCAAATATCGCGCGGTCGGGCGAAACGCAAGGCAAGCTAAATCGGCATCGTGAAATGTTGTTTTTCAGCCCGCATTGTGTCGAGGTCAAACGCCTGGGACAGGAGGTGATTCAATTCGATGCCGACTAAAAACCCACTGATAAAATCAATGAACGACGCTATCCGCGCACTGAAGGGCAAGCAGGAGCGCGTCGCCGTGAACATTACCGACCCCACCTGTCCGCACTTGAGCCTTGTCGCCACTGGAAAAGTCAATCCCGCCGAGCGCGGGCATGTGCTGTGGCAATGCAGTTGCGGCTCTTTGTTTTCCCTGCCGGTGTCGGTCGCGGAAATAGGCTTCAGAAACGCATGGCAAAGAAATATTTCCAAAACGCTTGACAAAGAAGGATAAAGGAGGATATAATACGACCATGAAACGGACACGGACAACGATACCACGCACAGCAGTTACCCGAATCAGCACACCTGAAGCATGGCGCAAGGACGTAATCCGAGAGGCAACAAATCGAAACATGACCATCAGCCATTACATCGAAATGTGCGTTGCGGATTTTCTACAGAACCACGGTCGCGCGGCGAAGGAGAAAAAATGATAATCCGCGAATGGCTTCAGGCCGCAAACATCGCGTATTTGTACGGTCTGCCCGAACTCGCGGCGTTTTGTATTGAGACGATAAAATTAATGGCGGTGAAGGAATGATTTACGTTTACGTCGCCATCGCGTTCCTCGGCATGGTGGGAATCGTTTACTTGGCTTTCCGGCAGGAAGCGCGGGAGAAAAAAGCGCGGCGGGAGATTATCGAGTGGGCAAAAGAAGAAAAATCAATCTTTGACAGGAAAAATCTATGACCGGCGGCTGCCCGTACATCATCAGGCCACGCGAGGGCCGACCAGCATGTGCGACACGGGAAACCCACGCATGTGTCATTGTGCAGTTGTGTTCTCCGGGCGCGGACTATTGCACGGCTTCGAGCGAACAAAAGCGGCTTGCGGGTATCGAGGTTGCGGCCACGATGAAAAGCGAAGAAAAAACGTGTATCGGAGAGGAAAGAGAATAATGGCATACGACTCCGAGGTTCACAAAACCGGAATCAGCAGCACAGATATCGCCGCAATATTCGGAATCAGCCTGTACGGAAGCCCGAAGAGCGTTTACTGCTCCAAGCGCGGCCTGATACTTCCCGGCGCGGGAACGATGTCGAAATACGCCGAAGCCGGACTGAAACTTGAGCGCACGATTTTCGAGTGGGGTTGTGAGGCAAACGGAATCATCAACGGAGTCCAGCAGTTCGATGTTGTGGCGCGAAACCCTGAACGGGACTGGTGCATCGGTTCGCCAGACGGTTTTATCGGGGACGACGGCCTGATTGAGTGCAAAAACGTCGGCGTGTCGCAAGCGCGGTATTGGGGCGAAGTCGGCAGCGATCAGATACCCGAAGCGTACCAGTGCCAAGTACAGTGGTTGCTATTCGTTACCGAACGGAAATACTGTCTTGTGTTCGCTCTAATCGGCGGGAATGATTTACGTACCTACCGCGTGGAACGTAACCAAGCCCTGATTGAAACCATCTACAACCGCGCCCAATCATTCTGGTTTGACAACGTGGTTGCCGGTGTGCCGCCGGAAGAAGTAACCGAACTGGACGCGCTGCCGTTGCAACTGCTACACCCGCGACCGGAAGATGTGACTGTGGAAACCGATGATGGGAAAATTCTCGAAATCTGCGCTGAACTGGACGCGCTAAAAATCGCAATGGATGGCACGGAAGAAAGAAAAAAACTGTTGGAAAACAAGCTGAAAGAGCGCATCGGAGACGCAAACAAACTACTCTGCGGCAAATATCGCGCCACGTGGTCAATCCCGAAGGACTCCACAAAAGTTGACTGGAAAGGCGTGGCGATGGCGTTGAATCCGCCTGTAGATGTGTTGCGAAAGTTCACCACGATTGAGACGGCTTCGCGCCGGTTCTACTTCAAAAATACGGAGGTTGAATAATGTCCGAACCCGAAGTTGTCGAAGGCAAAGTTGACGCTGAAATTGAAGAAATTGAAAAGCGGGAAACCGCGCTGGCGGTATCGCAACCCGCCGGGGAACTGGTGATTGCGGCAGAGGTTGATTCGTTTCGGCAGGGAATCGCCGTTTTCAAGCAGAAGCGGCGTTTGCTGATGGAGTTCGTGCGCGAGAACTTGACGCCGGGCACAGATTTTATGACTATTCACCAGAAAATCCAGCAGTACGACGCCAACGGATTCCCGAAGAAAACAGCCGACGGCAAACTTCACAAGATTAACTGCCCGAATCGTGCGGACATCGGCGCGACCGAAAAGTGCGAACACTGCGGCGCGAAACCGACCTTGCTTCAATCCGGCGCGGAAAAGATTTCCAGCTTGCTGCAATGGACTGCCGAGTTCGTGCGCGATACCGAGACGTGGGAAATGCTCGGCAGCGTGGCGGGATATATCTGTCTAAAATGCCGACTTTACAGCCGCAGCGGTCAGATTGTGGGCGAGGGTCGCGGGGCGCGGGCAATCGGCACGGACTACGGGGACATCAACAAAACAATCAAGATGGCGTCCAAGTCGGCCATGATTTCAGCCGTGAAGGGTGTCGCGTCCCTGTCAGAGATATTCACAGCAGACATGGACGTGGAGGAAACCCCGGCCACAACATCAGCAGCCGACAATTTGGCCGAAAAGCTGGCAAAGCCAGCCACAACCGCCCCGTCCCCGGCCACGGACACGCCGCCCATGACTTCAAACCCGGCTCCATCTGAACAAACAGCCCCGCCCCCTGCCCCTGATACTAAACCGCCCGAAAACGTTCAACCTGGGGCAACTGGTGCGCCCGCGCTTATTTCGCAAAAGCAGTTAGATTTGGTTGTCAAACTGTGCAAAGAGCTAAAAACCGAGATAAACGCCGTAATCAAGAGCGTTCTCGCGCTTGAGCTAAGCAACCCGAATTTATTGACGAAAGAGCAGACACAAAAAGTGCTTGGCTGGCTTTTCGAGAAAAAAAAGAAGTCGGTTGCCCCATCGCCTGAACCCGAACCGATTGTCCACGAGGAGATAGACCTCGACGAAGACCCGTTTGCTAAAGAGAAGGAAGCGGAAGCACAGGCGGGGGATGTTCCGCCAGAAGGATAAAAACCATAGGAGGCGCGTTATGTTTGAAGCAAAAGCACTAATCGAGAAAAAGGTTGTAGAGGCCGACAAGTCCGTACTCACCTTCATCGGCGATTACCAGGACTTCAACCACCTGCCGGTCGGGGAAACGATGAAAATCACGTTCGAGGTTATCCCCGGAATCGAGCAGCAGGGACTGGACTTCGATGGTGAGAAGGATGCGGAAGGCCCCGGCGACGATCTGGTGAAGGCACCCGCCACCACGGACGGCCCGATGCCCCCGAAGCCGGAAAGCCTCAAGGGCATCAATGAAGAAGAACAGCAGGTCGTGGACGTGCTGATGAAGCTGTGCGCGTCTGGCGGACCCGGCGCGGAGGTAACCGTATCGGCGCGCGCCGTCGCCCCGGTGCTCGGATGGGAAGGAAAGGCCGGCGCGGACAAGGCGCGGCGCCTGCTGAACAAGCTCGCGCTGGCCGGCGAGGTCAAGAAGAACGCGGACGGGCAGTTCTATATCATAAAAACGAAAGGAGAAAAGCAATGAGCACGGTGAAAAAGATGGCTCGGAAATTCAGCAAGTGGATGAAAAAGCTGATGGGGTATTTCAAAAACGCGGACGGCGCGGTGGACTTTGACAAGATTTTCCAGTTCGCCGAAACCGCCGTCCTGCTTGTCGCCAAGGCGGACACGATGAGCAACGAGGAAAAGCGCGCCGCCGTCGCGGACATCATCAAAAAGCAGTTGCAGGCCGAGGGTATAATCGTGCCCGACCACATCATCAACCTGGCGATTGAGACAGCGTATGCCCTGCTGAAGAACGTGATTAAAAACAATTTGACTGCGGAGTCAAAATAAGGGGAGGCTTTAAATGGACAAAAACATTTTAGTGAAGGCGATTCAGATTGCGGAAATTCTAGAGTCAAGCCCGTGTCAAAAACAGGAAACCGGCAGGTACGTGATTGTCCGCACATATTCGGCGGGTGTGTTTGCCGGGGAACTGGAATCCCGCACCGGGCAAGAAGTCGTTTTGCGGAATGCGCGGCGACTGTGGAAATGGGCGGGAGCGGCTTCACTTTCCGAACTCGCAATGCGCGGAACATCGAAACCGTCAGAGTGCATGTTTCCGTGCGCGGTGAACCGTGTCGAGTTGTTACAGGTGATTGAAATTCTCGACGTTACGAATGATGCGCGGAAATCCATCGAGGCGGTGCCCGTATGGACAAAATAAAAGACGGTTTCGGTTCCGGTTCCGGTTCCGGTGACGGTTTCGGTTGCGGTTTCGGTTCCGGTTCCGGTGACGGTTTCGGTGACGGTTTCGGTTCCGGTGACGGTTTCGGTGACGGTTTCGGTGACGGTTCCGGTTTCGGTGACGGTTTCGGTTCCGGTTCCGGTTCCGGTGACGGTTCCGGTGACGGTTTCGGTGACGGTTCCGGTTGCGGTTTCGGTTGCGGTTCCGGTGACGGTTTCGGTTCCGGTTCCGGTTCCGGTGACGGTTTCGGTGACGGTTCCGGTTGCGGTTTCGGTTAAAAAAATTGACTGCGGAGTTCCGCCAGTGTCTCACTTACTGGGCGCACCCGGTGCGAGAACGAGGGGCGGGACAGCCGGTTGAAAACCCGTGCAGAAAGTGTACGGACAATAGGTCGGTGCGGTAGGGGTTCGATTCCCCCCGCAGTCTTGCAGGTCTCTTGTGGCGAAGAGAAGCGACAGAAGCGGCGGGAGGGTACAGTACGCCAGTCGGTGGTGGACAAACCGGGCGGAACGACTACTCGCCAGAGTACCTCGTCAGCGCCTTCCCGCCGCGCCACGGTCGTCATTGAAAGGGAACCAATGATAACCTACCGTGAAAAGTTCATGGTCATAGCAACAATACACCGATCTCCTGCAAGTCTGTTTCATGGCTATGAAGCATTGCGAATCGTACAACTTGTGCACTTAGCGGGTGAGGGCCGATTAGATAGTTTTGTGAGTAAAAAAAGTGTGCAACATGATATAGATTCAATGTGGGATAGCCTCATGCGGTACAAACCAGAAGGAATTTTTGTATGAAAAAAAAACGCCAGTCCTCCACATCGTCATTGACAGCCGCGAGCCGCTCAACACGCGGCACACGTTTGACCGCTTCCCCACAGTCAAGGTTGACGGGCGAATCTACGCAGTCGAAACGTCCGTTGGCTGTCTCAACTTCGGGGATTATCGGCTTGGCGGGTATAGCGCGGTTGTCGAACGCAAGACTATGGCGGATTGGGTTCACACCATCATACACGAGTATGAACGATTTCAAAGGGAACTTAATCGCGCCGCACATGCCGGTTGCAATATCGCTATCGTCATTGAAGGATGTCAGTGCCAGGTGGAAAACGGCGACTACCACGGCAAAGCGAACAAGGATTCAATCTTCGGCCTCGAAAGAAAAATCATCCGCGACAACCCACACGTCCGCATTTTCTGGCGACCAACACGCGCGGCGGCGGAGCGTGAAACCTTGAAGATTCTCTGTGAGCAGGTGAAAAAGAAAAACTTCTGGTACAACGGAGGCGGGATATGAAATGCGACCACTGCGGTGAGAATAAGACATCGGCATTTCGGGAGGGGGACATTACTATTTGCCGCCCGTGTTTTAAGGACCTGACCCCCGCGCGTGTGAAGATGTGGCAGGAACTGGAAGCATGGCACAGGCACACCCCACACCACGAGTATGCAGCGTGTAAAATCATCCACCATTACGACGCCGCAATCGCCCGCGCGGAGAATCCACATAATACCCCGTGGAGGCCAGACCCGGATGAATATTCGTATGCAATTTTAGACTGCAACGGCTGTCGTGTAGATTTAGGATGTTCTTCCGATGAGCGTCGGGATTTTGTAATTGCGGCCGTGAATCGTGGCTTTCCCCGCGCGGAGAATCCACCGAAGGAGTGGACGGGTGTGTTTGAAACCACAGAACAACTTGAAGCGGCATACATTGCACGGAAAAAGATGCAGACCCTCGCGGAGAATCCCGAAAGGAAACCGTGGGAAAGCAGGTATGGCGTGGTTGTAGACTGCGATGGTAATAAGGTTGCAGACTGTCCTATTGGTCGCAATGCCGAGCGCATCGTCGCCATCGTGAACCGCGAATACGAAATGGGGCGCGTGGAAAAAACAGGGTTCAGGGATTTGGTGAGTAAGCTGAAGAAGGACGCGGGGCTGTGAACGTCGCCGCCGTGAACGCAAAGGGAGAGGAGAAAGAGAAATGAACAAGGGCAATGCGGTTATATATTCATCCATTAAACCGCACAAATTTCCAGCACACGTCGCTGTTGTCCACCGCAACGGGGATTTAACAATAAAAATAGATGATAGGGAATATATAATATTCGGTCAAAAAATGATGATGAAGGGCGCAAGAATGAGAATCAAAAAAAACGAAATAGGGCTTTATTTAACCGAGGCCGCGCAATGAATCCGAACTCTACAAAATCGGGGTGCTGTGATAAGAGCGAAGTTCAAAGAGTAGCCGTGAACGCCACAAAGGAGAAAGAGAAATGAAAATTGAAAACGAAATAGAATTGTATGTCTTTGGTAATAAAAATATTAAAATGAAATTCACAGAAACAAACCAGTGGCGACACGCAAAAACCGGAGAATGGTATATCACAAAACAACCCCATTCGACCGGAATTAGAGCGGTAAAATCTACTGTCAACATGATTCGGCGCAAAGTGATGATTATTATTCCGTCAGAGGCGCAACCGTGAACGCCACGGGGGAGGTATCGACTGCTAACTAATTCCCAAGTTCAGGAGAACAATTAAGAAAGGCATAATTAAAATGAGCTATAACACAGATAGCAAGTTTGATACACTGGACACATTAACGCTTGATTTACGCGATGAGATGAAGCGGCTTGAATCGGACTTGAAGAATACGATAAAAGACCGCGACGAGGAAATAGTAACGCGCCGTGAGATTCAGCGGGCTTGCGATTTCAATCGCAAAAAATATGGCGAGATGGACGACATAGTGACCGAGATGGTGTCTTTAGCAGTAGGGCGACTTCCCGAGGGGCTGATGTCAAGAATCCAAAAAGTGAGGGATGAAAGAGCATGAAGATAGAACTCAACGAAGAAGAAAAGATCATGACTATGATTCTGATGGAGATGACACAAGAACAGTTTGAGCAATATGTTGATGATGGACAATGTTGCGATGCCGAAGTCATTGCGATATGGAAATTTGCGAAGATGGAAAGCATGAGGGAATAACAAGGAGAAAAAATGAAACCCATAAAGGGATGGGCTATACAGGTGAGGCAAGATGGACAATGGCGGTTCCCCAAATATGGTATTGATTTTTACATGGAGAAAAAACGGGCGCAGCAGTGCGGAAAAAATGGCTACTGTACTCCCACCCGTGTTGTCCGTGTTGAAATTAGGGTGGTGAAAAAGGTAAAAACATGAAAACCGACAAGAAGGGCAAGAGGGGCAATCAAGGCAAATGGTGGGACGCGCGGTGGGATTTGTGCTTCGGCTGTACGCCTGTCGGCGACGGGTGTGATAACTGCTGGGCTGTGCCCGAGGCGTGGCGGCAATCGCATAATCCGTTGTTGCGGGAACGGTGGGTGGGAACAGTAGACAAGATGGACTGTGGCCTTTGTTCAAAAAAAGAAGATTGTAAAAATTGCAATGGCTACGAATGGACAGACCGCGTGAACATCATGCCAGAACGGCTTTATATTCCCGTCCAGAAGAAAAAACCACAAGTCTATGCCGTCAACTTTTCGGGTGACCTTTTTCACAGCGAAGTACCGTCTGATTTCATCGAGGCGGTGTTTTTAATTGCCGAAACGACACCACATAAATTTGTCTTTATTACGAAACGTCTGCAACGAATGGCATTGGAAATCGAGCGCAACGGTGACCGCCGAATGTTTGACAACTGCATTTTTCTCTACTCCGCGTGGGATCAACAGTCATTCGATGCGGGCTACGCCGCGCTGAAAGACCTGCCGGTGAAAATCGGCGTGCATCTGGAACCGCTACTCGCGCCGGTTGATATCAAAACCGATGGGCTGTCGTGGTGTGTTGTCGGCGCGGAGACAGGCCCACACGCGAGGCCGTGTGAAAAGAAGTGGATTACCGACATCGTTATTCAGTGTGGCCTGGCGCGTATTCCGGTGTTCGTTAAGGATGGTTGGGATGCAAGGACTACCGACCATAGACAATTCCCGCGAGGGTGGAAACCATGACTGCCGCCGCACTCCGCGCTTCAATCGGATGCAATAAGGAAATGATTGTCCCGGATTTGATTCGCTGCCTCAACGCCTGTTGCGTTTTTAATGAGCGCGATTGGGATGATGAGGATGGCTGCGGGCGATATTGCACGATGGCCGATGAAGGGGAGAAACCATGACCGCCGACCTCCGCGAAAAGCTGGCCGAAAGGGGAAACCGATGATAGACAAAACCGACGAAGCGATTAAGGTAGTGATGGGCGCGACGCTCAACGAACTCGGACGCCTGCAATGCGATGGTGTTGTTTTTCTCGTCTGCACAAATTCCGGCGCAGTCATTGGCGGCTCGTTTGAATCACACACGGTCTGCATCGGAATGTTGGAGATGGAGAAAGAACGCCTGCTGTGCGAGATAGGATATGACCACCTGCAAGCAATAAAAAAACAGCATGAGCAACCTGCCGCCGACAGTGAAAACGAGGAAAAGGTGGCCGCGAAATGACCGCCGACTTCCGCGAAAAGCTGGCCGAAAGGGGAACGCAATGACAGGCGCATACAGCGGTTCAAACACCATCATTATTTCATCCGGCGACCGCGAGATTGAGGTTGACTACGACTATCGCGGATACCTTGACCCCGGCAGGACTTCGCCGCCAGACCTTGCATACCCGCCCGAATCAGAGCATGAGGCTGTGAACGTGGTAATCCGCCCCGCGCAACGCCCGGAACTGAACAAAGCAATTAATGCGCTTGTGGACGCATACAGCGCGGAGAATGACAGATAACCGCGCGGGAGCGCGAAGAAGGGAAAGATGAGCGATGAAAAGACACCTTGTTAAAATAATGTGGTCAAAATCGTATGATTGCAAGGGCGGTTTTTGGTACACCGAAACCACACGTATTTATTCGCCAGACACAGCGGTAAACAATGGGGCGTTTTTTGTTTTTGATAACCCGAACCGCATCCACATTCGGATGTTGACGAAACACAATTCTAAAAACTCATACCTTTTAAAAATGGCACGTAGTCAGATAACAAAAGAAGTACGGAAAGAATACATATTTATTGTGTGTAGAAATCAAACACAGTCAATAAGAGCAACGGCAAAATATTTAGGCCGGAAATAGCGCGTGTTGCGGGCAAGCTGGAACGTGCGATAGCCGCGCGGGAAAGGAGTAGTTATGCCGACAGATTCACAGTTGGCAGAGTGGCTTGTTGATTCGCAAGATGGATTCGAATACCATCGGTATTTACGCATGAGCGCGCGATTAGAAATAACCATCTCCGCCCTTCGCGCCGCCCGCGCGGAGAATGAGGGGCTGAAAGCGCGGGTGAAAGAATTGGAAACAAAAATTGCCGGTTATTACTATCAAAGTGCTAAAACTAGTAGCTCACATGGAGTTTAAACAAACCGCCGACGCGGAAAAGGAGTAGTATATGAAAACCCCAACCGATTATGGCTGCAAGATAAAAATACAAGTTACCAAACTAAAAAGCGGCTATTATCATATTCGCGGGAACGGCCCTTGTAATTGGGCGCAACCGCCTTTCTTCCCATGTTCAGAGGGACTCTTGCGGGAACACACGTTTGAGGAAGCATCAGAATCGTTTATTCAGGATGTTCTCAAATACATGGAAGAATGGGGCAAATAACCAAACCGCCGCGCGGGGAAAGGAGTCGCTATGCTTAGGGATGAAGAACTTCAAGAGATAGTTGCGTTTTTCAATAAATGTATTATTTCACAAAGGGCGAATAGGTATCTGAATCGTCTCATCGCCGCCTTTCGCGCCGCTCGCGCGGAGAATGAGGGGCTGCAAGATATTGTCAAAATAATGGCTGAATGGATTTGGGGCACTGACATGGATGTTTACGACACGGCTACAAATACCGTTGAGGGCATTATTGAATATTTTACTAAACAACGCGAAGCGCGAGGAGAAAAACATAATGTCAACGCTAAATGAACTGGTACTGCCGCCGGAAGAAAGTGAAATACTCGCGGGGAAAGACGTATTTAATGATGGCGAAACGGCGTTTGTGTGGATTGAGTTTTATCGAGACAAAGAAGTTGGGTTGTATCCATCGCATTATCCTATTACAAATAGTTGCTTTTCAGATTGCCGCCGTATAATTCCCGCGCCCACGTTGGAGGAAATGTTGCGGAAAATAGAAATACTTTCCGCGCCGAATACGTGGGAAATGTGGAAAAGTATCAACTTTAATGTGTATACTATCAGGAAATATAATCTTTTAGGGCTTTCATCTGTAAAAGAATATTCGCACACAGACCCGAAGCTCGCGGCGTTCGCGCTGCTGCTCGCGGAAAAGGAGACCCCATGAGCCAGATAGAAGAAATAAGAGCGCGGTGGATGAAACTAGACGCAGAGACATACCATGTAGATGATTTGGATTTATATAATGCGGTCTTGGCAAAGTTCGGTGCAGAGTGTTGTGTTGATTATATTCCATTTCTTCTCCGCATGGTGGAAGCGATGGCGGCGGCAATGAAAGGTGAATATATCGGCGGCAAACGGTATGAATCCATTAAGGATATAATAGAACACTTCGAGAAAGAGGTGGCGAAATGACTCGTCGCTGTGATTGCCGTGGATGCACTAGTTCGCTCGGATTCCCATGCTGGTATGAAGCTGATTTAAAAAATTCTCTGAAAGAAATACGCGCACGGTCATTGACTAAAGAACGGTTGGAAATGTTGTTGAAAATTGAGAGCATGATTATAGATAATCAGGATGTGGGCGCAGCGTGGCTGGCGGCGTGTCTGTTGGATGTTGTTAAAAATTATTATAAGAAAGAGGCGGCGAAATGAGAAAAACAGAGTTTCGATTTGACCCACGGATGGATAAAAATTACCCGCATGGCTGTGATAATTGTGTTTTTAGACATGATAAAAGTTTTGGAGACCAAAGCTGCTGGTTTAAAAATATTGGTTGTAATCTAGGCGAGGCGGCACATTCTGACGCAATGATAGATTATTCCCCGCAGGGGAGTATTCTCAAACCAGATAGTTGCCCGTGGATAGAGGGAAAGGAGAAGAAGCATGGATAACGAACTGCCGAACCACGACACATACGCGGGAATTTCACGCAATGACAAAAAACCCTTTTTCGATTCTCCCGATGAAGATGAAGAGCTTGCTATCTATATTAGAGAATTGGAGAAGATACAAGCAGATGGCCCGCTGTCAGTAATAATAAAAGCAGGATTCCGGGCAAATGAACATTTCATCGGTTGTGATGTCGCCGTACCGCCTACTCGATGGAAGTGTTTCATTGGTCGTTGTCGGCGTGTGTGGCGTGAGATAAACTTCCGCGTGGGCGTGTTGCTCCACGGGCATGAATGTGAGGAGTGAAGCATGGATAACTTCATGGTGGTAATACCGGCGTGGCAATGCCCGTGGCTGACACAATGCGGTTGTCGCTATCCGTGGCGCACAAACCATGATGAATACGAGACATTGGCGGGGATAGAATGTTGCCCTGAATTTTGTCCAATAAAAAAACCGCCCTCCGGCGGGTAGTGTGACATGAGAGAGACAATCATTAAAAACGGTTGTAGAAAAGCAACTAATAGATGGAACATCTTTTGGGGTGGATGGAATTTTAGGTTTTATGAGAATGAAAAACTACTGTTTGAAAAGTGGACAAGCTCATACTGGGATTGGGTTAAAGAATCTCGCCGTTGGGTTTCAAATCCTGAATCTTGGTACTGTTCTGTATGCAACCATATTTTTGAAACGCCCAAACCGGGTAATGGTATTTGCAATTCTGAATTTTGCGGCCATATTAGATACAAGAAATGGTACAGAAAAAAAACCGCCGAAGCGGGATAGTGCGCTGGTAGTGCGCTATGAGGAAACTGCGGGGATTGAGAGGCTATTTCCCGTTTCCGTTAGTGAACGCCGACCGCAGGAACGCCAGTGCAAGAAGCATGAGCATATCCTTTGCCGCCACGATGTCCTTTGCTGGTAGAATCTCCTGCCCTATTACCTGCTGAACCACTCCGATGATGCAGATTACGACCGCGATGCCGATAGCGACATACGTTTTTTTGCCCTTGATTTTGTCCTTCATGTCATTTCCCCTTTCGATGTTTTGACGCCTGAATCGCTTTGTGCGCCGCCTTTGCTTTGGCGACCGTCGGGTATGTGTGAATCGGCTTGCCTTTCTCTTTTCCGTGACAATGCTTTACTGTTCGGCCTTCTCGCATATATTTCACTCCTTTAATTTCATCGCCCCGTGTCGCCGGGGCCACGCGCTCTAAACAGTGGGAGACTTCCGCTTACGGTTGTGGGATACCTTCACCACCTTTCCTATGCAGGATAATTCCCCTTGTAGATTTCCGCTTGCGTGCCACCTTTCGGCGGGACGAGTTGCAGGTGCGGCCAGTCCCATGAAATGTAGAATAGCCCGATTTCGTCCGCTTTCTTTCGCATCGTGTGGTAGAACGGTACGCTGGCAACCGGCTTCTGTACCACGTCCTTATCATTCGCATAATACAAATCACAGGCGACCCCATACTGGTGCATCCCCCCGGTTTTTAGTTTTGATGCGCCCTCATTGAAAAGTTTCAGTTGCCGCGCCGCCGACCTGTAAGTCTCGAATACGACCGGCCGGAATCCGGCGACCTTCAGGTCTTTCAGGACTACGAGAATTTTATCCCTGAACGGTGGGTAGAGCAGGCCGAGGTCGTCAACGCGGTTCGGGCAGGTGAACATCGGGGATTCGCGCAAGGTTTCGTGCCAGTTCATCGCAGTAGCCCAATCGCGCCGCCAAGTGCCGCTGAAATAGCGCCGGTAATCACGGCGAGTATGCCCTGCCGCTCTTTAACTTTCGTCATGTCCTTGTCGAGGTCGGTATGGCGGATGCGGCAATCATCGCGGAATTTATCATTCTCGCGGTTCATGTCCTCAATCTTTTTGCACAGGTCATTAAACCGCCCGTTCATAATTTCGGCGAGTTCGCGGACTTCCACCGTCATAATCCTCCAAGTCTTCCGCCGCGCAACATCTTGTGCCGCGCGATAGGATTTGGCATCAGAAACCCTCCAGACGCCACGTAATAGTTACGCTCACCGTCGCCGTCATACCGGCAGGCACGGCCTTTGTGAGAAATTCATCCGCTGTCGCCGCCAGTTTCGTCTTTATGCTTTCGCCGGGATTCAGCTTGATATTTGCCAGCGTCTTTGTGTTTTCCAGTTCCATGATGTCTCCTTACTCCGTGTTGTATGTTCCGGCACAGGTCACGTTGCCCGCGCCCGCGTTCGTAATCGTGATTGCCGTGTTCGCCGTGCTCTGCCGCTTGCCCTGCTTAAACTGCTGTGTGATGCTCGTGTTCGCCGCCATGTAGTAGACACCCATGCCGTCCGCAAGCGTTACAAGCCCGGCGGTATCGGCACTGAAGGTAATCTCGTGGACGCGGTTGAACTTCCCCGCGCCAGCACCGGCAAGGCACGTCTGCGGCGATGCACCGGACACGGCGAATGTCCCGGTCAGTGTCGGTACGCGCATCCGGTCGTATGCCGCACCGTTCCAAGCGTAGTTCCGCGAGCCAACCACCAGTCCCTTGCTGTAGTTGCCCGCAATGGTTACAGCGTCGGCGTTTACCCCTCCGATTCCGGCTTGGGAGAACACAGTACCCGCCGCTATATCAAAAAACGCCAGCACGGGTAGGCTGTAGTTTGTGGTGACGTTTCCTGTGCCGTATGTGAGCAACGTGGATACGTTTGTGTTGTCGGTAATCCTGATAGGCCATGCCCCTGATACCGGCGCGGACGCACCCTGAACCACCACGGTAGGCGTTGCAATGGCCGCCGCGAGTGCCGCCGTGGACGTGGCGATGGATAGCAGATTCCCGCTTTCGAGCGCGGTTGTCCGGGTCGCCATGTCCGTCAAGGTCGTGTCCATCGAAAGCAGAAGCGCGTTGCCTGTACCCTGTGCCGCCACGGTCGAGCCGTTCAGGGCTGTGTAGGCCGTGCTGGTGGCAATGGACTCCGACTGCGTACTCCATGAACTGATTCCCCCGGCAAGAGCCGTTGCAACCGCAGCCGCCGAAGATGCCGCACTGTAGGCCCACCGCGCTATTTCCACCGTGCTTGTCGCCGTGTCGTACACGAACGGGGCCATATAGGACACAGATGTCGCCACGGACAAAACTGTCGCATCCTGGGCCATCGTGGACGTTCCCCACCCGCTGCCCGCGTTGGCCAACACGGTCGTGCTGTATGCCGCCGCCAGTGCCGCCGTGGACGTTGCCGTCGAGTATGAGGCCGTCGCCGCCCCGTACACGTAGTCCCGGACGTTCAGCAGGGTCGGTTCGAGCGCAATCTCCCGCGTGGCAAAGTAAGCCGCCGCCGTCGCCGCCGTCAAGAGATTCCCCGATTCGAGCGCGAGCGCGGACGTATTCAGGTTTGTACCCGCGTTGCAGGTTACCGTCCCCGCCACCGCGCCCGTGTTGCAGGCCGTGATTTTTCCGTCAATGGATGTGAGCGAGGCGTTCCCGGTCACCTGATTCGCGGCGGTCGCCAGTGTCCCCGTCCCCCATCCCGCCCCGGCATTGCAGGTCACCGCGCCGGTGATCACCGTGCCGGTCGCGGTCACCGTCCCCTCGACCTTGAGCCTGTCCCCGGACTTCCCCACACCCATGAGGTATTGAACCTGGCAATTCTGCGTGTCGGCGCGGCTTATTAAAGCGAAGTAAATTAAGAAAACCGTTATTAAAGCCAAAGTGCGCTTCATGTTCTCACCCGTTTGGTTTCGTTTCCATCGGCATTATACGTGCGTGTCCATGTGCATACCGGCACACCCAGCAAGCTATATGTTTCTACTGTCGTCAACCCCCCCACTACGGTCGTATCAACTGTATCATAATCTGAACCAATCCGCGCGTCAATAACAGTTACCGTGCCCGACACCGGCTGTGTGGTCGGCCAGAATGTTCCCGTCACCGGTTGATTTACCGCGCTGCCGTCCACCTTCAACGCGCTCGCGGCGGTTACATCGGCGGTATCCGTTCCGTCCGTGATTTTTACCGAGGGCGGGATTGTCACCGACACGGCAGTTATGTTTGTGCAAATCGGGTTCGCCACCGTGCCTATCTCCGTATTCGATGAATTCACCAGCATAACGCGAACACGACCGACAACCTCTTTGATTATCGCAATGACGCGGTATGGGCCTCTCTGCGGCTCGGACATTACTTTGCAAATACTTCCTTTCTGAACTTTTTAAGTGTTTCATTGGCAATACGATTCATTTCAACCGATGCAGATTCCATCCCGCGCTTATCCTTTGTCGCTCTTGCTGTGTTGTATTCATCGCGCCATTCCCTCATTTCGGAAAGCGCATCGCGCACATAGTTGTCATAGGCATCATGCTTGCGCTGTTTGAATTTTCCTGTTTCGGAATGTTTCTCAATAGCATTGAATGCGTTGGCCGCATCGCGCACGATACCATAGAATTGTGAAATTTGCTTTGTGTGGGGTGTCTTTGAAATATCCTTTGCATGGAAACGCCCAACGCCGGTTACTTCTTCCCAAAATCGTTCGGGCTGTTTTCCTGTCAGTATGTAGTCCGCTGCTTTCAGGCCAAGCCGCCCAAGATTGCCGCCGAGCGCGTTCACAGTGAAGTCAACCTGTGGTGGTGTAATACCCATCGGGTCTGTAATCGGGGACAGGTCGCGCAATACACGTTTGGATATTTCAGATGTTGACGGTTTTGATATATTATGTGGGTAATCTTCACCTGCATATTGAGGGTTAATTGTGCCTCCAAAGTATGGTTCTATGTTTGAGACAAGACCCGCACCGGCTGAAACAGGAACGGGCATCGGCATCGGAACACCAACTAGAGAAGTATTAAACGGCATCAGTGCGTCAACCGCCGCCTTCGCAATACCCACCGCTTCTGCGGGGTCTTTCGTCTCATAGAAGTCGAGGCCACGCTCAATCATGGAACCGGCGATAGCCCAATCCCACGGTTTCATCGCTTTTATTTTTTTGCCGCGTACTTCCATGAACCAATACATATTCTTTGTGGTTGCGTCGAGTGCCTTGTACCAGTCCTTATCGTGGTTCCGCAACCATAAGAATACACTGAACGGAACTATGGTTGAACCTACCATCGCCAGGGAACCAAGCGGGTGTTTGTGCATCGTGGTAAATGCTTCGCGCATACCAGAAGCCGCCCCCGATAGAAACGGTGTGTTTTTCATCCACAGAGCAACCGGGTCTTTTCCATACTTCATTCTGATACCCATGCGCCGGAAGTTCGCGGTTACGGTTTCATATTTTGATGCAGCGCGTTTAAACAGTTCGGGATTCTCACGCGCCATCTTCGCAACCGTTGACCGGCCTTTGGGGATCGTTCCCTCTATCTCATCTATGTAGGCCGCAAGGCGCGTAATGCGTTCCGTGAATGATGAAAATTTCTTGAACCATGTAATAGGACTCACGTTCTGCTTTGCAATCTGGAATGTCCTGAAGCCCTTGCCCTTGTAATAGAATTTCGCGGCCTGTCCCGGTCGGCGTATCATCTGCTCTACAAATTCAGTGCCGCCGACACCTTCTTCCTGCATGAATTTCAGTATGTCGCTCTTGCCGAAAGTGTTAAAAAACTCCTCAAATACCGCACGCGGTAAATCCAAAACGATGTGCTTCGGTACTTTATCTGCTAAACGCCACGGTTTTGATGCTATGTTCGGGTCATTGTAAAACCGCGTGAGTGTGTCGCGCACGCCGATATTTCCCATAGCGAACTGCATGGCGGCGGTAACACCGGTTTGAAGCGTACTCTTAAATATGCGGCCAACCTTATCAGCGGCCTTTAGAAACATTCCGGTTTTGCCTTCAGGCCACGGGCCACCGCGTTTTAAATACAACTGTAGTAAATCATCATCCAGCCAGTATTTTTTCCACTTGCCATTAACAAGGTTTGAGACCTCGTTGTACACCGTTTTAGGTTCCGCCCAAAAGGGAAACATTTCCTGAACCATTTCTGGTGTCAATCCCTTGGTGTCTATCCCCATTTCCTTCAACTGTGCGAACATCGCCCGCATATCTGTCGCGCGTGTTCCAGTGGGGAATATCTCTTTTACTTTTCCTTCGTATGCGGGATTCTCAAGCGCGGCCCCTATCACGGCCCGTTTGTGAACCTCAAAGTCAATTCGCGGGTAAGATGTTGCCGCATCTTGCACCACATTCTCATACACATCCTTAACGGGCAACTTGCTTCCGACACGACGCGGGAACAGCTTTTTCGCCAACGCTTTTACGCCTCTTGGCAACTCCCTGAACATCGGCATACGATTTGCATTTATGGCCTTCATCGTCGCCGCGTTCTCTGCCGACTGAACACCTTTAGCCACGGCATAGTCCAGCGGGCCATTGCTAACTTCACGCGCCTTTTTAATCGTGTTATTTACTGCGGCCTGTTGTTCCGGCGGCAGTTCTGAAATGCGTTTATCTATCGCGGCGAGGCGTTCGGTTATCTGCTCTTTTGTGATTTCAAACTCAAGCGGTTTCGGCCTGTTGTAGTAGTCCATCCCGCTTAACAGGTAGTTCTTTTCCTTTGACAGTTCCACCAGTGGCATACCGTCCGGGGCTTTCACGCCGTCAACTTCAGAAAACATATACTTCAGTTGCTTGTCTATGCGTGCCGCCGTGCGTTTCGGAGAACGTTCTATCCAATTGTAGGAT
>Ga0299912_10001465_pt1 | contig 19007 bp, 18 predicted proteins | sample RVTome_2_FD_207667 | JGI IMG/M metagenome (GOLD analysis project Ga0299912, IMG submission 207667) | Soil microbial communities from uranium-contaminated site in the Upper Colorado River Basin, Wyoming, United States - RVT95D214 (version 2) ... | reverse complement strand
GAAAGCGCCGGGGTAGCCGGTGTTGAATCTTGCAGGCGGTGTTTCTCCATCAACACCAGGTCGAAGTACCAGCCCCGCTGTGGGACGTTTTCGGCGTAAGCCATGGCGCGATCTGAGACGGCTGCCAGGCCCAGCCCCGGCGGCAGCGCCAGGCACTTCTGTGAAGAGGTCAGTAGCATGTCCAGCCCGCAGGCGTCCATCTCGATTTTGATGCCGCCCAGCGAGGAGACGGCATCCACGCAGACCAGTGTTTCAGGACTGGCTTCCCTGGCCGCGGCGGCAATCTCCTCGACCGGGTTTTGCAGGCCGGTGGAGGTCTCGTTGTGAACGATGGTGATGACCTCGTAATGTTTTTTGCGCAAGGCTTTGGCTACCTTCTCCGGTGAAATCGGTTGGCTCCATTCAGTTTCTAGCAGGTCGGTTTGCTTGCCGTTCGCCACGGCAATGTCGTACCAGCGTTGGCTGAAAGCGCCGTTCACGCAAGCGAGCACCGTCTCTCTGGCGAAATTCCGCACGGCGGCTTCCTGCAACCCGCTGCCGGAGGAGGCGGTGATGAAAACCCGGTATTGGGTGTAGAACAACTGGCCGGCTTTTTCAGAAACCCGCCGAAAGATCGTCTCGAATTCCTGGCTGCGGTGGGGCAACATGGGTTGGCTCTGGGCGGCAAGGACGCTGGAGTGGACGTCGACCGGGCCGGGGACGAACATGGGTGACATGGATACCTCCAAATGAAAATAACTCGCGTAAAGGTTACCAGTAAGTTTTTTTTGGCAAATGCGCTTGCCTTGTTATTGTATCAGGGGGTGAGAAATTTTTTATAAGGAATCCAAGAAGGCAGGAAATAAGCAATAAAGAAACTCCTGGCTTCCTAGTCTACTCATTCCTTTCCTGGCCGCCGGGCTGCTATAATCGTAGCAATGCGTCGGATTGTGCCGGTCTCGATTTGTTTGTTAACCCTGCTCCTAGCCTGCCAGGCTGTTACGCGCCCAGTCTCGAAAATCCTTTCGTCTCATGAATCGGTATCCATCACGCCGACTGAACTGGAAGGTTTTAATTCTTTCACGGAAACCCCCTCATTTTCTTCAACCCCACACTTTACGTTTCCTTCTCCTACCTCATTCGCTGCCTCTGCCACCCCCGATCTCCCGGCTGGAGTCAATTTTACCGTGCGGTTTCACCCAGACGGCGGTCTTTACGTGGGCGATCAGGTCAGCCTGGAGGTCATACCGACCCCGGAAGCGAATCTGGATGGATGGGAGGTGCTGGTGCAGGTAGACGAGCCAGCCGGCAAAACGCTCAAACCGGCGAAATTCGGTCGCTTTGGGATCGCTGGTAGGTCGCAAGCCACTCTGATTTGGGCGTGGGATACGTCTGGGTTAATACCCGGTGCGCACGAGCTGAACTTTACAGTTCTGCCTGGTGGTTCGACATGGAGCCAAATCGTATCTCTGCTGCCTGAAGACCAGTTGCCAGTTTCCGAATCCCAGGCACGCTGGGCAACTTCGGAAAGCCAGTGCTGTAACGTGTACTACATTACTCAGACCGCCTCAGAGCGAGACCTGATCGCCCTGTTGCAGATGGTCGACGAGCAGGCCGAGAGCGCCAACCAAATACTGAAGGCTGAACTGGACCAACCCATTGCTGTGACCTTCGTACCGCGTATGCTCGGTCATGGTGGCTTTACCAACCAGGAAGTTTCCGTTTCCTACCTGGATCGCAACTATGCAGACAGCAGTCCGGCGATGGTACTACACCATGAGCTGGTTCACTTACTAGATAACCGTCTAGGCGGGGAGTATCGCCCCACCCTTTTAATAGAGGGTCTGGCAGTATACCTGAGCGGCGGGCATTTCAAGCCTGAGGATCTTATTCCCCGGGCAGCAGCCTTGCTGGAACTGGGTGCGTACATCCCGCTCGAGCCCTTGACCAAGGATTTTTATATCTCGCAACACGAGACGGGCTATATGGAGGCCGGTGCCCTGGTCGCTTTTATCGTAGAGAACTGGGGCTGGGAGGCGTTTTCAAGTTTTTACCGGGACATTCATTCCCCTGAGAATGGCGACCAGACTGGAGCTATCAACGCCGCGCTTAAAAATCACTATGGCGTGACCTTGAGGGAGCTCGAAGAGCAGTTTCTCAAGCGCCTGAAGGCCCAACCTGTCTCTACAGATGTGGTGGAAGACGTGCGCTTATCGCTAAGCTATTATGACACGGTGCGTCGCTACCAGCAGGCTTTCGACCCCTCGGCGTACTTCCTGACAGCCTGGATGATGGATGGCGAGCAGATGCGCCGGAAAGGCATCGTTGCCGATTATGCTCGGCATCCGACGGCTACGGAAAACCTGGCGTTGGAAAATATGCTGGCCTCTGCCGGCCGTTCTTTGCGCCAGGAGGATTATTCAGAAGTCGAAACGGAATTGCAGGCGGTGAGTGGGGTGTTGGATGGTGTAGCCGAAGGCCGCGCTGATCCGTTTACAGGCTATCCTCTGGCCATGGATTACTTCAATATTGTTCAAGCATTGAAGTTGCAAGGTCTGCAAGCTCAACGAATATTGGTGGAAAACAATACGGCCCGGGTGTGGGCTAACACCACCGGGCCGCAATTATCCGAAGTGGCTCTTCTACGCGAGTTTGAGAACTGGCAGATTATTTCGGTAGCTCAATAGAAAACACTCAGGGACACGAAAACAGAATGTTAAAAGGCGGCGTGCAATACAGGTTCATCATGTCGAAGGCGATTGCACCGCCTACGACCACGCACAACAACACCACCAAGCAACCGCAGCCAACCCACAGCATGGTCTTATCGCTCTTCTTTTCTGTTGCACCCTGTTCCCCGTAGTAAGCTTCAGGAGGGCTGGGAGGAATTTGATTGGTGTAGGTTTGCTGAGGGGCTGGACGTGGCTGGCGAGCCTGTCGCCTGGAAGGAGCCGGCGCCTGGGTGGGTGGCGCGCCGGGAGCCGCCACAAGCGTGGCGTTCTCGTCATAGCCAGCTTCATAGCTCAGACTTACGGTTTCGCCAAACATGATGAGTTCGCCGGGGCGCAAAATATGCGGCCCCATCAGCCGCTGTCCCCCAGCAAAGGAGCCGTTGGTGGAGCCCAGGTCTTCCAGAACGTAGCCGCCGGCCTGCAAAACCAGCCGGGCGTGTTTGCGGGATACTTCGGCGTCGTTGATCACAATATCATTGCTGACGTCCCGGCCGATGTAAAGCTCGCTTTTGTTTAGTTCGAAGACTTGCCCGGCGTTAGGCCCGGATCGCAAAACCAGTGAAAAAGATTGTGAAGGCATAGATCACTCCTCCTGTAAGGTGATTCGTGGTCTTTGGCGATCATACTGGCCGGATGTAACTCGTCCTGCTGTGGACCACGCTGGATTTCTGTGCTCATAACCTGCTTTTAATAATCTACCCATAGTGTACTGATTTTTCTCTGTTGTGTCAAACGAATCGAGCGGCATTCTGGAAGGTTAGCCGGGCAAATCCGACCGTTTGCCCGCCGACATTTTATACCCAAATACGTCCCCAAACGCAGCGATGGTGACTTCTATAACTTTATCTATAGTCGGAGTCGGTTGCAGGATCTCTGCCAGGCTGGTCACCGGGTGCCCGACCAACCCACAAGCGATGATACCTTCCCAGTAAGTCATGTCTGGATTCAGGTTCAGCGCAAACCCGTGGCGAGTGACGCCTACGGCGTCCACTTTTACGCCAATCGCGGCGATTTTGGCGGGCGGGTGGCTTTCATCTGTCCGGGCCTCTACCAGGTGGGAAGGGTGGTTGGGTTGCACCCACACACCGGTCATGCCGCTTACCTGCCCGCTCATCACGCCCAAGCGGGCCAGACCACTGATCAAAGTTTGCTCCAGTTTCCGCACGTAGCCGACGTAATCCGCCTGTGGGATGTGGGTGGAGTCATGTGTAACGAGTGTCTTGTTCAAGCCCAATGGGATCAGCGGGTAGCCGACCAATTGCCCAGGGCCGTGGTAGGTCACGTCGCCGCCGCGATCGACCCAATGGACAGTAATCCCACGCCGGGCAAGCTCTGCCTCGTCCCAGAGCAGGTTATTAGCCTGGCCGCGCCGCCCAAAGGTAAAAGTGTGGGGGTGTTCGAGCAGCAGTAGAGTGGGTGGGCGCTCGCCAGAAGCGATTTCGGCTGCCAGCCGGTTTTGCAAATCCCAGGCCTGGGAATAGGGCACCAATCCAAGTTGGTAGACAATACAAGGCTGGGTCATCCGCTTTAGTATACCCAAAAGCAGGTGATTTCCACGAGGGAGAGCTGATCCGCGTGGATCGCGGCCCGGACGGGTTAAGTTTTACACCTATGGTTCAGACTGAAGTGGTTGAGGATTGAAATAATGTGCCCGGCGCGTCAAGCGCCGGGCATCTTTTTCATGAAAGTAAATCTTCGAGTATTTCCTTCCAGAATTTGAAGATGATCAGGTGCCCCTCCCCAGGCAGGAACCTGGCATGGCAGTTAGGGATCTTGCTGACCATATAACGCCCCATTGCAGGGGTGACGACCACATCGGCTTCGCCCTGCCAGAGGTAAACCGGCATGGTGATTTCCTCCAGCCGGAAGCCCCAGGGGCGCGATAGCAACCAGCCGTCGAGCGCAGCGCCCTGTGTTCCCTGGCGAAAGGCCTCGGCGAAATTTTGAATGAAGACATCACGCACGCCGGGTTGAGCGAAAATCGCCCGGTCCGACTCGGGCTCACCTTTGCTTATTTGCGCCAGTTTTTCGGGGTGACGGCTTATATCTCTGTAATACAGGTGAAAAATGAGCCTCCACAGGAACCAGGGTGTCCGCTGCCCCGCCCAATAACCCATGCGGTTGGATGACAGCATGCCCTCCAGGGCGTCTGGAGCTTCCAGCGGCCCGACGCCGCTGACCAGGCCGGAGGCTATCAGGCGATGTGGGATTTTAAAGGCGCAAGCTGCGACGTACGGACCACCTCCCGAAAAGCCAGCCACCGCGAACCTATCAATCTTCAAGGCGTCAGCCAGATCCACGATGTCGGCAGGCCAGTCCAGCAACCTGCGCCCCGGCTGGAAATCCGAGAAGCCCATGCCGGGGCGGTCTGGCGCAATCAGACGGGCGTTGCATTTATTGGCAATCGAATCATCGGGGTGGCGCAGCAGGCGAGAGCCGGGCAACCCGGTGAAAAAGAAAACCGGCCTGCCGGAAGGCAGGCCGAATTCTGCGTAGCTGAGTATTCGCCCGTCACGCAATCGAATTTGGCAAGGGGTGGCGTTAAAAGAAGCAGCTTTCGTCACTTTACTATCGGATGACTTAATTATACTAATTGGGATAGATGGACGGTCATTGCGTGCCGCGCCCGAGCGATGATGGTCTGCTGCAAGCCGAATGTATTGATCTCCTTGCCCAATTCTTCCAGCGTGACTGGCCTGGCGAAGGAGATTCGCGGTGTCAGGTTGAATTTCTTGCCCAGGATCATGAGTTGGACGATCTGGACGATTTCGGCCGTTAACTGACGTTCACGCAGGCCTTTGCGCAGGCGGGTGAGCGGATGGCGCAGGCAGGCCGGCGAGAGCACCCCGCTAACGATGGTCAGCACCAGCTTCGCCTGGGGGACTTTTTTGAGCAGAATTTCAACACTCGACGACCACTTGGTCAAGGACTCTTGTGCGCCAGGTAAAACTTCAGGGTCCGGATCCACCCCGCCGCTAGGGAAAATCAGCAGCGAGCCCCCCTCCAACAACTGGCGGATGGCCTGGCGGACGGCGTTCATGCGTCCATGGATTTCCGGCGGGCGCGGGGCGTAGATTAAAAAGCGGGCGGTGGCGGAGAGGCCGCGCATAAAGGGCATGCCGCTGGCGATGATTTTCAAGTCCGAGCGGGGCAGGTTGGCGGCGATTGCCAGGCTGTCTATCGTACCCGGATGGTTGGAGGCGATGATTAACGGTCCCTCAGCGGGGATGTTTTCTTCGTCGAATACCTCCACGTTTTTGACGAAGCGGGGCAAAACCCAGCGGGCTGCTTCACAAAACCCGGTTTGAGAAACACGGCGGTCGAAGCTGGCAGCCAACTCGGCAAAGCGCTGGGCGGGCGCCCAAAACAGTGGCTCAATCAGGCTGCGAAGCCGACCACGGCGTGAAAGACCAATGGCGTTGACGATTTCATCGGTGAGGTAGCTTCGCAAGGTTCCAACGGGCAGGTCGGATTGCGCAATCATACTGCCTCATTACAAGAGGTCTAAAAGGTCTCTACATTTGCTTGTGACTGTTTTTTTTGTGGTAAATCTTCCCTGTCCGGGCTAACCGACCTGTTCTCCCAGGTAGACCTGGATTCCCATCTGTTTGACCTGGTCGAGCTGCGCTTCCAGCCAGTCCAGGTGACCTTCTTCATCGACCAGGATCGATTCCAGCAGCTCGCGGGTGCCGTTGTCGCCCAATTCGACAGCCAGCTTGACGCCCTCGTTGTAGGCTTTTACAGCCATTTCTTCAGCGGCCTTGTCGTTCTTGAGTTGCGCTTCCACTTCGGCGCCGATGGTGATCTTGTTCAAGACGCTGACGACGGGCTTTCCTTCCAGGAAGATCAGGCGGGCAATCAGCTTTTCGGCGTGTTTCATTTCAACGATGGCGCGCTTCTCGGTCGCCTCGTGGAGTTTTTCGTAGCCCCAGTCGGCGCACATTTCGGAGTGGACCATGTACTGGTTGATGGCGGTCAGCTCGTCGGAGAGCAAAGCGTTTAAAGTTTCAAAAATCTTTTCGTTTCCTTTCATCGTGGCCTCCTTGTATTGGTATGTTTAAATTTTACCCGAATGGAACAGAATTGGGGGCGCTTTTGCAGTTATTATGCGAACAGATCCCGTTTCCGGAAGGGGGCAACCAGAAATTTACCGATCATTTTGATCCTGGTCGTGTATTGGATACGCACGCCGTTATTTCGGTTCTGGAGGATTTGCCGCGCCAGCCAGGGAGCCACGGTCTCAACCCTTTCGGCCAGGATATTGAAAATACGTTTGAGGCGCTCCCATTCTTCCGGACGGTCTTTGTATTCTTCGGTGAGCATGTCCGTGGCTACCATACCCGGCCTGAGGGCGCCGACGATGACCGGTGTATCTTTTACCTCCAGGGCCAGGGAGTCGGTCAGGCAGCGCAGGCCGTATTTGCTCGTACCATAGAGGGTCAGGCCGGCGTGTTTGTGACCATCGCTGCCCATGCCTTCCATATTGTAGATGCTTCCATAGCCCTGGGCAAGCATGCCTTCCAGGGCCACCTTCGCGCCGTAGCACGCTCCGAGCAGGTTGGTCTCCAACACCTGCCTGGCCTGCTCCGGCGGCACTTTCCAGAACTCCATGCTGTTGTTGGCGAGGCCAGCGTTGTTGATCCAGATGTCCACCCTACCGAAGCGCTTTTGTGACGCTTCCCAAAGAGCCTGCACCTGGTCGAATTGGGTCACGTCGCAGGCCTGTCCGAAGACCCTCTCGGGAGGGTACTTGGCTGCCAGATCTTTGAGGGCCTTCTCTACCCGTTCACCTGATCGCCCGCTGATCGTGACGTTGCATCCCAGTGAAAGAAAGGCATCGGCCAGACCGAAACCGATGCCGCGCGTGCTGCCGGTGATGACGATGGTTTTCATACAATATCTTCGTTCAAAACAACTGAGACCGGGAAATGGTCGCTGAAGCCGTTTTCGTCGAAGTCTTTCGCGGAGGGTCTACTAAAGCGGCGGGGCGTCTTGTATTCGCCGGGGGCGATCATCGCTTCCAGGCGCTCGATTTGGGCCGAGTTCTCCTTGACCCTCATCTTGCTGGCGCCGGTGAGGATTCCCTTCGAAATCCAGAGCTGGTCCAGGACGTTGGGGAAATTCTGGAAATAATGGCTGCCGATCCCCTGCCCTAAAAACGGCCACATTAGGTTCAAGAAACGCGGCTCTTGGGAGTTCTCCACTTTTTTCGGGCTGTTCCCGGCCAGGGCGTATTCGGTAATCGAGCGGTTAAAGGGCTCGTCGTTGAAATCGCCCATCATCAGGACGGCTACGTTTTTACCCTGGATATCCAGGATGCGGCTGGCCCAATAGCTGAGCGTCTCGGCGGCGGTGATGCGGTAAGGCTCCGATTCGTACTGGCCGCCGGTGCGTGAGGGCCAGTGGTTGCCGACTACGATCAGCATCGTCTCGTTGCGGGTCTTGAAGTTGACCTGGAACAAATCTCGCGTGCCGGAGCGCTTCAGGATGACATGGAAGAACTGCTCGTGGGCGCTGAAAAGGTCTCGGTCGTATAGGAAAGCCACATCGATGCCGCGCTGGTCGCCAGCATCGTGGTGGGCGATGTCATAATTGCGCCCGAGCGGGGCCAGGCTTTGCACCAGCCGCTCGAGCACCGGCCTGTTTTCGACCTCACACACGCCGAGCAGGTCTGGCCCGCGGTTCTCGTTCAGGCTGCGGATGATCTGGCTGAGTTGCTGGATTTTACGCTCCAGCACCTGTTCGGTCCAGCCGGTCAGTTCCTTCTTGAGGGCATTATTCAGCCACTCCGGGCGTTCGGCTGAATCGAAGGTATCGAACAGGTTTTCCAGGTTCCAGAAAGCGATGAAATAATCTGCCATTTTATCAATTCCTGAAATTCTTGCTTTGCATCATTACTTGATGACCTCAAACGTGGCGCTCGTCTGTCCGCCTGTGTATTTGACAACCACAGTCCATATACCTACCGGACCCGAGATAGGGAATGGCGCGCTGAAAGACCCGGTATCGGGAATTGGGGCGTCTTTCACGGAGAGGATTTTACCTTTCGGATTGATGAGCCATTTACTAGCCTCTCCGGGTGGAAAATTGAGCCCTTTAACGATCAGGGTGTCGCCGATCGTGACCGGTGAGTTGACGTACAGGGTGGGCCTTATTTTCTCGGGAGTCCGGGTGGGAGGGATGGTCGGTGTAGGGGTTACCGTCATAGTAGGAGTGATGGTTGGTGTGAAGGTGGGTGTGAGGGTTGCCGTTGTCAGGTCGACATGCTTGACATTGACCACGCACAAGATATTTCCGCCTGTAATGAAGTTTCCTTCCTGGATGCCTCCTAGAAGGATGTTGAGGTTATATGTTTTGGTGTGAGGCGGACCATGAACGGCGATGCTGTGGATGCGGATTGTTCCCGGCAGGGCGGACCAGCCGTTCTCGTTTGGAACAGGCGCTTGGGACACATCGATTTCACTGGCACTGGGATCATCAGCCGGACCAACGATGCTGCTGGTCTTGAAATCGGTCACACGACCCTCCCCGCCTGCGTCAACCACTACGATTTCTTTTGTCTCTCCATGCAGCATGTCCAGCACGGCGGGTTGGCATTCCACGCCAAAGACACCCTCCCCGATTTTTGGTGTTTGTGTCGGGCTTACCGTCGCGGTCGGTGCAGTTTGAGGTAGTATGTTAAAAATCCCGCAAGCCAAGGTTACGGCAATCAAGATCCCCAGCAGGGCGAATACAGCCGGCGAGGATTTGGTTTCTAAGTTATTTATTTTACTCATCGCTCATCTCCTGACCAGTGAAAAAGGTGACCATTCCTCCTCCCGGTCGCCCGATTCATTTTCTTTTAGCAATATTATTCGCAGGAGCAGTTGCATGACGTGCGAGGCCGATCCCCGTTATACGGACTGCCCCTGCGTTGGTAACTAAAGACCTTCTAACGCCGTTGCCAGGGCGAGCAGCACGAACCCGATAACAACCAGCCAGAAGGCGTAGCCCGAAAGCACCGGGATGGTCACGAAAGTTGCCAGGATCCCAAGGACACCAACGATAACCGCGATCCACCAGGTGATGACTTTAGGGGAGCTGAGTTTCATTTGATACCTCCTTCAGTATTCAAAAAATTTGTGAATAATGACTCCCCTGGCCTCGTGGCAAACTGCCAATCTTAGGGAGCTGTTGATTACTTCCACCAGCTACGAACCAGCTAAAAAGCCGGGAGAAGCCACAGCGATGCCAGCCCTGCAGAGTTGGTCCTTTCTTACAGTCCTTTGATGACCGTTCCCAAGGCAAGCAGCACAAACCCAATCGCCAGCAGCCAGAAAGAAATTACCGACAGCCCTGGGACGGCAACAAACTGGGACAATATCCCCAGCCCGCCCAGGACCACGGCGATCCACCAGGTGACGGTTTTCGGTCGTTTGATCTTCATGGTGCGGTCTCCAAACCTAATTATAACGATTCCTGGCAGGATTGGCAAACTTTAGGATGGACAAATGATACGATTAACTGCCTCCCAGGCCGACCAGGGCGCTGGCCCCACCCACGACTGCGGAAATGATGATGATGCCGATCACGTACACGGCAAAACCGATCAGGATGGTAAGCGCCGCCTTCAGGTTGTCCAGATCCAGCCCCTGGCGCACAGCGATAAAACCGGCGATCAGCCTAGCCGAATTTCCAGGTGCGCGCCTGGTCGTAAGGGGGGTGCTTAATCATATCGCTAAGGATATACTGTTATCAAATTAGGACTTACGCAGTTGGCGGGAGGATGGGGGTGTTTTGGGCGGGCAACGCCCGCCCAAACACCCCCAATTTTCTCCTGAACTGCGTAACCCCTACAGATAAAGGTTTCAGTTGTAATTTTGGAGGTAAATAGAATGTCTGCAATGAAGAACGATAACTCACTGACTGCCCTTTCGGATGCCATGGTGGCGGCAGTCGATAAGGCCGGGGCGGCCACCGTGCTGGTCAACGCCCGACGGCGCTTTCCCGCCAGCGGCGTGAGCTTCAAGGCTGACCTGGTGCTGACCGCCGACCACGTTGTCGAGCGTGACGAGGAAATCACGATCGGCTTGCCGGATGGCAGCGAAATCCCGGCCAAGGTGGCCGGGCGTGACCCCGGCAGCGATCTGGCCTTGCTGCGCCTGGACAAGCCCGTCCTGGCGGTGGCTGAGCCGGCCGGGCAGGATGCTCGTGTCGGGCAGCTCGTCCTGGCCCTGGGCAGGCCAACCCTGGAAGGAATCCAGGCCAGCCTGGGCGTGGTCAGCGCGGCAGGCGGCCCGGTGCGCACCGGAGGCGGCGGCCTGCTGGAGCGCTACCTGCGCACGGACGCCACCCCCTATCCGGGTTTTTCCGGCGGACCGCTGGTCGATACCGCTGGACAGGTCCTTGGCGTCAACACGTCCGGACTGGGGCGGGGCGCCTCGCTGGCCATCCCGGTCTCGCTGGCCTGGCAGGTGGCGGAGGCACTCTTGAAGCACGGCTCGGTAAAACGAGGTTATTTAGGCGTGCGCTCCCAGCCGGTGATGATCCCGGCGGCGCAGCAGAAAGCCCTGGGAAGACAACAAGCCTCCGGGCTGCTGCTGGTCGGCGTGGAGGAGAATAGCCCTGCCGAAGCTGGCGGAATGATGGTGGGCGATATCATCGTCGCCATCGCCGGAGCGCCGGTGACCGACCCCGATGAACTGCTCGGACGGCTGGTGGGCCAGGTGGTCGGGCAGCCAACGCCAGTAGAAGTGCTGCGCGGCGGGCAGCCGGCTACGATAACGGTTAAAATTGGAGAGCGCCCCGCGTAACGGAGCGCAGAGCTGGAGCTCGAGAGTGAATGCAATGGATTTATCGGCAACGATCACCCAGGCCTTCGAGGAGGTGATCGGAGGCGTGCGGCGCAGCCTGGTGGTGGTGCAAAACGGGCATCACGGCGCCGGAGCGGGCGTGGTCTGGCAGGCAGGCGGTTTGATCGTCACCAACCACCACGTCATCGCCCGCGGAAAGGACTTCCGGGTGACGCTGGAGGATGGCCGGCAGCTACCGGCGCGGGTGGTAGCGAGCCAGCCAGAAATCGACCTGGCGCTCTTGCAGGTGGACGCCCCCGACCTGCCACTGGCGCTGGTGGCCGATTCGCGGGACGTGCGGGTCGGGCAGATCGTCCTGGCAATCGGCCACCCTTGGGGCCAGCGGGCGGCGGTCACGACCGGGATCGTCACCGGTTTGAGCCAGGCGAGGGTGAAGGGCAGGCGTGGCTCCATCCCGGTCATCCGCTCGGACGTCTCCCTGGCGCCCGGCAACTCGGGTGGACCGCTGGTGAACGCGGTGGGCGGAGTGATCGGCATCAACACGATGATCGTGGGCGGCGACCAGGGCCTGGCCATTCCTAGCCAGGTGGTGAATGAATTCGTATCTGAACAACAAGAGGTTGTTTAAAAAGGGTTCAATTGTCATGTTGAGCGGAGCGAAACATCTCATCCGTGTAGCTGTGGCAGCCCAGCCGCTGGCAGTGCGCGCCGGGTTGCGCCTTTTGCTGGGTAGCGCAGAAGCGATCGAGGTGGTCGGCGAGGCGGCCTCCCTGGAGGAGCTGCAGCCCTGGCTCTTGCGAGTCGATGTTCTGGTTTTTACGGAGGAGGCTGCAACGCGTTCCGGGCTGAGCGGGGTGCTCCAGGAGGGGGAATGCCCTGCAGCGCTTTTACTGGTAAACGAGACGACAAACCCGATTGATTTATTTTTAGGGCTGAAGCTGCGCGCCTGGGGCGTCATTCCCCTGGATAGCTCTGCGGAAGAGCTACTGGCGGCCGTACGGGCGCTGCACGAGGGCTTGATCGTGGGGGCGCCTCATATGCTAGAGGCACTGTTGGGGCGGCAACCCACAGTGGAGAGACGCGAGGCGGTTTCATTGGCTGAGCCGCTGGTCGAGCCACTCAGCGGGCGAGAGGCCGAGGTTCTGCAACTGCTGGCGCAAGGCCTGGCGAACAAACAGATCGCCGCAGCCCTGGGGATCAGCGAGCACACGGTCAAGTTCCATGTATCAGGGATTTACGCCAAGCTGGGCGTGGCAGGACGCACCGAGGCGGTGCGGGCCGGCGTGCGAAGGGGATTAGTCATTTTGTAAAAAAAAACAAGGCCAGCTTGACTGGCCTTGTTTTATGGTTTATTTTTGGCTTTGGCGACCCTTTAGTTCTTGTTCTTGATGTCTCGCACCTTGCCCTCGATCATCTGAGGGGCGGTGGTCTTGATGGCGATGCGCTTGGGTTTGGCTTCCTCGGATTTGGGCAGGCGCAGGTTTAAGACGCCGGCGGTGTAATTCGCTTCGATCTTATTGGCATTGACCGACGTGGGCATGGTGATGCTGCGGCAGAAGCTGCCGTAACGGCGCTCACGCATATGGTAGCGGGCGTCCTCTTTCTCCTGCTCGGATTTGACCTCGCCCTTGACGGTCAGGGTGTTCTCGCTGAAGGTGATCTCCAGGTCGTCGGGGTCGATGCCGGGGATGGAAGCCTTGACGACGAAATCTTCGTCGTTCTCAACCACATCCAGGGCCAGTTCGCCAGCCCAGGGGCGGGCGATGTCCGAGCCTTCGCCGTTAAAAGGGTTATCGAAAAGATGGTCCATGGCATTGCGCATGTGCATCATCTGATGGAACGGGTCTCTACGGATTATGTGTAACATATATACTGTCTCCTTCTAATATACAAACCTATAAGATAGTTCTCTAAGCTTGCTAGCTGTTTTCTTACTTATCAGTTTATATAATAAGGCATACGTGTAAGAATCGAGTATGCAGAATGTAAGTGCTTTGTTAAAATAAGCAGCCAATGATGGCGCTTGACAATAATAACGCAATGCGTTATTATTTAATTGAATGATAAAGGATTTTCGTGATAAGGAAACCGAGCGGCTCTTTTCCCGGAATTTCTCGCGACGGTTTCCTCCTCACCTACATCGCATTGCCTGGCAAAAGCTGGCGATGTTGAATGCGGCAGAACGGTTGGACGACTTGCGGGTACCTCCTGGCAATCGTCTTGAAAAGCTTTCGGGAAACCGTGAGGGTCAATATAGCATTCGCATCAATGACCAGTGGCGCGTGTGCTTTCGGTGGAGCGAAGGCAATGCTTATGAGGTAGAAATCACAGACTACCATTAGGAAATAACGATGAACAATGACAAGTTCCTCCCTGTACATCCGGGTGAGATTCTACTCGAAGAGTTTCTAAAGCCTATGGGTATCAGCCAGTACAGGCTGGCTAAAGACATAAACGTTCATCCACGGCGGATCAACGAGATTGTGCATGGGCAACGCGCCATCAGCGCCAATACCGCCCTCAGGCTATCGCGCTATTTTGGTATGTCCGAGCGGTTTTGGTTGAACCTCCAGGCGCATTATGACATTGAAGTGGAAAAGGACCGCCTGGCAGGGCGTCTGGAGGGAGAGGTCAAGGTATTTAGCGCTCAAACGGTTTGAGCCAGGCGCAGCGAATATGTCCTCGTCGATTTATCCGGCGCTGACAGCAGGATAATTTCTCTGCGCCCTCTCTGCGTGCTCTGCGGTGAACCCCCCATTTTGCCGAAAATCTTGGGCTAAATCCCCTCGAACAAATCTCTTTCCCTCAGACCCTTCTCCGGCGGCGGGTAGAGGCGCATGAACGGGTCGCGGCTCAAAAGATAGCGCTGTATCCAGCCGAACGGGCTGCGGCGTAAAGAGGCGCCTTCGAGCTGGCTCTGGTGGCAGGCGGCGGCTTCGTCTTTGAGGGCCGCCACGGAGCGGTAGTTGATGCGGGCGTGCACGGGGAAATCGCCTTCGGCGGCCAGGGCGGCCAGGTCGATGTCCTGGTTGCGCCCGAAATGGCGCGGGTTTTTGCCCAGCAGGCGCAGGATGGCGACTGCCAGCTTCAGCCAGGCCTTGGGCAGGGTGTGAAAATACAGTTTCTGCGGCTGGTGCGGCGGCTGGCCGTCCTCGAAGGTGGGGTCGCCGGCCAGGTGGAAGGCTCGCACGGTGGCGCGATGGATGGCGATGTGGTCGGGATGCCGGTAGCCGCCGATGGGGTCGAAGGTCAGCACTACCTGAGGCCGTAGCGAGCGGATATAGCCCGCCACTTTGGCAGCCACTTCCTCCAGGGGGGCGGCGGCTAACGCCTGGGGGTGCTGGTTGTCCGGCGAGCCGGGCATGCCCGAATCGCGGTAGTCCAGGAAGTGCACGCCGCTCAGACCCAGGATACCGGCAGCGCAGCGCAGCTCCGACTGGCGGCGCTCGGCGATCGAAGCAAAACCTTGCATGTGCTCGGGATCGACCTTGCCGGCTTCGCCGCGCGTGGCGCAGATTAAATGCACCTGCACGCCGCGTTGGGCGTAGAGCGCCAGCGTGCCGCCCATGCCAAAGGATTCGTCGTCCGGGTGGGCCAGGACGGAGAGCAAAGTGCGTTGGTTTGGTTGGGGGTCTTCCATGATGATCTCACCTGTCGATTGCAGAGGTCAATCTTACCACTGAACGTCCCCTAACAATTGTGTAGGTTTCACTTTGACATTTTTGTGTTAAAAATGGCTTAAGGTGTAGCGGGGTATAGCCGACTGGAAATATCCGGAAAGCGCACCACTCTCTGATTATTTTAATAACTTGAGCAACCTCCCGGTGATACCTGGTTGTTATTGTATGTTAAAAGGTGAAGGCATTGGCAATACTTACGGGTATTGACAATAAAAATAAGAAAGGTAATTTTAATAATGGCTACATTAACAGTTAGTTATTTATCAGAAGTAATCATGTTTCTATCTTTATCAGTCTCTTCTAAACGTCGCACTGACAATCGCACTTCAGGCCTGTATCGACTTCTGATCATTGCCACGCTTGTCGCCATGCTGTTTGGCGCGCAACCGGCCCAGGCAGCACCCGGCGATATCGAGGTCACGATCTTCGCCGCGCCCAACCTGGTGGTGGATTCGAATGTGCTCTCCCCCTCCACCCAGGCGCCCGAAGTGGCGACCGTCATCGGGCGATTCTGCAACACCAGTGGCAGCACCCTCAACAACGTCGTTGGGTACATCGGCGACTACAACTTAGCCACCCCCGGCAGCAGCACCCCCGGTGTCTATCCGTCGAAAACAAACGTGACCATCGGCGGAACGACCTATAACGGGACGTACAGCTTTCAGCACCTGGGAGGCTTATCGGACGCGACCCGCATCGTCGGCAGCCTGGCGCCGGGCGCGTGCAAATACCAGTACTGGTCATTCACTTATCCCAAGACGGCCAACGGCGGCGCCATCCCGACCTGGGGAAACTCGGTCAAGCCGGACGACGACCTTTTCCTGGATTTCGAAGTATGGGCAGCCGAGGGAAGCACGATTTGCAACCAGGCATCCTGCCGTGCCTCCCACACGATGACCATGCGCAATGAGATTTCTGCCATGGCCAACAAAATAGAGCCCAACGGGAATCCCGGCGGGCAATGGTTCAACACCAATTCGGATACGGTCAACGTGGGTGAGACGATCACCACGAACGGTATTCTGTACCGCCTGGGAAGGGTCAACCAGGGCTTCGATAACAACGGTGACCTGATCCCCGATTACAACGCCTGGCTGCAACCGATCGGGAATCCCACCTACGATCCAAGCTGTTTCCGCCTGATCGATGTGTCTGGCGTGCTGACGGTTACCCGCAGCAGCGGCACTCCCGATTTGATCATTCCCTTCAGCCACGAGCTCAACCAGCAAAGCGACTCCCCGTTGCTGTATTTCACCGACCTTCCCACGGACAACACGGACGTCAACGGGCTGGTCTTCTACACCTTCATGGCGCTTGGCGGCCCCTGTACGATTCCGATCAGCCCTTACCAGGAGGTCGCTTCCGGCTCCGATAACGAAAAGTTCAACGGCGACTACGGCAGCGGCGGGCCGGGCACCATCGACTCCTACGAGCCGGAGCTCGATTTTGACAAAAACGGCCCCACCAGCACGACAGAGGGCGGTGCGTCCTTCACGTATTACATCCCCTTTGAAAATATCGGCACCACCTCGATGGGGCTATCGCTATCGTCGGGGCTCAACGCCAGTTTCGTGATTAGCGACACCGTGCTCTCCGGTTTGCAATACGTGGGAGACTCTGCTGCTTCCGGAAATACCGTCCCGCCCGGCAACAGCTTCACCATCTATTTCTCGACAGACAGCGGCCGCACCTGGACGACGACCGACCCCGGCACGGTCACCAGCACAGCTCCGAATAGCCTGGTGATGATCCAGTGGTGGCTGAACGAGCCGCTCGGCGCAAGCCAGAGCGGAGAAGTTACCTTCCAGGCCCAGGTGCCTTCCGGGTATATCATCGGCGGAGGTGCCCCCTTCATCGGGAACTGCGCCGATGCCCGCCTGGGTGACGCCGCCCCCATGGAAGAGGCCTGCACGACCACGATGGTGCAGGGCAGCAACACGCTGGGCGACCTGGTCTGGAGCGACAACGGCAGCGGAGGCGGCATTCCCAATAACGGGATCCAGGACGGCACGGAGGCTGGCATTGCCAGCATCACCGTCTGGCTCTATTGGGACAAGGACAACGATGGCGTGCTGGACGCGGAGGACCCGCTGATCAGCACCCAGGAGACGACCGGCAGCGGCGGCTACGACTTCACCAACCTGCCGGATGCCCGCTACATCGCCAAGGTGGATACCACGGACAGCAACCTGCCCAGCGGTTACGGCCCCACCACACAGAAGCAGTTCGCGGTCAATCTCAATGACCCCGGCAATATCGACTACAATCTGGCCGATTTCGGCTTTGGCCCGGCATTGGTGGTGGATAAGCACCTGGCAAACTTTGGCAACATCTACGAAGGCGACCTGGTCACCTTCCATATCGATCTCTACAACAAGCTGCCCGGCGATGGCACAGCCAACGGCTTTTGCGAACAAACCCTCTATGCTACAGTCACCCCTGGAGCAGATGGCACGCCAGCCAGCGGCGGCAACGCAAATGCACAATTTAGCAACCCCAGTTACGCGCTGGGTTCTCCCAACGGTAGCCTGGCTCAAACCAACCTGGCCAATAATGCCGATTTACTGGGCTTGAGCGGCTTTAATTTGTCCGGACAAAGCGGCAGTATCACCTCGGTCAAGCTGGTCTCGTATATCCGCGAGGTCAAGCAAATGCAAAGCGGCGCCTCTCCGGACTACATCGAGCTGCGTGTCTTCCGTAACAATGCTCAGACCACCTTCTTTACATACAATGGCACCACGCACTTCACCGGACCAGCCGGCACGGACTACGTGTTCGAAGAAAGCCTGTGCAACGGCGCGGCGAACTGTGCAGCGGGAAGCTGGAACCTCTCCAGCTTCCAGAACAACGCCACCGAATTGCAGGTCTATGGTAACGGCCAGGGGGCGCCGGCGAATATGGGCGACATCGGCATCGACGCAGTGGCTTACGTGGTCACCACCGACCAACAGTGCGGCGGCGCGGACGGAACGATCTCCACGCTGCCCCTGACAGATACCTACGACCCGGCCCGACTGGAGTTCGTCTCAGGGGACCCGGCGCCCACCGGCACAACTCCGCCAGGCACGCTCACCTGGGCGAACCTGGGACCGTTGTACGCGGGCGGCGATAAGCAGGTCACCGTCGTCTTCAAGGCTCTCGATCCGGGGGCAGCTTCGACGACCACCACCGACACGGCCTCGGCCCAGAACACCTACTTTGCCAACGGTCGCCAGGCCAACAACGGCAGCGACAGCGCGGATGCCACCATTTACGGGCGCGGCCGCATTGCAGGCTACGTCTACAGCGACGGCAACAGCAACGGCTGGCAGGGCAGCACCGGTTACGATAGCATGGGCACGAATGATTTCCCCATCCCAGGGGCGACCGTCACGCTCTATGGCTGCTATACAGACAACCCGGCCAGCGGCGGCGTGCTGCACACCAGCCCGACGGCGACGACGACCTGCACCGGCCAGGGTAACCCGGATGACTGGTTCGCCGTGCCCGGTCGCGTGGCCACTACCGACGCCAGCGGCTACTATAAGTTCGACCTGCTGCCGGAAGGGTACTACCACGTCCGGGTGACTCTGCCTGCCTGGGCGAGCGGTGCAGCACAAAACGCCGAACCGATACCCAACGCCGCCAACAACGGCGCCAACTGCAGCGGGGCGCAGTGCAACGGCATCTGGGAGCCGACCGGCGCGAGCACCTACGCCACGGCCAATCTCAACACGACCAACTTCAATCCGATCGGCACAGGTGGAGCCAGCCCGAACGAGAACATTGATAATGTCAGCTTTGGCTACCAGACCGTCCCATCCCTGATCTATGGCAAGGTTTAC
>Ga0299912_10001464_pt1 | contig 19010 bp, 20 predicted proteins | sample RVTome_2_FD_207667 | JGI IMG/M metagenome (GOLD analysis project Ga0299912, IMG submission 207667) | Soil microbial communities from uranium-contaminated site in the Upper Colorado River Basin, Wyoming, United States - RVT95D214 (version 2) ... | reverse complement strand
ACCTGGTTGAAAATGATATTAAGGTATTCATAATTTTCATTTTCCGGCGCCATTTTTTTTAGCATCGATTTGGCAAAGCCGCCGATGATCGTGAGCGGATTGCGAATTTCATGCGAAACCTGTCCGGCCATTTCGGCCAGCACCGCCAATCTTTCCGCTTTTATGAGCGATTGTCTATTCATCAGTACCGTCTCGTTCGCCTTTTTCAGGGCCTCGATTTTTTTCTCCAGCCTCTTATAGAGTCTGAATTTTTCTATCGAGTCGCTGGCATAGCGAGCGAAGATTTCCAGCAGGTGAATGTCGCTTTCGTAAATCGGCTTGCGCGTGATAAAATTATCGGCGATCAACACGCCTTGAAGATATTCATTGCCGACAAGCGGAACCACGGCCAGCGGCCCGGGCCCCAATTTTAATTGAAGGTCGGCGCTGCCCAGTGTCGAGAGCATCGCCTCATCGATTATCATCGATTTCTTTTCAAGCGCGGCTCGCGCGAAAATGTTGTCTTTTTGATCGAGTGGTATGGCCAGGTCCTTGATAGTCCCATTAAGCGGCTGATTTTCATCCGTCGTTCTTTTGAGCGCATTGTTAAACATCGCTTCGAGCGTCAGTTCGCCCCGGGCCAGCTTCTGCCAGATTATGGATGCTTCCTCAGGCGAGGCTGGCCCGTTGGCCAGGGCGCCCTTAAGACAGCATAGCTCATCACATGTCAAAAACACGAAGGCACGATTAAAGCCGAGCCCGCAGCCGGCGGTAACCCCGATTAACACCAGTCTTAATATGTCATCGAGATTTTCGGCGCGGTTAAACGCCCTGACCGCCTGTGTAATCAGGGAGAGTATGAACACCTCTGATCTGATCGATTCGATGTCGAGATCCTGATACGGCAAATTATAAATTGCCGCGATGGTTTCGTCGGTCCCGGAAATCGGACCTATGAAAACCGCCTGGTTGCTTTCATTCGCGCTTTTAAAAATACTTGATGCGGCGATTTTATAAAACGCACCCGGGGCCGATGGATTATTGAGATGACGGTCCAGCATCGGCAAAAAACCAACTAAGTTATGCGGTGGCCGGACGCCCTCAGAAAGAGCCCCACCCCACCTTACCGGATGCCCGAGACGATCGACGACAAAGTAACCCGCGAATATCGCTTGAGCGATGGCAGCCGGATCGCCGCCCGGGCGATTTATGTCAACCGTCTGATTTACCACGGCTGACTCGTCTTTGCCGATTTATTAAGGCTGATGATTCGGCGCGAATCGCCCTTAACATAATTTTCGGTGTTAACTGTATCCAGATGTCTGAATCTTTCCGTAATCTGGGCGATCGCGGACGCTTCTTTATCGATAGCCTTCAGTCTCTTCACTATCGAGGGATTGGCATTCTTCATCGTCATGAGTAGAAATTGGGCGTTACCGGCGATTATGGCCAGGGGGTTGTTTATCTCATGATTAAGTGTGGCGGCCATATCAGCCACAGTCTGTTTTTTCTCCAGCTGGATCAGTCTGGCCTGCGCCTGTCGCAGCTTCTCGTTGGCCTCCTGAAGTTCCTGGTTCTTTTTTTCGAGGTGATATTCATATATCATTCGTTCGATTGTCACGGCGGTTTCGGCGGCTATAATGCCGACGATTTGCAGATCTCTTTCGGTGAAAGCATCGCTCTGGTCATGGGCAAAATTCAAAACCCCGATTAATTCGGCCTTAAATACCATGGGCACCGACATGAAAGATTTAATCTGGGCGCCGCCATGATTGCGGCGAAGGTTGTTTAATACGATCGGCCGCTTTTCTTTGGCCACCCACGCCGAAATTCCCATGCCCATATCGAACTTGACGAAGCCGATCAGGTCGACGCTGCGCCCGATCGTGGCCTCCTCGACAAGTTGTCCTGTTTCCACCGAAAGCAGAAACATCGAAGCCGATCTGAAATCTATGACCTTGCCGATAAGCTTCAGTATCTCCTCAAATGTGGCCCTATTTGAAGGAGAGAGCTGCACCAGAGTACTTATTTCATATAATAGAGCCAGTTCAGTTTCGAGTTGGCAGAGAGTCTCGCCCTGCTTTTTACGTGGCACTTAACCCTCCTTGGCTAAAATGCTCTATACATAGTTGTTAATTTGCTCTTTGCTAAGAAGTATCTCTGCCACCATTTCCAATAAGGTGGCGATTTTAAACGGCTTAAATACCACATGCTGTATACCCAGGCTTCGTATCATCACCAATTGTTCGTCGGTTGCATTGCCGGTCACCACCATTAGCGGAATATGCGGCTTCAGATCAAGTATTCTCTTTACCAGGTCGATGCCCGAAAGGCCCGGCATAGCCAGGTCGACCATAAGCAAATCGAAATCATTCGACCGCAAAAAGCTCAGAGCTTCCTGACCATTGGCGGCCGTGTAAACCTCGCAGCCAAGATACCGATAGAGTATTTTCGAGACCACGTTCCGGGAAAGCAGTTCATCGTCGACCACCAGCACTTTGCTGGGCGACTTCAGATGAAATTGCTGAATCTTCTTATACATCAGCTCCCCCCCATTCTTTTAAGGAGCGGCTGTAAATCGTCGGCCATTTTTCGAATCATCTTTCCCTCCGCCTTGCTCTCAATCTCGAGTCGTTCTCCGCTAGAAAGTGCCAGATCGCCGTCGCAGGGGTTGTTTTCCAGGATTTGCCAGACATTCGGCCCGCCTATCTTGATTTCATAGATCCTGACAAGGAAAGGCTCATTATTGTTCCCATCGAAAATATAGGCGAAAACCTGAAGTTTATAACTGCGCTGATAGAGGTTCAGGAAAAAAGGAAAGGCGATGCGCCGGTGCGTTACCCAGTTTCCGGCAACTTCGAACCGGGCAACGTAGGCAAAGCTTTTATCGGTCAACCAGCCGGCCAGGTCCGATGGGGAGCCCTCAAAAAAAATAATAGCGGGTTCCGTTTCCTGATTCTGCAATCTTAATTCGCGTGTCAGGAGCGAGGCTAACCTTTGCTCGATATTAGAGGATTTATCGCTTTCGAAAATATTGATGACCAGGTCGCCGGATATCCGATCGGATTGGGCTGATCCCGTTCCACCATGAAGGATCATCAGCGCATATAACAGCAGTACCGATGACCTCATGGATTTGCTTTCATGCGTTTGCGCGTTTCGACTTGCTGCAGGTAGACAAATTGGACTATCAACTGCTGCAGGGCATCGTTAAAATAGTTGATCTCGGGCGGCAACGATTCTAAATGCTGCGTCGGCACGAGTTGAGCCATGCGTTCTTTCGAAGCAAATTCGATCCCGACCAGGTATTCCTCATCGGTCCCGTCGGCTTCGTGTGATTGTTCGACTCTCTTGACTATCCCGATGATATTTTCCAGCCGTTGGTTGCCTTTCAGCCAGAATTTCAGCAATATCACGTCATTGGAATTGAGGCTTTCCTTGGTCGTGAGCAATATGCCGCCCGCTGAAATATTCAAAAGCTCGCCGCTTTTAACAATGCTCAAAGAATTTGCTCCCTGCGGATCGACTTCGAGGACCTGGTAATTGACGTCGCCGGCGATATCGATTCGCACGAAGCGGCGCCGCTGCGACCGTTCGGCCGGAGAAATCGGTTTAAGGCTTGTCAGATTCTCTTTGTCGGAATCGATGTTGGCAACTATGACGTCGAAGGAGTAGGCAGCGTCTTTTTTGTTGACGGATACCCGCAGTTTCTGCCCAATTTCGAGTTTCAGGCTGCCTGATAATCTCACTGGCGCTTCAACGATCAGCATACTGTCATCGATATCCTCAACGCGGGTGATAAAATTGGTCACCTGACCGGCCTGGCTGAGCTCGAGCTCGAGCCTTTCCCACAGCGCTACCAGGTTGACCGGATTGGCCTCGGATTTATTCTTGCCCATTAGACTGCTCCCTCACTTTGTTCCCGGTTCAGGCGGGCTTGATCCATCGCCGTTTCCAGCAGTTTTTTCGTAAAATTTATGGTCGAGGAATCCGCCTTTTTGCCATTGACTATTTCTCGGCCCATGCGGATCATCTGATTAAAAAATTGGCTGGCATCGGCGTGATTGCCCGTGCGCCGGTTCAACTCGGCGATTAAATAGGCCGCCTGCACCTGCTGGATACCCTGGCCGATCTGTCCGCCGGTTTCGTAGGCCTTGCGGTAATATTCAGTCGACCTTTCAAGAGCTTCGTGCTCGGATAGAGGAACTTCATCCCACAGGTATTTGGCCTTGAGCAGGAAGTCATTGAAACTGGGGCACTCAAAAAATCGATCGCCTGCCGAACCGTGCTCCATGCCAAGCGAGCTTTTTGCGTCGTCCAGCACTGCCAGCAGCTTCGATCCAGCCTCGACGAGAGGCGTCACGGATTGCGAAATTTCCGCCATGATAGCCTCGACTCGCTGCCTGTATTCATCCGCTCCGCCGTCGTTTTCAAATAATCGGGCAAACCCATGGTCGATCTGGCTTTTCAGATTCCTGACTTTTTCATCATACCCGGGAATCATCTGGTTGGCGCTCATGGCGGCGCCTCGCAATTTGGCGATGAACCCGGCCTGGCCGACGACTATGTTTTGGGCCTCTCCCCCTTTGCCCCGATACAGCCAGCCTATTCTCAAAAAATATCTGCCAATATCGAGATTCGAGGGTCGGGGCTGCAGTTTTTCGTCGTAAATACCCAGCAACAACTTTATAATACTCGATTCAAACGGCCTGTCGTTTTCGGAAAGGTGCACTCCGAGGAGTTTAATCAGTCCATCGTCTTTGACATATTCGGCCAGATGTTTTTCCTGGATGATTTTTTGACGATAAGTCTTAAAGGCGGTATCGCTTTTCCAGTTCTTATAGCTGTTATTTAATTCGCGCGTATAGAAGCATTTCTGACAGGTGGCCATAAAGAACAAAAGCGGATCGAATTTTTGATAAACCGGATTTTGCCAGACCCGGCCGGTCGGGCAAAAGTCAGCATCCCGCCCGCTCTCGCTGTACGCGCCCGATTTTATGATGGCGAAATCATTTATATTCTTGCATACGGGGCATTCCAGTTGAGAATAATACAGCGGATCCTGTGCTTTACTCATTCGTGCATTCCTTCGATGTGATTTCTCACTATAACTATCGGCATGGCTATTTTTTCCTGAATAGCCAAATCACTGGGAAACCCCCATTCTCTCGGCGAGTTTGCCGTTGCCCAGTTTTTCCTGAGCGACAAGAAGGTCCATTTCCGAACGCGATATCCCCAACTTTTTGCTGATAAACCTGGGATTTTCACCTTTCCGGATCAACGACAGCGCCCGTAATTCTTTGCTGGCTCCACCTCCATTGACGGCCGCTGACCCGGATCCAGCGATTTCCTGGATCTGGCGATATGGTTCCCTCGCCGATTGATATTTAGACTCAAGTTTCTCGGCGATTTCCGATAGACGGTTGAGCGATTGATTAATTAATTCGAGGTTCCCATGGGCCTCGCTTGTCTGAAATTTTTCCTGCCTGCGAATTTTCAAGATCATGACGACGGAAAGCATGAGATCGCAGGCGAGCAGAGTTAAAATAATCCATTGATAGGCGGACAACATCGTACCTCCTCAGGCGATATAATCGATCTTCTTAGGCTGGCGATCGGATTGCTCTTGTTTTTTGGCCTTGTATCGCTTCCCGGATTCCTTGCCGGTCTTGCGGCCGTTTTTTTTCCGATGTTCATCGCGGTGAATGATTATCTCGTCAGCCTTGGGTAAATCGACAACTTTGTTTTTGTTATCGATAGCTTTCTTCTGAAGCTCCTGTACGAACTGCTTTTGAGCTTCTTCGGGTATTGACTTTTGCAGTTGGTGAACTTTTTCCAAAAGCTGAGTTTTGGAAAGGTTATCCTGCAAATCAACCGGTTTAACCATAAAGCACCCCGGCTCTTATTCGATATTTCCCTGGTCATCGGCTATATCGCGAATTTCTCGCGTATGGCCGCCCTTAACCGCATTACGGATTTAGTGTGGATCTGTGATACTCTCGATTCCGAAATCAGCATGACCGCGCCGATTTCCTTCAATGTCAGCTCTTCGTAGTAGTAGAGAGCCACAACCAGGCGCTCCTGTTCCGACAGGCTGCTGATGGCGTTGATGAGGAAAGCCCGGAGTTCTGAGCGTTCGAGATCATTCAAAATATTGTCGCCCGCTACGTTCTGAATAGTCTCGATCCGCGGCACCTGGCGGTTGTCGTCTTCCCGGCAGATCAATTCATCCAGCGACAGCAACGAGGTCGAAGATACGTCTCCGAGCGCGGACAACAACTCGTCGGTGGTAATATTCATCTGTTTGGCCAACTCGCTTTCCGAAGGCGAACGGCCGAGCTCATTTTCCAGTTTTGTCATGGCCCTTTCGATTTCCCTGGATTTCGCGCGAGTCGATCTGGGTACCCAATCCAGGGCTCGCAATTCATCGAGAATCGCACCTCTGATCCGGGGGACCGCGTAAGTTTCGAATTTGACCCCCCGGGCCGGATCGTAATTGTTGAACGCCTCGATTAGCCCTATCACGCCGGTATTGACCAGGTCGTTATACTCCACCGATTTCGGAAAGCCGATCGCCATTCTGCTGGCCACGTTTTTCACCAGTGGAATATACTCCCTGAGCAGATTTTCCCGGGTGTTAGGGTCCAACGTTTTTTTGTAATTTTCCCATACTGCTTGAGTTGCCATAGGTTTCCCTCGTAGGACTAAACGTTTGATACCCATAGGTTAATTATCGTCATCGCTCTGCCGACCTCACCGTTCCGGCCGATTTTTCGCCATACGCGTTTCAAAATGAAACTTGCTCAGCCGATGAACTTCGTCGGCGAGATTGCCGAGATCAGCCCGCGAAACCGCATCTTTTTTTTCGAGCATCAGCGGTCGCTGCTCCAGGACGGAATCGCAAAGATATTGGTCGCGCCGAATGTGCCCCGCGGCGGCGAATTGACGTCTCAAAAACTGCCCCGTCAGAATATCAAATCGAGTCTTCAGCGACGCCGCTTCATCAGCGGATTCCACTTCGTTGAAAACCAGCGCACATCGCTCGGTCAGACCATCCAGATATAGAGACTTAACCAACATGTAGGCACCGGCGATCGAAGTAGGATCCGGGGTGCTGATGATCAGCGCCAATTCCGAAAGACCGGCCAGCGTGTAGGTAATCGGGCCGGCTCCGCTGAGACAATCAAAAATCACATACCTATAAGAGGTAGCGGCCCGCGCGACTTCACTCAAGAAGCGTTCAATGTCGTTTTCATCCAGAATCGTATAGCAATCGGCGATCGACGAACCGTAAAGATCGATGCCCTCGGCCAGCGGGAAGAGCTGCCCCTGGGCGTGGTCGGACCGCAATGGCCCCTGGTTCGTCAAATTAAGTTGATCCCCGCCACCGGCGTCAAAAAGCAGCACCGGAGCTTCGCGGCCCGCCAGCGCAATTGCCAGGTTAAGGGCGACGACCGATTTACCCACACCCCCCTTGCCTGAAAGCACCGCTATGCCGATGACTTTCTCTACTGCCATATCCCTACCGCTTCCAATTCAAACTCCGGCTCGCTGGCGGGCTTATTTTCGACGGCCAGCAGAGCATCGGCCAGTGTTTCTGGGTTGGCTAAGTTAAGATCGTCGCTGATTTCCCGCGATCGGCTGATGTAAGAAAATTTGACACCAGCATTCAGCGCCCCCGTAATTACGCCTCCGGGAGCGATTGTTTCATCGAGCTTCGTGACAAAAATCCTATCGATCTTAATAGGCTTGGTGGCCCTTAGCAGTGCTGCGATATCGCCGGCCGGCATTGCGGCCGGGATTACAAGGTGAATCTCGTGGGCGTTGGCGGCCTGTGCGAGCTGCTTGAGCTCCTCGATATCTCCGGCACAGGTCGGGCTCATGCCACTCGTGTCGATAAGCAGCAACCCTTCACTTTGAGACCTGATGGCCATCGCCAGTTCATCAGGTGTATAGACTATTCCACAAGGGCAGCCCAGGATTCGACAAAATGATTTTATCTGCTGGTTGGAATCGGCTCGGAAATTATCGGTGGTTATAATAGCGACCTTGCCGCCGTTGTTAATCTTATGCCGCGTGGCCGCCCTGGCGACAGCCGAGCTTTTGCCCGATCCGGTCGGCCCGATAAACATGACCACCGTTTTGCCGGAGGGATCAATTTTGATCGGCTCTCCCGGGGGAATCAAGGCGACAAGCAACTGCCGAATTTGCGCTTTCAATTCGGCCTGGTCGAGATCAAGCGCCCCATCCGAATTTGCCAGCCTGGCCAGGATCGAAAATGTTAACTCCTCCGAGAGATTATGGTTGATCAGCAACCTGCCTGACTCAATCATGGCTGCTGAAAAATTCCCCAGAAATGACTGCGGCGCCTGTCGAACGACTTTTTGCTCAATGGCTTTTCTTAATTGCGCTATTTCTTCGGCCAGGCTGCGCAATCGTTCCGATGGGAGTAGCTGGGCCGGTTTCGTCTCCGGATTCGTCTCAGAGGCCGGACCCGGCATATCCGCTGCCGTTTTTGCCTGCCCGGCGGCGGTCTGGCTGGATGGGGCCTGTTCCGGCATTTCGAATCGAGCCTTGCTGTCGGTTTCGATGGCTGCGGTGATTTCGATATTCTTGCCGTCCACCGGCGAGCCGTTTTTGCGGTTCATCCTGGTTTTTAAAATGACCGCTTCATCGCCCAGATCATTTTTGACTTTGGCCAGCGCTTCGGCCATGGTCGGGGCGACAAATTTTTTAATTATCATTTACTGACCTCACTGTTTTGATGCTTTCGATATCGATTTCCGGAAGGACTTCGTTATAGGAAATTACCGCCACGTTCGGGGCAACCGGCTTGATGAATCGCTTAAATACCAGCCTGATATTCGGCGAAACGAGAATGAGCGGCGTGTATCCTTGAGCCTGCATTTCCTCGGCCGCTCTGGGTATCGCCTCATGGATCTTCCTGGCAACGTCCGGTGGCAAAGTTAAAATCAGACCGTGCTTGGTCCCCTGGATTGCCGAAGCGACCTGTTGCTCAAGCTCGGGATCGAGCGTCATCACTGTCAGGCCACCGACCGAATTCAGATAAAGTTCGGTGATGATTCCCGATAGATTATGCCTTACATATTCCGTCAGGATATCTGGCTCTTTGGTCGAGGAGGCAAAATCACTGATGGTCTCGAGCACGGTGGGCAGGTCCTTGATCGGAATTCTTTCATCAAGCAAGTTTTGCAGCACCTTCTGGATAATCCCCAGACCAACCTGATTGGCTGATATTTCCTCGACGAGAGCCTTGTGGTCCGCCTTGATATTTTCGATCAGGTTGGCGGTCTCCTGCCGCGTCAGAAAATCGCTCGCGTGTGATTTAATGATTTCAGTCAAGTGGGTGGCCAGCACCGCGGCCGGTTCGACGACGGTATAGCCGCGCTTCTCCGCCAGTGATTTCAAAGAATCGCCGACCCATTTGGCATCGAGCCCGAAGGCCGGTTCCTTGACGCCCGGACCCTCTACCGGATCGGTGACATAGCCGGGATTTATGGCCAGGAACTGCCCCGGGAAAATTTCGGCCGAGGCTATTTTGTGTCCGCGAATTTTAATCTGGTATTCATTCGGCTTTAATTGGATGTTATCTCTGATTCTGATCGGCGGTACCAGAACGCCCAGCTCCGATGCCACCTGGCGTCTGATCATCGCAATTCTATCCAGAAGGTCATTGCCCTGCGAAATATCGACCAGCGGTATCAGGGCATAGCCGATTTCAACCTCCATCGGATCGACTTTAAGATACTCCTCCATCTTCTCCGGCGGCGGAGGTTCGGCCGCCCCTTCGGGTATAGCTCCTTGTTGATTTTCCTTTTTGCGGGTTTGTAATGCGGTGTAAGCGATAAATCCGGTTACGCCACCCAGCGCGATGAATGGCAGGGTCGGCATGCCGGGGACAATGCCGAATAACGTCAGGATAATGGCGGCGACCATGATTGCCCTTGGCTGCATCGTTATCTGGCTGGTCAGGTCTTTGCCAAGATTCGAAGATGAGGCCGCCCTGGTGACTACGATACCGGCCGACGTCGATATGATCAGAGCGGGGATCTGAGTAACCAGGCCGTCGCCGACCGTCAGCAACGTATAAGTGGTCAGCGCCTGGCTGGCCGGCATGCCCCGTTGAACTACGCCTATGACGATACCGCCGATAATGTTGATGAGGGTTATTAATATGCTGGCAATTGCGTCGCCTCGCACGAATTTCGAAGCCCCATCCATAGCGCCGTAAAAATCGGCTTCACGACTTATTTCTTCGCGGCGTCGGCGGGCTTCATCCTCGGTGACCAATCCGGCATTTAAATCAGCGTCGATAGCCATCTGTTTGCCGGGCATGGCGTCCAGCGTGAATCTCGCTGCCACCTCCGCAACCCTGCCGGCACCCTTGGTGATTACGACGAACTGAATAATAACCAGGATGGAAAAGATGATAAATCCCACTACGTAATTGCCGCCGATCACGAAATTGCCGAAAGAGGCGATAACCTCACCTGCATACGCCTGACCGAGGATCAGGCGCGTGGAGGCAACGTTCAGCGCCAATCTGAACAGGGTGATGATCAAGAGCAGACCTGGCAGCACGGAAAGGTCAAGCGGGCGAGTTATATACATCGATACCAGGAGAATTATGAGCGACAGGGTAATATTGAACGCCAGCAGCAAATCGAGGAATCGCGGCGGAATCGGCAGTATTAACACGCCAAGGATGGCGACTACCGCGGCTGCCAGGACGATGTCTGAATATTCAGTGAAGCGAGCGAGTAACGACCTGTTTGAAGCGATTAACCCGGACATCAGATTTTGCCTTTCAGCTTATAAACGTAGGCGAGCACTTCGGCAACTGCCCTGTACAGTTTGGCGGGCACCGTCATGCCGATTTCGACAGCTTCGAATAAGGCTCTCGCCAGAGGCTTATTTTCGACGATCGGCACGCCGGCCAATTTCGCGATTTCCTTGATTTTTTCAGCTAACAGCCGCTGACCTTTGGCCACGACAGTGGGTGCGGGCATTTTCTCGGCATCATATTTTAAAGCCACGGCGATGTGCGTCGGGTTGGTGACGACCACATCGGCTTTGCGCACTTCGTGGAGCATTCTTGCCCTGGCCATCTCCCGCTGGATGCGCCGGATTCTCATCTTGATCAGTGGATCGCCTTCATATTTTTTCAATTCGTCCTTAATTTCCTGTTTGGTCATTTTGAGATTTTTTTCGAAATCGTAGCGCTGATAAGCGTAGTCCAGTATAGCCAACACGAGCAGGGCGATGGCGGCACGAAGCAGTATTTTGATTGTGACGTGGCCGGCAAAAATGAAAATCTGGCCGACTTCCTGGTCGGCCAGGGGGATGTAATTGGCCATTTCGCCGCGAAACGTGATGTAAGTGATGTAGCCGATAATGATTATCTTTATAATATCGCGGGTCAGGCTGAAGAGCGTCCGAGTCGAAAAGAGCCGCTTCAAGCCTTTAACGATGTTAAATTTGTTGAACTGCGGCTTTATCGATTCCGGGGAAAGCGCCAGACCCACCTGGGCCAGATTTATCAGCAGACCGGCCAGGCCCAATAAAATCAAAATCGGCGCAAGAATTTTGATTATGGCCGAGCCGTTGACCAGAAGTAAATCATAAACACTGGTCGGGTTCAGCTCCATGCCGATTTTGCTTACGCTGTAGAAAAAGACATTGGCCAGGCTCGAATAAATCTGGCCGGAGAATATGATCAATCCCAGGATTCCCATAAAAATAATCATGATGGAATTGAGCTCCTGGGACCTGGCCACCTGGCCCTTTTTGCGAGCTTCTTCCCGTTTTCGGGGCGTTGGCTGTTCAGTTTTTTCTTCTTGACTTAATTCGTCAGCCATATTTTACATCGGCCGCATGGCCAGGATCAGATTGTTGATGTTATTATTGAGTCCCTGCAGCAGCCGGGAAAAAACATAACCGACAAGCGGGAACGAAGCGGCCAGCATGAACAGGCCGACGCCGATCTTAAGGGGAAAACCGACAATAAAAATGTTCATTTGCGGCACCGTGCGGGCCACAATCCCCAGGGAGACGTCGAGCAAAAATAAGGTCACTATGCAGGGGGCGCCCAACTTGATAGCTTGGGCGAGCGTGTCGACGCCGGCCCGGATCAGAATTTCCGCCGATAGATTGCTGAAATTGACTTGACCCAGAGGGATTGCTCTAAAACTACCGGCGATAGCCGAAATCACCAGGTGATGGCCGTCAACGGCCAGGAAAATCAACATCGCCAGCAAAAATTGGAATTGCCCGATAAGCGGGATCTGCATCGATGAATTCGGGTCGATCACGTTGACGATACCGAACCCCATCTGCAACCCGATAATATCTCCGGCGAACTGGATCGCGATAAACAGCAGCAAAGAGGTAAAACCGACCGCCAGGCCTGCGGCAACTTCCTTTATCAAGACGCCGCTTAGTCCGAATAGATCGGGCGGCAGACTGATGGTCGGCGAACTGACAGTAGGCAAAAGGACGATACTGGTTATCAGGACCAGGCCGGCCTTGACCAGCATCGGCACGTTGCGATGGCCGAAAACCGGGGCAACCGCAAAAATGCCGGTAATGCGTAAGATGATCAAAAGTAGTTTTTCGAATTCAAGGGCGCCAAGCTGCAACAATGACATCGAGTATAATCCTCCTATTCAAGCCTTCAGCAAAGCTTATGCCTGTAAGGCGGATCTATGGAAAACTGCTCAACCGATTACATTTCAAAGAGATAGATGCATCATGCCCGGGCCGGGCAAACTAACCCGGCTGCTTTGGGGAAAATTATTCCGTATGAAGCCTGAACCTTTTTCTTCACTGAGCGAGCTGACCAAGCCCGGAAGGATGATGAAAGCGAATAATAGAATGCCGGCTAATCGAAACGTTAGATTGGCAGGCCGGTAATTCACGGCGTTTAGCCAAAATTCCGGACTCTCGCCGACTCTGGACATGCTTTTAATAGGCGATGCTTGGAATCAGCGAAAAAAGCTGCATGGTAAAGCTCAGCAGAGTGTTGATCATCCAGGGTAGGAAAATTACCAGGGCCACGGCCACCGCGATTATCTTGGGGATGAAAGTCAGCGTCATTTCCTGAATTTGAGTCACACCTTGCAGGATCGCTATCGCCAGACCGACAATGAGCGAGAAAACGAGCATGGGAGAAGCGACTAATAGCGTCGTATAAACTGAGGATCTCCCCAGGGCGATTATGTATTGCATATCCATAGAATTCACCTCATTTGGCCGTTACGGCCGCTAATGAAAACTCGTTACCACCGATTTTATAATCAGATACCAGCCATCAACCAGCACGAACAATAGTATTTTGAAGGGCAATGATACCATGATCGGCGGCAGCATCAACATCCCCATTGACATCAGTATGGAAGCGACTACCATATCGATTATCAAAAATGGGATGAAAAGCACAAAACTTATCTGAAAGGCGATTCTCAATTCCGATATCACGAATCCCGGAATAATGACATGGGTCGGCAAATCGTCAGGCGTCTGAGGCTGCGGAATTCCGGATAGCGATACGAAAAGCGCCAAATCCTTCTCCCGCACCTGCCTGAGCATAAATTCTCTAATCGGTTTGATGCCGGTATCGTAAGCCTCTTTCTGCGTGATCTCATGGCGAAGATAAGGTTGTAGCGCCTCATCATTGACCCGGGTTATCGTGGGCGCCATCACAAAGGCCGTTAAGATTACGGCCAGACCTACCAGAAGCTGGTTCGGCGGCATCTGCTGTGTGCCGATGGCGTGGCGCAAAAACGAAAAGACGACAATAATCCGGACAAAAGATGTCAGCATTATGATTATGGCCGGCGCCAGCGTCAGGATAGTAAGCAGCAGCAGAATCTGGAGGGTAACCGACAGCTCTTGCGCATTCTCCGCCTGTTCTACGCCGATCGAGATCCTGGGAAGCGTCTGCCCTACCGCGGCATTACTTAGCGCTGCCACTAATATGAATGTCAATAGTAATATTCTAAGCGTATTCATTTTTTAAGAACGGATTTTAAGATTTGCTGAAAGCCTCTTGGTTTGTCAGCTTGAGGCTGCAAAGCTTGAGCTTCCTCGGCCGTAAGCTCTTTTATAAGATTTACCGAATTTTCACTCACCCCCAGCACAGCATAAGATACGCCAAGCTTGACCACAAACAGACTTTGCTTGGCCGTCAAGTAAGTTTTGCCCACGACTTTAATCATGGAGTCGCCGGCGGGCAATGTTCGGCCGGAAAGCTTCTTTAAAAGGTATACGAATGCATAAATCAGTACGATAATGACAACCAGAGATAAAAATAATTTAAATAGTATTGACGCCAGGCCCGGAGCGGAGGTCACGGAGGGGGGCGGTTGGATGACCCGCGTCGTATCCTGGGCTATGGCAACGACTGGCAAAACCGCCAGAAGCAGCATTACCGGCCGGACGAGAAGTTTCATTGGAGGCTCCTGATCCTGTCTCCCGGTGAAACCATATTGGTAATCCTGACACCGAAATTTTCGTCTATTACGACCACTTCCCCTTTGGCCATAAGCTTGTTATTCACCAGTAAATCGACCGGTTCGCCAGCGAGCTTGTCAAGTTCCACCACCGAGCCCGGGCCAAGGTTGAGGATATCCTCGATGGCCATCGCGGTTCTGCCCAGTTCGATGGAGATCGGCAGGGATACATCGAGGAGCATATTAAGGTTTTTCGGCTCGGTACGTGCCCCGGGCTGCAGCGGGTCGAAATTCACCTTTTCCACGATTTTTCGGGTTGGTTCCGAGCCGGCCGCCCCATGGTCATGCCCGTGAAAATCGACGGTGGCGCCCTGGCCGCCTTCCATCATCCTCATCATTTCGGCTTCGGCATCGTTCTCATGCCAATTCTGGGGATTGGCTTTCGTCTCTGGCGAAACAGCAAGGCCACCCTGACCAGCCTCCCCCGGAAATTCGCTCTCCCCGCTCTGACCGCCCGAAGCTTTTTGCCGCTCCCGGTTCAAGCCGATCTCCGGCATCGCCAGGTCTTCGCTTTCCGGCGTCTTTTTAGTCCCCCCCTGGGTTTCTCCCCCCGGCGATCCGCCCGGCTGCGATTCCGCATTTTCGGGGTGCAGCTTATCGTTTAAATTTGACTGTTCATTTTCCATGACAAAACCTCAGGCATAATTGTTAATCTTCACGGCCAATTGATTTCCCAGGCGGCCGGGCTTACCGGTAAATTTCTTTTTATCGCCGACGAACAGGTCGATATCATTGGCCGCGCGTCTTTCGATTCGCAGGACGTCCCCTTTGTCCAGGCTGATCAATTCCCGAATCGTAACCGTGGTGCTTCCCAGCACTGCTTTCAAAGGTGACACGACTGGTATTAATCTTTTTACGTTGACGCGGCGATCGGTTTCACTGGTCATCTTTTTATTGGCATCGATCCAGTTTTGGGCAGATAACTTGTTTACCACGTCCTCCAGAGTCAGGTAGGGATAGCAGATCGTCATAATTCCGGATGAAGACTGCATTTTAATTTGCAGGGAGATCACGATAACCGTTTCGCCCGGCGGCACGATCTGGATAAACTGCGGATTGGATTCGAAGGCCGACATTTTTATCTGAAGCGCGATGATATGTTCCCAGGCTCTCTCCAGCTCTTTAAAACCGCGATTGACCATTTTGGACATGATCGATTTTTCGATGCCGGTGAGCTCGCGTTCGGAATTAAGCGTTTTGCCGCTGCCCCCGAACATCCTGTCGACGAACGCATAAACCACCGAAGTATTAAAATCGAGAATGCCGGCGCCTTCCAGGGGGGAGATCGTGAATACGTACGTGCAGGACGGCGAGACCAACGACATGATAAACTCCGAATAAGTTATCTGGTCAACCGACAAAAGGTCGATATCCACCACGGAACGAGTGATTCCCGAAAGCGCGGATCCGAAATGACCGGCGAAATTGGAATGGAGCGATTCGAGCGTCCGAATCTGATCTTTCGAAACGCGGTTGGGGTGCTTGAAATCGTAAGCGACCGCTTTGCGCGACACGTCCGCTTGCTCGCTGCTGATCCTTTCGATCGTTTGCGCATCGTCGCCCGTCGAAACCTGGCTCAACAGGGCGTCAATTTCATTTTGTGATAATATCTTGGCCATGACTATTGCAGCACGAAATCCACGAAATAAATTTGATAGACCGGTGTTGGGGCCAGCAATGCCTGGAAACTCTGCAATATCTCCTGTCTGATCGCTTCCTTTTCCTCGGTGGACGTCAGTTGGATAATCGTTTTTGACGAGAGTATCCGAATTAAAGCATCGCGCAGGAGCGGTTTTTTCTGATCAAGCTGATTTAATGGGGCGCTGGCTCCGCCATGTCCGCCGGCGGCCTCAGCGTGTTCGGCAGTCGTTTCAACCCCGATGGACACTGAGAGATATCGGCTGCCGCGCGTGCCTGCCGGATTTACGATGATATCTTCCAGCAGCAAAATCTGCTTTTCCGCGTCCACGGCCGCGGTCGCTTCCTGATTTTCTTCCACGGCTTCCTGTTCATTTATTATTTTATTGAACGCCGGATCGGGCTTGATAAATTTATTCACGACGTAAAATCCCGCCCCCGCAAACACCAGCTGGGAGACGAGGATTAATACCAGGTTAAATTTGAGCCCGCTTTTTTTCTTGACAGGTTTGGCTTCCTTCTTGTTTGCCGTTTCCGTCTCCGGGGCTACCTTCTGCTCTGCTTCGGCCATAGCTACCTCGCCTGCTGTTCATTAACTTTAATTTGATGGATTCTTCGTTTGTAATCTTCGACCTTATCGATGATGTCATCGACCGTTTCCCTTACCATGATTTTCTTGCCGGTGGTCAGGCTGATAATCGTATCGGGTATGGCCTCCATAAACTCGATCAGGTCCGTGTTGATTACCAGTTCCGAATCGTTAAGTCTCGTTACCTTTATCATCTTAATTAATCCTTCGGGGGGAGGGTGAACCTCCCCCCTTGGTTATCGGTTACCGCTTCAGGTTCACCAATTCATTCAACATATCGTCGGACGTCGTGATGACCCTGGCGTTGGCCTGAAATCCCCTTTGCGAAACAATCATGCTCGTAAACTCCTGAGCCAGATCGACGTTGGAAATTTCCAGCGCACCCGAGCTTATTGTCGAAGACGTGGTCGAACCCGGGATGCCGAGAATGGCGCTGCCGGAATTGGCGGAAGTCTGATACATATTCCGGCCGACCTTGAGCAGACCCCCCGGATTGTTGAATTCCGCTATGTAAATCTGGGCCAACACCCTCGATACGCCGTTTGTGAAAATACCCGTGATGGTGCCGGAGGCATCGATTGAGATATTTGAAAGCACACCCAGCCCGTAACCATCCTGTGCCCTGGCGGCCGCTGTCGATGACGAGGCAAAGCCAGTCAGACCATCGAAGCCACCGGGCGTGCCGGACAGCAGCACTATATCCATTTCGGAGGCGCCATTATTCGGATCGATTCTCAATGACGTCGCCCCGCCGTCGATATTAAAAGATGCCAGCGACCCATCGGGATTGAAATTGATGGAGCCCGAGCCGCCGGATCGGATAATTTCTCCAGCGCTGACCTCGGCCTCCCAGAACCATTCATTGACCTGCCAGCTTTTCGTGAAAGTAATCGTGATCGTGTGCTTGCCGCCCTGGGAATCATAGGTCGTGATACTGGTAGCATGCTGCGTATCGCGCGTCTCGATGACCAACGTTGAGGACGACAGCGGACCGCCGCCATCAGGATCGCCTACCAGGCCGGCCTGGCCGGTCGCTACGATCACATCGCCCCCGCCCACGTCAGCGATACCGGTAATGATGCCCGTGTTCGGATTGGTCACCAAAGACAGAGTTACGGCTGCCAGTGGGATTCCGGTGACATTCGGGGTAAATACGTCAACAGCTTGCAGCGTCGAAGCGGTCCCGTTGTTGACCGTAAACATCGGCGTTCCGAAAACCTGCTGACAGACATCGGTCCCCGAGGCCGGCAAGTCTCGGACGCGGATATTATATGAACCGGGGGCTCCGGCATATTCTCGTTTTAAAACGATCTGGCCGTTTTCTATGGAAGCGGAAACACCTTGCACGCTCGAATTGATCGCGGATAACAAATCGTTCACCGTCGATTGCGTTGTCAACTGCGTCAGGGTTACCCAATCGCCGTTGTCGACGCTGATCTGGAAATTGGCGGCATCGGTTACGCCCAGTGCCGTGCCAAGTCTTTCATCGCCGGAAAGATTTAATGTCGAATTCACCGTCGGCGGATTAATGTTGGAAATTAGGTCAACCCCAGTGTCAGTGTAGGTATTCGGGGCGCCAACATCGACCATCGCAATCAATCCGTTGTTGGGCTGGGTGTAGTCTCCGGAAACGGTCGATCGATAAATGTAAACCTGATCAGCGTCGGCCGCATCGGCATAGGCGTTCCAATCGATCACGATTGAATCCATGCCGGCCCCCAGCGTATGGCTGAATTCCACGCCGGTGGATTGGCCAAGACCATTGACCGCAATCACTGTGTAGAAATATTGAGTTCCCGGGACAAGCAAGCCTGCCCCATCGAGATTGTCGGCTGCACTCGCATCGCCGGCTACTAAATCCTCCAGCTCTTTGGCATGGGTTCCGGCCAATTCGGAAAAGGTAGCATTGGTGCCGGTAATCGTGATCTCGTGAGTTCCACCCGATCCGTTTCTCGCGAGGCCGGAAACCGTCGTTACATTCGAGGTGCCGGCTGTTTCAAGGGTTGCCAGCGAATCAGTCGCGGTGGCGTTCAGGTTCATGCCCAGCGTTATCTCTTCGGTCGCCCGCGCGGGATCCTGCTGGCCAAATGGCAAGCTTATATTGCCGACCGGTGCGTTAGCGGGGATCGTGCCGTCAACGTCGGCCATTTTTCCCTGCAGGATAAAACCGTTACTGGGATTGACCATGTTGGAATCGGCGTCGAAACCGAAAGCCCCGGCTCTCGTGTAATATTCCTGCTGGCCGTTGGAAAGGACGAAAAAGCCGCTGCCCT
>Ga0299912_10001463_pt1 | contig 19015 bp, 16 predicted proteins | sample RVTome_2_FD_207667 | JGI IMG/M metagenome (GOLD analysis project Ga0299912, IMG submission 207667) | Soil microbial communities from uranium-contaminated site in the Upper Colorado River Basin, Wyoming, United States - RVT95D214 (version 2) ... | reverse complement strand
GTGAGCTTCTTGCTGACCCGGTGACTCAGGACTACTCTTACAACTCTGCCTCCATCGGGAACAAAAAGAAAGCCAATATTCATGACATAGAAGTCGCTTATAATGCTGGCGTCGTCGACCCCGTGGAAGAAAGTGCTATGAAGGCTATCCGTGACCTCGGCATCACGGATGTAAAAGCCATAAAAACGGCAAAGCGGTATGTGATTCAGGGTAGATTGACTGAAAAACAAATGGCTGAGATTTCTGGCAAGCTCCTCGTCAATCCCATTATCCAGCATACCATTCCCTCGGGGCGCTATAAGTTTACGGAAAATCCGCGCTATCATTTTAAGCTGAATCGCATCGAACTGCTTAAAGCCAGCAAGGCAAAACTCGGTGAACTCAGGAAACAATTCGGCTTCAATGAACTTGAATTTAAAGCAATCTTTGAATATTACCGCGAACAGGGCAGAAATCCCACCGATGTGGAACTGGAAACACTGGCGCAAACATGGTCGGAACACTGCGTCCACAAGACCTTTAAAGCTAAAATCACCTACGATAGCCAGATTGTAGATAACCTTTTGAAAAGCACAGTCGCCCGCGCTACGCAGGAACTGAATAAACCCTGGTGTCTCTCTGTCTTTATGGACAACGCCGGCGTCATCGAGTTTGATGATGAGTGGGCATTATGTTTCAAGGTGGAGACGCATAACCACCCCTCGGCGGTAGAACCGTACGGTGGTGCTGCAACGGGGATTGGCGGTGTGGTACGCGACCCGCTCGGTACAGGGCTGGGTGCTAAACCCATTGCCAATACCGATGTCTTTTGCTTTGCGCCTCCCGATTTTCCTCACGAAAAACTGCCCCCGGGGGTGCTCCATCCGCGGCGTATTTTTAAAGGCGTGCGTGCCGGCGTGGCGGACTACGGCAACCGGCTCGGGATCCCAACACTTAATGGTGCGATTTTATTCGATGAAAACTATCTGGCTAATCCGCTTGTCTTCTGTGGTACGCTGGGAATCATGCCTAGAAAAAAATCGCAAAGAGGTAAACAAAAATCTGGCGATTTAGTCGTAGTAGTTGGTGGTAAGACAGGGCGCGATGGCATTCACGGAGTTACCTTCGCCTCGGAGCAATTGACCGATGCATCTGGCGAACACTCCTTTACCTCCGTGCAGATCGGTAATGCTATTGTCGAGAAGAAGATGCTAGACGTCCTGCTAACAGCGCGCGACCGCGGTCTATACCGTCGTATCACCGATGTCGGTGGTGGCGGTCTGTCTTCGGCGGTCGGCGAAATGGGTGCGGATACCGGCGTGCGTGTGAATTTGGAAAAAGTACCTCTTAAATATGCGGGGCTTTCCTATACAGAAATCTGGATTTCGGAATCACAGGAACGCATGCTTATCGCCGTTCCGCCGGAACATATCGATGAAATCCTGAAGCTCTTTGCCAGCGAAGATGTAGAGGCGGCGGTTATCGGCGAGTTTACCAAAGATAAACACCTTCGCCTGCTCTACCAGGGTAAGCAGGTTGGCGACTTAACCATGGATTTTCTCCATGAGGGACGACCTCAATGGCAGATGAAAGCTGTCTGGAAACCATCTCGCCACAACGAGCCACGATTTAAACAACCCGCTGACCTCGGCAAGTCATTGAAAGATATTCTCGCCACCTGGAATGTATGCAGTAAAGAGTGGGTCATCCGCCAGTACGACCACGAAGTGCAGGGTGGCAGTGTCCTGAAACCGCTGGTCGGCGTCTGCAATGATGGTCCCGGCGATGCGGCAATCATCCGTCCGGTGCTGGCTTCGAATAAAGGCGCAGTTATCTCCAATGGTATAAACCATGAGTATGGCAAGATCGATGCCTACTGGATGGCAGCAAGTGCTATCGATGAGGCGTTAAGACAGATTATCGCAGTCGGGGGCGATTTGAAAGAGGTAGCTTTGCTCGATAATTTCTGCTGGGGCGATACCCGCCGTCCTGAAATGCTTGGCGCATTGATAAGAGCGGCGCAAGCCTGTTACGATATGGCAACCGTCTACGGCACACCTTTCGTTTCCGGTAAAGACAGTCTATATAATGAATTTGAATACGAAGGCAAACTGATTTCGATTCCGCATACATTACTTGTCTCCGGGCTCGGAGTTATGGACAACGTAAAACGCGCCATTTCCATGGATTTCAAACAAGCTGGCGATAGCATCTATGTAGTTGGTGAAACAAAGAACGAGCTGGGGGGTTCGGCTTATTACTTGACACGAGGTTACACCGGTAATAATGTCCCGACAGTTGACCCGGTGAAAGCAAAAGCTGCAATGGAGAAATTGAGTCGGGCGACCGCGAAAGGACTGGTCAGGGCGTGTCATGATTGTAGCGAGGGTGGCATTGGTGTGGCGGTGGCGGAGATGGCGTTTGCTGGCGGTCTGGGCGCGAAAGTCAATCTGAAAACTATACCGCTGCCTGAAAAGATTACCCGTGATGATAACATCCTTTTCTCCGAATCGAACAGCCGTTTCATTGTAGAAGTTGACCCTGAGAACAGAGCAGCGTTTGAAAAATTGATGAAGGGCACTGCCTTCGCAGAAATCGGTAAGGTTATGAAGGCTGATAAATTTGAGGTCATTGGTATTAACGGCAACAAGGTCTTGAGTGAAAAGGTTGCAGATCTAAAGGAGGCGTGGCAAAAGCCACTGCGCTGGTAGCATGGTAAAAGGCAAGGTCAAGGCTCTGGTACTGCGCGGACCCGGCACGAACTGTGACGGCGAGACGGTGTTTGCCTTCGAACAAGCTGGCGCTGAAGTCATGACACTCCATATCAACCGGCTCATCGGTAAAGAATACAATATTTTCGATTACCATATTCTGGTTTTTCCCGGCGGTTTTCTCTACGGTGACGATATCGCCGCAGGTAAAGTACTGGCAAACGAGTTGAGAGTAAAGCTGGGTGGTGAAGTCGCACGGTTTATCGATGATGGCAGACTGATTCTTGGTATTTGTAATGGTTTCCAGGTATTGATGAAGGCAGGTATTTTACCCCGACTCAAGAAAAACCAGGTACCAGCTTTAACCCTCACCAATAACGATTCCGGTAAGTTTGAGTGTCGCTGGGTTTACCTGGGTGTCAACCGGAAGAGTCCCTGCATCTTCACAAAAGGTATGGAACAAATGTATGTGCCGGTAGCTCATGGTGAAGGCAAGGTAATGGGCGACCTGACCGCTATTACTGAGAAAAATATTGCAGTTTATTATACGGATGAAAAGGGCGACCGCACCGCCGGATATCCCTGCAATCCAAACGGCTCTATACAGAATATCGCCGGTATTTGTGATGATTCCGGTCGGGTGTTTGCTTTGATGCCACACCCCGAACGTCACATCCTGGGCACCCAGCACCCGCGATGGACAAGGCTAGGGGCTAGGAAATATGGTGATGGCTTCACCGTCTTCCTCAATGCGGTTAAGTATGCAAAGGGGATTTAACCCGTCATTCTGAGAGTAACGAAGAATCTCCTTGTGATACGCAAGGAAACCTTCGATGGGCTCAGAGGAAACTTACCACCACTTCTTTCCCACTGCCGCCAGCGGTGCAACAGCCAGCCATAACGTAATGGTGGCGAGCATCGCTTTGACGTAGCTGATATCAGCCACACCCGGAAAGAATTTTTCGATGTTGGCATTCCAGAGCAACATCAGGATGAGAGCACTCAGGAAGAAGCCGGGAATTGCTGCAAAGATTCTGAAATAGCCGCCCATTGTAACCTCCTTAAAAAAATATATAAACACTAATTTTCGCCTTTTACCCCACCCCATATTTCCCATTCTCAACCTGGTCGGGAATCCGTGAAATCGCCTTTCTAAATCTTTTTATCTGCTTTCTCAATAACCTTTTCTACTAATAGTGTCAATCTATTTTCTATATCAATCCAGTCATAAAGCTGTATCGGAAATGTTGCATTTTCATCTTTATGTACTTTTTTGACAGGAAATACAACTCCAGTAGGCCATTTCTCATCTAATCCGATCACATCCATCATTATGGTCTGGAGTGCATTTGCGATTGTGTCTAGCACCATATGTTTATATGAACGCAAAGTAATATCATCACTTCCTCCCCCATGGGCGATAATCCCCACAGGTTTTTGATATACTGCTGGTTTATAATTATTGTCATGGAACCAGTGTAAAAATGATATTTGTTCCATTTTCTCCAATAACATGCTCAGTTTTGCAGAAATTGGTGCATAGTGCGGGGATACAATAAAAACAGCATCTGACTCGGCTATTTTAGAATATAGAATATTAAAGCTATCATCATTACAGCATTTACTTGTTTTAAAACACTTCCCACATCCAATACAAGGTCTTAATCTGATATCTACAAGTTGAACGCTTTCTATTTGAATGTCGTCTCTTTTGAATTTTATTTTTATTATCTTTTCAATGATTTGGCAAACTTTCATAGAGGTACTGTGCTTTTTTGCTTTTTTCATGTTTGAAGCCGATATACATATGACTTTCATTGATTGACCTCTATAAATTATACGTGTATAGATAGCTCTCTAGCAGAAGCCTTTGTTATCTGAGTCGATCACTTTCCACGGTAATACTTGCTTTGCAATCCATTTTGCATGAGCGTAGAAATCAATGTCAAGTTGAGCTTGTTTTGTTGCCCGCAACCATTCTGCTAACGAGACCTTATCTATTTTTGCCAATGCCTCCGCCAGTTTTGCGTCCCCGCGTGACAGCACCGCCTGTACCTCGCTCCAGTCGAGACTCTCATTTTTAACACTAACGCCCTTTTCGGGCAACTGGTTCTTGAGCATAGACAAGCGATGTTTTAGTATTGCCATTGATTCCATGCCCTGTCGCTGGAAAGGTGTACCTGCCTTGGGTACAAACGGCGCGATGGTGAGCGTGATGCGGCTACCCGTAAGATGGTTATCCAGGATTGTCTTGCATTGTATCACCAGACGCGCCATCTCCTCAATATCTTCGTCAGTTTCTGTGGGCAAGCCAATCATGAAGTAGAGCTTGAGTTGCTTTACTCCCTGCCCAGCGACCTTTTCTACTGCCTTCAGGATATCATCTTCATTAATACCTTTGTGGATATAAGTGCGGAGTCTTTGTGAACCTGCTTCCGGTGCGAGAGCCACCGTGTTCGTGCCACCTTTGATAACCTCGTCGAGTACCATTGGCAAAAGCGGTCTAATTCTCAACGAGCTGACCGAAATCTCCGCGCCCATTTTATGCAATCCTGTAACCAGTTCTTCGATTTGTGGGTGGTCAGTAACCGCCGGTCCAACCAGTCCCAGACGCTTGCGAAGTTTCAGTCCGGCTTTCGCCTGTTCAATCAGGCTATCCAGTGAATGGAAGCGTAGAGGTTTGTAAGCGCAACTCACCAGACAGAAGCGACATCCCCACTTACATCCCCGCTGGACTTCAATCAGGTACATGTCGCCGAGTTCGGTGTCGTGGGTAAGCACAGTGGAGTGCACTGGGAAGTTATCCAGATTTGTTGGCCATTGTCGTGAGACTGGTTTTGTTGAGTAGTGCGGTACATAAACACCAGACACCAACGATAACGCTTCCACCAATTCCTGGCGGTTTTCACTAACACCTTCTTCTATTAGAGGAAGCATTGCAGGCAAGATGACTTCTGCTTCCCCGATACACAGGCAGTCGAAGAAGGGCGAAAGTGGCATGGGGTTGGCAGTAATGCAAGGTCCGCCGGCAATCACCAGCGGATGTGTTTCGTCACGATCTTTTGCGTAAAGGGGGATACCGCTGGCTTTCAGCATCCGCACTACGTTGAAATAATCAAGCTCATAGCTTACCGAGAAGGCGAGCACAGCGAAGTCGGTGAGGGGACGCAGGGATTCCATCGCGAGCGGCTCATCCGCGTACGGCTCATAGAAAACGCGCTCACAGACAATGTTAGAGTAGTTATTGATGAAACGGTAGATTGCCTGAATTCCCAGGTTGGACATACCGATGTAGTATGAATTCGGGTAAATAAGAGCGATAGGCAACTTCCCGCCCCAATCTTTATAGACAGTGCCGGTTTCGCGGGAGAGCCTTGCACGGATTTCTTTAACCTGTTCCCAGGACATTTCCCTATTCAGGATGCGATACTACGTTCTGAAAATCCTCACCCGACGGTTCGGGTCTTTGCCAGTGCTCTGTGAAAATAAACCGTTTCTTTCGGCTACCAGGTGCTGTAAACGGCGAATATAAGCGCTTTGCGGGCTTAACTCGATGCTTTCCTGCCCATTTTTGACGGCTTCGACGGCTTCCTTAGCCTCATCCAGTGCGCTCTTGAAGCTATTATCCCTTTCGGTGACTTCTACCGGGTACACCGAGCTTAATAACTGGCGGACCTGCATGGGCGTGTTGCCCCGCAGGACGTAAATCGGCAGGTTTCGATTTTCCGCATCCCTGATTCTCTGCGGTTTCTGCCGGTAGTATTTTTTCGATGTTACCATCAAACTGGCGTCTTCGATGCCCGGAACGATGTGCAGGTGTAGTTGCATATCGCTCGCTACCTGCTCCAGTCGTCCCTTGTTAACGCCATAAAGATATAAACGGGGTGCTTGAATGTCACGGTTTTCAGGCTTGTTATTACGTGCTGGTTTACGGACATCCGTGGTTGGTTTGATAAGCTCAACAACTACTTCACCGGATTTATTATCGAGACGACGGACTTCCAGTGCCTGAGGGTCGCCGCGCAAAATATCATCGACGGCGGATGCCACATCACGGTGAATCGCAACCTTGTCCCGTTCTTGAATCTCCACCAGAATATCGAAAGTCGGCGATGACATCCTTTCCAGGATAGATTTCTGAGTGCCGCGCCGTTTTGCCTCTTCATCACCCAGCGTCACTGACTGTATCCCGCCAATAAGGTCGGAGAGGGTGGGGTTCATCATCAGGTTTTCGAGGGTATTACCATGAGCAGTCGCCACCAACTGCACACCACGCTCGGCGATAGTTCTTGCTGCCTGCGCTTCCAGACTCGTACCGATTTCATCGATAACAATGACTTCGGGCATGTGGTTCTCCACTGCTTCAATCATCACGGCATGTTGCATATTAGGTGTTGGTACCTGCATACGGCGGGCGGAGCCGATGGCAGGGTGCGGAATATCGCCGTCGCCGGCAATTTCATTGGAGGTATCAACAATAATCACCCGCTTACAAAAATCATCAGCGAGTACGCGGGCGACCTCGCGCAGCATCGTAGTCTTACCCACGCCTGGTCTTCCCAGTAATAGTATACTTTTACCGGTCTGGACGAGGTCTTCGATAATCTTGATAGTGCCGAAGACAGCTCTGCCCACACGGCAGGTCAATCCAACAATGCGTCCTTTGCGGTTGCGGATGGCGGAGATGCGGTGCAGGGTACGTGCGATACCTGCCCGATTGTCCTCTCCGAAGACACTGACGCGTGAGGTGATGTATTCGATATCCTGTTCGGTAACTTCGGCGGGAGCAAGGATGATTTCTCTGTCTAAAAAGCGGGCTTCCGGAGGCCTCCCCAAATCGAGGACGACCTCCAGTAATTCACGAAAATCCTTTTGTCCGTAGAGGGGCTGTCGGATGTTAGGTGGTAGAATGTCCAGTAAAGCTTCCAGGTCATCGGTGATGACTTTTTGCAATACTCCCTCCCTGCCTCAATCTCATTGTTTGCCTGAGACAATATCCAGAAAATATTTATGCAACCGTGTGTCGTCGGTTAGCTCCGGGTGAAAAGATGTAACGAGCATCTTTCCCTGTCGTACCGCGACAATTGTGTCGCCATTAAGCTTTGCCAGTATTTCAACATTCTTTCCCACCGATTCAATTCGCGGTGCCCTGATGAACACACCGGGAAACGGTTTCTTGCCGAGTACAGGTATGGAAAGATCGGTCTCAAAGCTATCTACCTGACGTCCGAAGGCGTTGCGCTTGACCTTGATTGCCATTGCCCCCACAGGTTCTACACCGCCGTCATTGGTGACGCCATTAGCCAGGACAATCATGCCGGCGCACGTCCCGAAAATGGGGAATTCGCTCTTTGTTAATCGAATGATAGCATCGGTGAACTGGTAGGTTTTCATTAAGATGGTCAAGGTGGTACTCTCACCACCGGGAATTATCAGTCCATCAAGCCCCTCGAGTTGTTCCGGCAAGCGCACCTCCACCGCTTCTATACCCAGTTTCTCTAAGATTGAAATGTGCTCTGCGAAGGCGCCTTGCAGCGCAAGGACACCAATCTTCATATTACCAACCTCTGCCTGCCAGGAGTTCTTCGGGGGGAATCTGTTTTGCACTCTGTCCGAGCATCGCTTCACCGAGATTCTTGGAGACCTCGGCAATTATCTTCGGATCTTTGTAATGAGTTACGGCTTTCACGATAGCCTTAGCGCGCGCTTCAGGGTCGCTCGACTTGAAGACGCCTGAGCCGACAAAGACGCCATCGGCGCCCAATTGCATCATTAATGCGGCATCAGCCGGTGTCGCCACACCACCCGCAGCAAAATTGACCACAGGGAGTTTCCCAAGCTTGTGCACTTCATGTACTAACTCAAAAGGCGCGCCGAGTTCTTTCGCTTCCGCCATGAGTTCTTCTTCCGGCATATTAACCAGCTTGCGGATTTCATCCTGTACGGCCCGCATGTGGCGTACTGCCTCGACAATGTCACCCGTGCCAGCTTCTCCTTTGGTACGTATCATCGCCGCACCCTCACCGATACGTCTTAGAGCTTCCCCCAGATTACGACAACCGCAAACAAATGGTACCTTGAAATCGTGCTTCCAAACGTGGTGAGCTTCGTCTGCCGGGGTCAATACTTCCGATTCATCAATATAGTCGACACCGAGCGCTTCCAGCACCTGAGCTTCAACGAAGTGTCCGATGCGGCATTTCGCCATGACCGGGATAGATACCGCTTTAATAATAGCTTCGATAATGGTGGGGTCGGACATACGTGCCACACCGCCTGCCTTGCGAATATCGGCAGGGACTCTCTCCAGTGCCATCACACTGCAGGCGCCCGCTGCCTCAGCAATCTTGGCGTGTTCCGGTGTAACGACATCCATAATGACTCCGCCCTTGAGCATCTGGGCGAGCCCGACTTTAACCTTCCATGTACCCGTTTCCATAGTGCTCCTCCCCAACCGGGGGCTTGTTTTGAATCTGAATTATATGCTAATTCTACTACGGTTAAGTACGATTGGCAACACATCTGGAGGAAGAGATGGTAAAGAAGGAAAATATTATTATCAATAATATGAATTACTCGCGCATACGAGGAGATACTTAAAGATGTATGAATATACCTGATATTCACGGGGTATTCTTGCTATATTATGTGCCTCTGGGAGCGGCTAATGCATACCTGGTGCATAGTACTATTTGATGAGCAAACCACTCAAAACAATTAAGCTTTTGTCCCATGACTATTTTGGGATTTACATGATTGGGAGCTAGTAGTTTAATAGCAAGGGGCGACCTGGTAAGAGGTCGCCCGAAGAAGGCATAAGAAATAAACTGACTGGCTGGCCAGTTTCCTTTGCCTTCGTGTTTCATTATTAAATAAAAGGAAGTGTTTTTCAATAATTTGTTCCCACCAGCCGGCGAAAGGAGGTAGTAAAACAATTCATTGGAAGCAACTTCCTCATCAACTTGAAGAATAATTGCAGAAGGAGAAAGTCATGAATTATAGAAAAATTAGTCAAATTGCCTTCCTAACACTAGTAATATTGGTGATGGCAGTGACTCCCGTCTTAGCAGCTAAACCACAAGATGTTATTCCGCGCAGTAACGGATTCCCTAGCGGTATGCATTTCAATCTAAATATCCACGGCAAAGACCCGGCTGTGTTTGATTGCAGTGGTATGACTGCTGGTGGCAATTCGGTTTTCGTCCCGATGTTTGATCGTGCCACCATCCAGTATGTATCAAATGCCAAGAAAACAAGTGACTATGCTTACGAACTGTATGTACTTGATCCCTGTGCGGTAGCTGATGGTCTCGCAAAAGTGTATTTACCGACAAAGGTTGCAATTACTGATGATGAAGGTAATGTAACGTACGAAGACGCAGGTGGTTATTTTGTCTTCGGTAGAATACTCGGTAAACCGGATAATGGTATTGAGGGTGCACCGAGCTCCATGATACTGGAACAGAACATTGTCTACCAGGCATGTAATGACGCAGATCCGGATGCAATGGATTGCGATCTGGCTTTAGGCTTGATTGTCGGTAATAATTTGTATGAGGCAGACGATGAAGAGTATGTCAGATTTGCGCCGTCCGATGGCGGTAAGGGTAAATCACTGGCTACAGATATCACGCGACTGTTCCTCTATACGGGATGGGTATACTGGGGCGAAAACCCTGACACCTTTAATGATGTTGATGAAAATTTGGATGGTATACCAGATAATTGGGAAACTACTTATCCGAGTGCTGATCTGAATGAGGATGGAAACCTTGAATTGTGCGAATGGGTTCTGTACCATCCTGATATAGATGGTGATGGCGATGTAGACCAGGATGATGCGACAGCGGCTGAAGCCTGGTTACCGTGCGCCGGTCTAGACATCGATACAGATGATAGTGGAACAATAAGTCTGGCAGAGTGGCAGGCATTCCAGGTAACTCTGGGACACGCCCAGTACTTTGAGAATGAATGGATTTTCAATATTGCCGAGCTGGTAGTAACACAGCAGGGTATCACCAACATCGGGGCTACGCTTGTACAGATCAGGTTCTATCCCATGAACTTTACCTCCTTTACGCCTGACCCGGCGGATTACCCTGAGGGTGGCTTACCCTAAATTACATACTGAATCTTTACAAAATGGTCTGAAACAAAATGGGGAGAGTGTTTTAAACACTCTCCTCTTTCTTTTATTTTTCCCATTTCTTCAACTTGCCACGAGTTAACAATCCCGAATGAGAACCGTTAACAACACACGAGGTGTGGAGGGGAAGCTCTGGTAATAACAGAATGTGGGGGAAGTAATATCAAGGATTTGTTTAAACAATACATTTCGGGAAAGAAAGGGCTAAAATAAAGGCATCAGATAGAGGGGGATCATACGTCATTAAAAGATTTTTCTAGATACCAAATCAGGAAGTTGCTGACTAAAGAGAGCAACATGATTCTAGCAAACAGGACTCCTGGCTACGAGAGTCTTGAAAGGAAGTTTCAAGATATCAGTGAATTTGGACTTTATCTCCACATCCCTTTCTGCAAACAAATATGCCCTTACTGCCCATACAACAAGGAAATTTATCAATCTGAGACAGCAGAGATGTATACCAGAGCTATCAAGAAGGAAATCGACTTCTACTCTGGCTTTTTAGGTGATAAACCGGTGACCTCTTTCTATATTGGTGGCGGGACACCCACCACGATGCTTCATAGCGGGCTTGGCAGTATTTTGGATCATGTCTTTAGAAAATTTAATATGCAGTGTGACATACATATGGAAAGTCATCCTAATGATTTAAGTCCCGACAACCTAAATGCCATAAGAGCTCTTAACGTGGAGAATCTGAGTGTTGGGGTAGAAGCATTACAGGACAAATATCTTAAAATCCTAAAGAGACCGTACAATACTAGGGAAGTGAAAGCGGTAATTGAAAGGGCAGTTAATAAAGAATTCAAATGTTTCAACGTGGACTTTATTTTTGCTTTACCAGGTCAGACTTATGATGAGTTAGAGCAGGCAGGTAATGAGTTAGTTGAAATGAATATTGATCAGGTTGCAGCTTATCCCCTTTTCTATTTCCCTTACACGAAAATGGGAGAGTTGACTAATCAAAGTAACTACAACGTACCAGGTATTCTTAGAAGAAAGAAAATGCTTAGTATCCTGGAGGACATTTTCTATAGTAGAAGATACGAAAGAACGTCTGTTTGGGCGTTCACCAAAGAAGGGATCCCGAAATATTGTTCTGTGACAGTGCCTCTTTATGTTGGTCTCGGTGCAAGTGGGGGCTCTTATTTAAGGGATGTTTTCTATCTAAATACCTTTAATGTTGCTGAATACATAAAGAGACTTGAAGATGGCAGGATGCCCATTGCATTATCATTAGATCTATCGGAAAGTATGCAGATGGCATGGTGGTTTTACTGGAGAGTCTATGAGACAAGATTTAAGAGAAGTGATTTCAGGAAAAGATTTGAGAAGGATTTCAATGAAATATATGGAAAGTACATTAAAATATTCTCTATTTTGGGCTTAATAAAGAGGGATGATGGGAATGAGGTAACCCTTTCTGATAAAGGCATTTTCTGGCTGCATGCACTTGAAGACCTATTTTCACTGGATTACATTAGCAAACTATGGGGAACTTCAAAGCAGGAACCCTGGCCGGAGAAGGTGGTTTTATAAGTCTATCTAATGGTATTTACTCTGTACTCCTTCAGGGACAACAAATTGAGAAAATGTAATATTCGAACTCACATTATATTTATTTTTCCGCTTTTCATCCCCAATCAGAAGCTCCGTCTATGCGGAGACGCTATAGAAGTCTGTGCCACCTGCTACGCGTTATGTTATGTTCATATTTGAAATTGGTTTGGTAATCATTGTTTAATAGCAATATACTTGCTAGTTTAAATAGACAACTAACATAAAGTGACAGACGGAATTAATAACTGATTAAACAGGTAAAACGCCTTTTCGCTTATAGCTCCCTCTGTGAAAGGAATCTATTACGGTGAACCAGCGACGTGGTCCTCCCCCAGGAGGAAGGCCTGGATTTCAACGAGATTTAACTCAAGGTAGCTTACTAAATAACATATGGATTCTATCCTGGCCTATCATCATAAGCAGTGCTTTGAGTACATTGGGTCCAACTATCGATATGATATGGGTCGGTAAGTTGGGTTCTTCTTCCGTTGCTGGAGTGGGTCTTGCCGGGTTAGCCGTGATGCTGGTGAATTCACTACTGATGGGCTTATTTGCCGGCTTGAGGGCGATGGTCGCACGTTTTATCGGAGCGGACGATATTGAAAGTGCTGCGGAAGTTACCAAGCAAGCTATTGTTATCAACTTAGGCTTTTCCATCTTTATGGCGATACTGGGCATCTTTTTTGCCGAGCAAATTATAATGATATTCGGAGTAGATCCTAAGGTCGTTACCGAGGGAGCGGCTTACCTGCGTATCCAGTTTATTGGTATGGTTGCTATGGGGCTTGTCATGATGACCACCAGTACGATGCAAGCCACCGGTGATACCATTAATCCAATGAGAATATCCATTTTTTACCGCATAATTCACATAGTACTCTGTCCCTTCGTGATATTTGGAGCAGCTTTTGCACCAACGGTTTTCCCGAATATAGGCAATTTCTCAGGGTGGTGGCCTTTCCCCTCAATGGGTGTTAGTGGCGCGGCTTTGACCGGTGTGGTTTCTCAGACCCTGGGAGGAGTCATCGGCCTATGGTATCTCTTTAGTGGGCATACTCGGTTGCGTCTGAGCTTAAGGAATTTTCATTTTGACACCAGTCTCATCTGGCGTCTGGTTAAAATCGGGCTTCCAGCTGCAGTTAATGGTATGGAAAGAAGTGTGGTGGGACTGGTAATGATGACATTCATTACTCCCTTCGGTACCCCGGCAGTAGCGGCTCATACTATCATGTCAAGAGTCGAGATGTTTGTGATGATGCCTGGCATGGGTTTTGGCATGGCGGCGGGGGTGCTGGCAGGACAGAACATGGGGGCAAACCAACCTGCACGCGCGGAGAAAGGCGGTTGGTTGGGAGTAGTTTTGACAGAAGGCGTGATGCTTATTTGTTCGGCGGCGATGGCAATCTGGGCGCCACAGCTGGTAAGGATCTTCAATTCCGAGCCCGAGGTGGTGGAGATAGGCACTACCTTCTTGAGAATAGCCGCGGCAGGTTTCATATTTATGGGTTTTGCCGCAGTGCTGGCGGATTGTCTTAATGGCGTTGGTGATACCATGATTCCAATGATTGCAGGATTAGTATCAATGTGGTTGATACAGCTCCCACTGGCATATTTCCTACCGAAGTGGACCGAACTTGGTGTTTTCGGAGTACGCTGGGCGATGGTTGCCGCCCTGGGAGCGAGAGCAATCACTTACGTCATCTATTTTAAAGCAGGTAGATGGAAGCATAAGAAGATATAACCCCATTGAGTAGTAAAATCGACGATTTATGCTTACAACTTAGATAGCGTTCCATCCGAAATAAAATAGAACGATAACAATAACCAGTAAAAACCAGTATAAAGCAGGAACTGGTCCCCACCACTGCTTGTGCCACCAGATTTTCCCTTTACGGAAGTTCTTTATCCCGTAATGTGGATTCAAGACAAACCAGAAGAAGTCTTCTAGAAAAACCATGCCTACATAAAAACCAAGCAGTAGACTCTCTAATTGCCAGCTCCATTGCGTAAAAAATATGGGCAGGTGCACTATGGAAATCAAGAACAATGTCATGTAGAGGTGGTAGCCGGTTATCGGGCGTCCACCGGTTAACTTGACGAGCCATCCCTTTTCTATTCGCCAGCAGGGGAGATTTGATGCCCAGCCATCTTTACCTTCTATCTGGATTTCCCAGAGGGCAAGGATAAATGCCAGGAATATCATAAAAGCCAGCAATCCAATAATCATTGAGGTCTTCCCCATCACACTATTTTGGAATTGCTTTTATCTGTTTTATCTTAGCTATAAATAAAGCTCCTGCAATGAAACTAAGGAAACAGATGAGAAGCATCACTTTATATCCTGAATTCGTGCTTATCCCATTAAAGAAATCAATGACCGGACCAATTAAACGAGCAAGCGCTGAACCCCCAGCCATCGCCAGATTGGTTACTCCCAGATATCTGGCTTCCTCACCTTTTATTGCCAGGTCGGTGGCGAGTGCCCAGCTGGCACTGAGTAAAGCCCCGTTAGCAATACCTAGAATGCCACCGGCGACCATGACCTGTATGTAGTTTCGAGAGAAAAACAATACGATGGTGCCTATTGCTCCGAGGATACTGGCAATGATAATTATCGGTTTTCGTCCGACTCTATCCGAAAGGCGTCCGGCAGGGTAAACCATTGCTATCAAGCAGACACCGACCACGACTAAAAGGTCACCCGCTGCGGAGGCGGGATTAGGTATGCCAATCACATCCATTAGGAAATATATGGCGAAAATTTGCAGTACTACTCCTGGTATTCCCAGAAGCGCACGAGCAATAAGAAACCACCCGAAATCACGATGCACCTTGAAATCGATTTTGAAGATTCTATAAAAAGTTGATAATGATAGTCTGGTGTAATTGTTTGAAGGGGATTCTTTAACAACCACCATGGTGATAATCAGAGCTGTAAAAAGTACTACTCCCAAAGCACCCAGTGCTATCCACATCCAGGATTCTCCGACATCTGTAGAGTAGTGCCCCATGAAATATGCGGTTATCCGCACCAGGATAACTCCACCGAGTACTTCGAGTAGACTCTTCACCCCGGAAGCTACTCCTCTGGATTTTTCAGGTACCAGTTCCGGAATGAAAGCCTGGTAAGAAGCTTGAGCTGTATTTGTACAGACTTGTATCAGGCAGTAGACAATAAGAACAGTCACATAGGTGGTGGCAAGACCAATTCCAGGCAGGAGTATGAGTGCCAGAATAGTGCCCCACAATATATAGGGTCGTCGACGTCCCCAACGCGAATTAGTAGCATCACTGAAGGCGCCAGCCATCGGCTGGACAATAATTGCGAGCAGTAGACCGGTGAAGGTAAGCAGCCCAAGGTAGGTATTCTTTTGTGTTTCCGGGACATATGCCAGTAGTCTCATCGGCAGTATAATGCCGTGCAGGGAACTCCACAGAGCGGTAAAAGAAAAACCGATAAGAGTAATTTTTATATAGTCAAGTAAACCAAATCGATTATTACCGGGTGCATTGTTGTTGGTTTTTGGGATAGCCATATTCTTACGGTAACCAACCTGAGAACGAATAATCTGCGGAGTTTCTGTAATGTTGTCCAATAATAGCATCATAATAGGTAGTATTCAATTTCATATGATGATGGAAATTTGGTTGATAAAAGCATAAAGGTGACGTCCTTGAGGTATAATAAGGTCTAATTATCTATTGTTTTCGGTCATCGGTAACGAGTAATATTAGGGGTGTCTGATATGAAGGTAATAGTTGTTTACGACTCGCTTTACGGTAATACGGAGAAAATCGCGAAAGCTATCGGTGGTGCGTTAGCCGGAGAAGTAAAAGTTCTACGTGTAGCTGAAGCGAATCCTGCTGAAATACAATCGTCCGATTTTTTCATTGTTGGTTCTCCCACCCAGGGCGGTAGAGCGACAAAAGAGATGCAAGCATTCCTCGATAAAATCCCTAGCACTTCTCTGAAAGGTATCAATGTTGCCACCTTCGACACGCGATATACAACGAAATTCGTAAAAATTTTCGGTTACGCCGCAGGACGCATTGCTAATAGTCTGAAAAGTAAAGGTGGTAATTTAGTGGTATCTCCGGAGGGTTTTTTCGTTACAGGGAGCAAAGGTCCATTGAAGGAAGGTGAACTGGAGCGAGCGGCCACCTGGGCTAAAAGTATTGTGGAAGGCAAGAAGTAATTTTTCTGCTATGAGTAATGCAAAGACAGGACCATTCAAACAAGAACTCGACCTGCACCGCCTCACGGTTGATGAAGCTATTCCCAGACTCGATGAGTTTTTACATACCGCTTTTCAGTCCGGTTACTATCGGGTGTGGATTGTTCATGGTAAGGGTTCCGGGATTTTGCGTCAGGAAGTACAACGCTATTTAGCAAAGCATCCGTTAGTCAGGTCTTATCATCCGGCTGATTCTCCACACGGTGGTTCAGGTGCTACTCAGGTTGAACTTAGTGATTAGTAGGTAGTTGTATCCATTGAGTAGTTAGGCAGTCACATCTCGCTTGCGGAACAGATAGAAAGCCAGCACCAGAAATGCCACGCCATAAATAGCCAGTGTGATAAAAGCGTGAGTCGGTGATGGCAATTGTATCCCTCCATTCCCAAAAGCCATGCCCGCATTGAATTCGCCGGGAAGGCTTGCCATTGAAGTGATTGACCTGACATTGAAATAGAGCAGGTAGTCCGGTATGTTTGCAATCCAACCGCCTGCCAGGACCATGAATGTGGTGATAATGGACTCCAGGAAGAAGATGCCGATACCCAGCGAAATGCCTGGCATGGCAGAGCGTCCGACGATAGAGAAGAGGAATCCCAGCAAGACATACGGCATCAGGACGAAGAAAGTGCGCCAGAACTGCAGGAACTGGTCCCATATGTAATTTCCGGTCACAAAATCGAAGTTAAATGCATACCCACCGATGGCGGTGGTAATCAGGCTCATGATGAATCCAGCAACCACACCAATCAGCAACCCGAAGAAAATCAGAATCCCGGCAGATATCAATTTAGCGCCGAGCAACTTGAAGCGGCTCTCACTGCAAATGAGCACGGTACGGATGGTGCGCCAGTTGTATTCATTACCCATAGAACTGGCGAGGAGTATGACTGCCATCACGGCACCAAAAGAGGATAGTATAGATAAAGCAAAGGGGATAGCCATGGGCAGTCCCAGCAGGTTTTGTATCTCCCCGAGTACCTGCGCACCATGGGCAGGTATTACAACATTGGATACAGCTAGCAACAACAGATACAGTATGATAAGGATGCCGATGAGGACATACAACAGCACCCTGGTCATCAGGCGCTTCCGCAGTTTAAAAAGTTCGGCGCCAATCAATCTAACCACCGCTGTCACCACCTGTTAACTGCAGAAATACGCTCTCCAAACTGGCATTACGGCTCGTTAATTCAGAGACAAAGATATTGTGCTCAGCGAGTGCTTTATTTACCTGCGAGGCACTATTCGGGGGAGCATCAATAATTAAATAACCATTTTCCGCTTTCACCGATTTTATCCACGGCAGGTTCTTCAGAATGGCGGATGCCTGTACTGCATCATCGACTTTAATTTGAATGAGTTGTCCCTGTGTTAATAGCTCCTGTACGGGAGCATTGGCAATCATCACACCCTGTTTGATTATCGCCACGCGGTCGCACACCAGTTCGACTTCGTGAAGCAGGTGACTGCACAAGAATACAGCACGACTTTCGTGAGCCAGCTGAGGAATCAGGTCGCGCACTTCTTTGGTGCCCGCAGGGTCAAGCCCGCTGGTCGGTTCGTCCAGTATGATAAGCTCCGGGTCGCGGAGCAGAGTCGAGGCAATCCCCAGCCTTTGCTTCATGCCCATGGAGTAATGGTCATAACGGTCCTGGGCACGATCCAGCAGGTTGACTCGCTCCAGCACCTCGGTTATTTTAGTTCGAGTAATGCCACCGAGGGCTCTGGCAAGTGCTTCGAGGTTGTCCCAGCCCGATAGATAGGGATAAAAAGCGGGTTCTTCTATAATCGCGCCCACACGGCGCAGTATCTGCCACCGGTGTTTGCTCAACTCGAGTCCGAAAACCTCGATCTTGCCTGCGGTTGGAGCTATCAGTCCCAGTATCATGCCGACGGTAGTGCTTTTGCCGGCACCGTTGGGTCCCAGGAATCCAAAAACCTCACCACGGTGAAGCTCCAGGTTGAGATTCTTGACCGCTTCCAGCTTGCCGAAATGCTTGGTCAAACCTGTTGTACGCAGGATAATATCAGTTTCTTTTATTGGGGTCGACTGAGGTTTAGAGGTTGTCTGTTGCGCCATATTGTCTTTCTAGTATTACCTGTTAGATACTTGTGTTATTAATTCAATACTATGCTTGATTGGAACGGTATGTCAACTTGTCATTTTGTCAGGTATTACTTGCGTTTGGTTGAAAGTATGATTTTTTATCACTACTCTTTTCTTACACAATGACCCACCCCTTTATCCCCGCCCTATGAGGGCGGGGAATAATCGGTACAGACCGGATACAATGGTAACAAAATAGACCGGGCACATAGGTAACAGATAAGGTATAAGCTGGAGGTGAAGCTTATGCCTTGGAAGGAGAGATGTGCCTTGGAT